>ENA-OUVC01000887-OUVC01000887.1-marine-metagenome-genome-assembly--contig:-NODE-887-length-18580-cov-3.628493_pt1 | contig 18580 bp, 26 predicted proteins | sample MGYA00248622_ERZ508571 | MGnify/ENA primary metagenome ERZ508571 (study PRJEB26236, sample SAMN06267175) | marine metagenome | isolation source: Columbia River Estuary | place: USA:Columbia River Estuary... | reverse complement strand
TTTACGCCAATCGCGCACGTTCGCGCGGCCAATCGCGCTGACGGCTTGTATGCGTCCCACCCCAAATTGACGCGAACGTCAATATTTACATGTTCGCGCCATTATGGTTTGTTCTGCCAAGAAACATATTTCCAGAGGGATAAGTCAATGTCGATTGTTGCTCGCGCGAAGAATATCATTTTGAAACCGACCGATGAATGGAATGTCATTGCTGGCGAACCCACAACCGTTGGCGGCTTAATCACCGGATATGCAATGATCTTGCTAGCCATTCCTTTGGCCGCCGGCATAATATTTACAGGCGCATTGGGCATAAATGCCGCTAGCCTTGGTGGCATGGGCGGCGGGGCCATGGAAATGGGCTTTGGTGCCATCGCGGCAATGGCTGTGGTGGGATATGTGTTTTCCCTCGTCACGCTTTTTGTGATGTCGTTCCTCGTCAACGCCGTTTCGCCCAGCTTTAACGGCAAATCCGACATGGTTCAGTCGACAAAGCTTATGACATACGCATCAACCCCAGTTTGGGTTGCGGGGCTGGTTGGCTGGATCCCCATATTGGGCGGTCTAATTTCTTTCGCCGCAATCGCTTATGTCGTTTACCTGATCTATCTGGGGCTGCAGCCTGTGCTCGGTGTCCCTAAGGAAAAGGTCGCGGGCTTCACCGTGGTCATCGTGCTCATTTATGTTGTTCTGACTGTCATTATTTCCGGCATTCTGATCGGCATCGCCTTTTCGACCTTGTTCGGCAGCGACATGATGGGCGGCGCTTTGTCCGGCGCATAAATTGCGTTTACGCCACTAGCAAAATGCGCGTGCCGTCGCTAAGTCGGCGGCATGGTGCGTACCACTCGACGAAATGACTGGGGTTTTCCCCGCTGGCGCGGCTATGGCAGCAGCACCGAAGCGCAACAGGTGCGTCTGTGCGACCGCTATGGTTGTAACAAAGCCGGAAACTGCCCCGCGCCGAAATCACCCAACAGTCCGGACCGTTGGATGTTCTGTGAAGAACATGCCGGCGAGTACAACCGTGGTTGGGACTATTTCGAAGGTCTGACCAAAGAAGAAGCCGACGAACGGGAGGCCAATGAACGTCGGGATTCATCAGGCTACAAGGAATCCGCGCATTATGGCTGGGCTGGCTCCGGCGATGGCAGCCGCAGCCGTGATGAAATGCATGCGCTCGATATTCTGGGCCTTGAAAGCGACTCCACTTTTGATGACGCGAAAAAGGCCTGGCGCAAAATCGCCAAGGAAACACACCCTGACGTAAACCCCGGCAACGCCGACGCTGCCAAGGCTTTTCAGGCGGGGCAGGCGGCTTATGACGTTCTGCGCGTTGCCGAAGAACGGCGCGAGTGGAAGGGCTAGCTTCTTGCGCGGGCGAAATTGTGAGCGCATAGGGCGCGCGTGATTCGCACGTTTTCGCCTTTCCGTAACTTAGCTGCAGCACTGATAGTGCTGGCGCTGGCTTTGCGCGTCATCATCCCGTCCGGTTTTATGCCGTCGTCGGAGCGTGGCTTTGCGCTGACCATCTGTACGGGAATGGACACCCAGACCGTCTGGATGGACAAATCGGGTAAGCTGCACAAAGAAGACCCATCAAAAGGCAAATCGGTTGAACATCAGCCTTGTGCCTTTGCGGGAACGGCGATGGCGGCGGATATGCCTGCCGCTGATTTCCAAGTCGCAATGGCGCCTGTTGCGCTTGCCATTCCGGTTTTTGCAAAGCGCGAAGTATCGGTTGGATCTGGCCTCGCTGCCCCGCCACCGCCAGCCATAGGGCCACCTTCTTACGTCTAAACTACAGGGCTGCTTTGCGGCCTATCTCTTGTTTAGATTTAGGAAAATATCATGAAATTTTTGTCCATTTTGCGCGCGTCTGCTGCGTGCAGCTTCATTGCCATCATTACCCCCGCCGCCGCTGAAGAGGCTGCTGACACCACGATTATTGTCACCGGCCGCGTCGCCGCTGATGAAGCCGAAATATCGGCAAACAAAACCGCAGGCGGCACTGATGTCGTGAGCCACGAAGATTATGCAGATAAGACTGTTGTGTCTTTGCGTGATACTTTGGCCTTTTCGCCAGGCGTGTATACCCAGCCGCGCTTTGGGCAGGAGGTCCGCATTTCCATTCGCGGTTCGGGTCTTTCGCGTGGCTTCCACATGCGCGGATTGACTTTGTTGCAGGATGGGGTCCCCATCAATCTGGCCGACGACAATGGCGACTTTCAAGAACTTGAACCCACATTTTTCGACCATTTAGAGGTGTATCGCGGCGCGAACGCGTTGAGGTTCGGTTCCGGCACATTGGGCGGCGCCATCAACGGTGTTACGCCCACAGGCGACAATGCGGCGGGTCTTTACCTTCGCGGTGATGTCGGCAGCTCTGATTTTTATCGCGGCTTGGCGTCTTACGGAGTAGGTGACGGCGATGCCAATGCTTGGGCAGCGATCAGCGCCGATAGCCACAAGGGGGATCGCCAGCACGCCCAGCGGGACTCATTGCGTTTTAACGGTAATGTTGGGCTTAGGATTTCGGATGTCGTGTCGACGCGATTTTACGTAAGCGCGACGACACTTAATCAGGAACTACCTGGTGCCTTGACCCGCGCGACGGCCTTGTCTGCACCGCGAACCGGCAATTTTGTCGGGGATCAGGCGCGCGATATCAATTCGGTTCGTATCCAGAACCGGACCCGTTTTGAATGGGGCAACAGTCGTTTGGATGTTGGCGCGTTCTTGAACGCCAAAGAATTATATCACCCGATTTTCCAAGTTATTGATCAGGTATCGACCGATCGCGGCGTGTTCGCCCGTTATGATCGCGAGGGAGACGACTGGAGCGTTACTGTCGGCGGAGAGTCCCGTTGGGGAACCATTGACGCAAAGCGCTTTATCAATGTGAACGGCAAGCGTGGAGCGCTTACCTTCGATGCCGATCAAACCGCGCGCACCTCGAACATATATGGCGAAGTACGCGCCACGCCGGTTCCTAGCTTCACGGTCATCGCTGGCGGAATATATGCCGATGGTTTCCGAAAGCAGGTTCAAATCCTTCCGTCTGCCGCAACGGGTGCAGCGTCGTTCGACGCTTTCTCGCCCAAATTTGGCGTCCTTTGGGAACCGTCCGAAGACGTCCAAATTTTTGCGAATTATAGCAAATCCACAGAATTCCCGACCTTCGTTGAGCTCGCACAAATTGCGGCGTTCGTTCCTGTAAAGGAACAAACAGCATGGACAGCCGAATTCGGGACGCGCGGAAAACTGGGATGGGCGAGCTGGGATGTTGCCCTGTACCGCGCCAACATAAAACGCGAAATGCTGCAATTTACGGTAGGGCGGGACATTCCAGCCACAACGTTCAACGCCGATAAAACCCGGCATCAGGGCGTCGAAGCCGCGTTTAGCGCAGCGCCGACTGATTGGTTGCGCTTCCGCCAAATCTGGCAATATTCCGACTTCCGCTTTGTCGCGGATGCCCAATATGGCAACAAACGGCTGCCGGTGGTGCCAAAGCATGTCCTGCGGTCGGAACTTCGACTTGGGAGCGATGATTTGCATATTGCCCCAAATGTTGAATGGGTGCCGCAGGGTGCATGGGCAGACTATCGGAACACGACGCGCACGACAGGCTATACCCTGTTCGGCTTATCTGCCGGCGCGCGCGTTATGGCCGGGGTCGATCTATTTGTTGATGCGCGGAACCTGACCGGCGAGAAAGCCATCGGCGACGTGTCTGCCGCTATCCTTGCCTCCACAGCATCCGCTATTTACTACCCGGTTGAACGCCGTGCCATTTACGGCGGCGTCCGTGCGCGGTTTTAGGAGGCCAGAAATGGAAAATACGTCTTTCTACCGCACGATCTGGCGTTGGCATTTCTATGCCTCGCTCTTCGTCATGCCACTCATTCTCATTCTTGCCACAACTGGGGCAATTTACCTGTTCAAGCCGCAATTGGACCGGTGGGAAGAGCGTGCATTTACGAACCTGCCGACTGAACAGCCAGTGTCACCCAATATACAGTTGGCCGCCGTAATGGCGGCCAATCCGGGTGCGCAATTCCAAAGCTATCGCTTGCCCGAACGTGCAGGCGATGCCGCCATGATTCATATTGGCCTCGCCGACGGCCAATCCATGCGCGACGTCTATGTGTCACCGCAGGGTAAAGTGTTGGGCAGCATCGATCCGGAAAGCCGGATATCCGCCACCGTGTCGCGGATACATGGTTCGCTGCTGATCGGCAAAATGGGTGACTGGATTGTTGAACTGGCGGCGTGCTGGGCGATCGTCATGATCTTGACCGGACTGTATATGTGGTGGCCGCGCGGGCAGCGCTTTGCCGGTGTCGTGTGGCCCCGCTTGGGTAAAGGCAATCGCGTGTTCCTGCGCGATCTGCATGCGGTCACTGGGTTCTGGGTTTCAGGGCTGGCGCTTGTTTTGCTGACCACTGGACTGCCTTGGGCGAGCGTTTGGGGCGATGCGTTCCGTATTGCCCGCGCTGAATTGGGCCTTGTTCAAGGCGCGCAAGACTGGAAAACGGGCAGTGCCGCACCGCATGCCGAGCATGATCATGATGCGATGATGAAAATGCAGGCTGCCGGTGTCCCGCTGGTTGGCTTGGCGGACATGGTCGCCAAAGCGAAAGCCGAACGGCTGCCGCATCCAGCGTTGGTGAAAGCACCAGGCGCGCCTGAGCGTTTCGGCCCTCCCGCGCCGATGGCCTGGACCATTAAGTCGGAGGCGCAGAACCGGCCATTAAATCGCAGCATCACCTTTGATGTTGCGACGGGCAAGGAGATGTCGCGCACAGGCTTTGGCGACAAGCATGTCATTGATCAGGCCGTCAATTATGGAATTGCATGGCATGAGGGCCAGCTTTTTGGCTGGATTAATCAGCTTGTCGGCGTGCTTACGGCGGTTGGCCTGATCACATTGGTGGTGTCGGGTTTCCTGATGTGGCGACGGCGCAAGCCCGATGATGTGCTCGGCGCACCGCCCGTTGCTGCGCTGCCACCGAAAATACGCGGCGTGGCGGTGATCATCGCTGTAATGGCCATATTGTTGCCATTACTCGCGATGTCATTGCTGGCTTTATGGCTGTTCGACCGGCTGTTGCTGCCCCGACTGCCGGCGCTTGCGATGTGGCTTGGGTTGCGTCCGGCTCAGCCGGCGTAACGCGCTGCTGTCTCGCGGATAAGCGAGATCATATTGGGAATGCCCTGTGTCCGGTTCGAACTTAACTGATTTTTGAGGTCGAACGGCGCAAGGGCACTCTCGATATCGGTCTTTAGAATATCGGCCGCGTTTTTATTCTCGACCGTTTTCAGGACCAATGCGATGATGCCCTTGGTGATCGCGGCGTTGCTGTCGGCCAGAAATGTCAGTTCGCTATCTGCGGTCACGGGATAGACCCATACGCTTGCTGAACATCCCCGAACCAGCGTCGCATCGGTTTTCAACGCGGCGGGCATTTCGGGCAATTCCCGCCCAAGGTCGATAAGCAACCGATAGCGGTCATCGGCCTCAAGAAATGCATATTCTTCTGTAATGTCGGCAAATGTTGTCATGCACTGCGCATATGGCCGCGGTGCTTAGATATCAATCCCTGCCGCTATCGCTTCAAGCCTTTTCACGCGCTCTTTCAAATCGGCGACCTCAATACGCGACGTGGCCGAGGGCACAGGTGCATCATTGCCGTGCCGCATGGTTTCAAGCTCGGCATGCTTAAGCGCAATCCAGTCGCGCCAGCCACGCAGGCTTAGTGACGACACGATGCCGACACACAGCACCGCAAAGGCGCCGATGATGATGTAGAAGTTGGGATCCTGTTGCATGGTCCTTCCTTTCCGTCCGCGCGCCGTTACCGGCTGCGCAGTTCCTCAATCTGACGGTTGATATCACTCGCGCTATTGTTGTCTGTCGCGATGCGCTCCAAAACCTGAATGCGCTCTTTTAAGGCCCGAATTTCGTCCTGCATCTGCTGCGTATCCGCATTGTTCAAAAGACGGTGGGTTTTGGTGCCCATAAAGTCTTGATCCTCAACAATGCCATGCTTTGCCTTTTGCTTCGTCTGGATAATCCTGCCGATCGTGATGATGGCAATGATTGCGACGACCATTTGAAACGGGTCCATTAATTGCTCCTCAATTCGACGGCCCGCGAAGGGCCTCTATTTCAGATGTTAATCGGTGACTGTCATCGACAATGATTTTTTCGACATTGGCAAGCCGGTCCTTGATTGAGCCGATTTCTGCGCGCAGCTGCGCGTTTTCTTGGCTCAACAATTTTACGCGTTCGACGGCCTCCTGATCGGTTTTGGGATAGACTGCCTGACCCCATGCACCATCAAGCGGGTAGCCATTTTTGATGCGCATCCATGTGGTGAGCACCCATCCAACCGAAATTGCGACAACGCCAATACCTATCATGGGGCCGATGGCCGTAATCATTGCTAGCTTGTCAGGGTCCATAGCTTCCTCCAATGCGCTTCAGCGTAGTTTTTCGATTTCTTCGGAAAGGCGCCCGGCCTTGTCCGTGACGATCCGTTCCAAGACAGCGACCCGTTCTTCCAGACGACCAACCTTGCCATTCAGCGTTTCATTTTCGTTGCTGAGCAGCATGATTTTGCGCTCTGCTTCGGGATAGTCGCCATCGGTCAGCGCTGATTTTCCACCCCATTCATCTTCCAATGGGTAGCCATGTTTGGCGCGGATCCAGTTGTTGATGAGCCAACCGACTGTCATCACGACCACAATCGCAATGACGAAATTGGGGCCTGCAAAGCTCATTTGAATTCCCTCCATGGCAGACGGCGTGTGACGGGCCGGATGGGGCTGTCGCGGAAATCAACGCTCCAGTTGCGGCGATCCGCCTTGCGTTTTTTCTGTGCGAAGTGGCGATATGCAAACCACGCAATCAGCCCGAGAATGATGAGTGTGAACATGGAATATTCCCTCCAACATGCCGCCGTTTATCGAAGGCTCTCGATTTCGTCCGCCAGCTGCTTGTTATTGCTGACATAATAGGTTTCCATTTCGGCCAACCGGTGGTCGATTTCCCGGAAACGCGAACGAATGTCGCGTGTTGTGCGGGCAGGTGACTGGCGCACGCCCTGCCAGAATTTCTGGTCTTGCCGATCGTCGGTATACAGATGCACGGGCTTCGGGTTGGCCATCCAAGCGGTGATGACATAGGCAATGAGCGTCCACGGAAAACCGCCCATCAAAGTGAGCATCACCGTGCCAAGCCGGACCCAGAGAACATCAACGCCGGTATAGTCGGCAATCCCGGCGCAAACGCCTTTCCATTTGGCATTCTGCTTATCCAGATAGAATTTGGTATGTGTACCAGCCATTTTAGCGGTTCCTTTCCAGCCTGTGGGCATTTTCGGGGTCGAAATCTTTTGTTTCATGGTCGATGCGACGTGGCTGCCATTCAGGATTTTCCTGCGCGACCAGACGCTCGACGGTATCGAGACGGTCTTCCAGACGACGGGCAAGTTCGTTCATGTCGCCCAGCATCCGCTCATCATCATAGGTAAGCGTTGCCGCGGTTTTCCAGCGGGTTACATAATGCAGGATCAGCCAAGGCAAGCCAATAAACAGTATGCCAACGACGAAAACGGGGATGAGTGTATCTTCCATCGGATCAACCTTCCTTCTGTGCGTCTTGTTTCATGGCTTTTTTCATCGCTTCCAGCTCGGCATCGACAACGTCGAAGGACTCAAGTGCGGCGATTTCGTCGCCCAAGCTGCGTGGGGCATCTGAACCGATGGACAGCGAGTCCGCATATCCCTGCGCTTCGTCCACGCGGCGTTCGAGCACGTCAAAGCGTGAGAAAGCCTCGCGAACCTTGTCGCCATTATACATGGTGCGCAGCTTGACCTGGTTCTCGGCGCTTTCAAGACGCGTCATCAACGCGTTCTGGCGGCTACGGGCGTCGGCGAGCTTTTTCTGCAGCTTGTGAATATCCTGCTCCGACGCTTTCAATGCGTCGTTGAGCACATCGACTTCCGCCGTCAGCTGGTCCTTCATGTCGGTCGCCTTGCGCTTTTCGACCAAGGCAGCCTTGGCAAGGTCTTCGCGATCTTTTGACAGCGCAAGATGGGCCTTGTCGGTCCAGTCAGCTTCAAGCGTATTCAGCTTGTCGATGTGCCGGCGCAGTTCTTTCTGGTCAGCGATCGTCCGGGCTGCGGAAGCGCGGACTTCAACCAGCGTTTCTTCCATCTCCAGAATGATCATACGGATCATCTTCGCCGGGTCCTGCGACTTGTCGAGCAAGTCCGTGACGTTGGCGGCGATGATATCGCGGGTTCGTGAAAATATGCCCATTGGGTAACTCCGGTTAAAACTGTTTATTTGCGTACTGAAAAAAGGGGGCGACCGGGTACCTTTAGGAGGTAGGGGGAGCCGGGGGTACTCCGGTCGCGGGCTATCGTCGTCAGGCAAGATAGCTGACAACGATTGGCCGATGGGTGTAATTTGGGACGTTCATGTCAATATCGTCATAATGGTTGAGAACCGAAACGGCGTAACTGGTGAAGATCATGGACACGGACAGGGCGACTGCCAGCCATAGACGGCTTTCGCTTGCCTTTACCTTGTCGCTGGTTTCGATATCGTTACGCATCTTATGTCTTCCCTTTTGAATGCCGGTGATGTTCCGGCTTGCAAGATGTATTGCAGGGAGCGTGCCAATTTGAAAAATTGTCCGATTTCCGCCATTTGTGAAAAAATGTGACATTCGGGCGCTGGTAATTATTGCCACACTATGGTGAAATATGCCAATCTTTGAAAATGGAACGCGATAGTCATCAATTCATTGGACAATCGTCCGCTTTTCTTGATGCCGTCGAGCGCGCAAGCCGCGCCGCACCGCTCAATCGGCCCGTGCTGGTTGTGGGGGAGCGCGGCACAGGGAAAGAATTGATCGCTGAGCGCCTGCATCGCCTGAGTTCGCGTTGGGACGGGCCTTTGGTCACAATTAACTGCGCGGCGCTGCCTGAAAGTTTGATTGAGGCCGAACTGTTCGGCCATGAAGCCGGCGCCTTCACCGGAGCCACCCGTGCACGCGAGGGGCGGTTTGAAGAAGCCGACGGCGGCACGCTGTTCCTCGACGAACTGGGCACGTTGAGCATGGGCGCGCAGGAACGGTTGTTGCGCGCGGTGGAATATGGAGAGGTCACGCGTATTGGTTCATCGCGGCCGATGCGTGTCGATGTCCGTATTGTCGCTGCCACCAATGAGCATCTGCCCAACATGGTGGACAAGGGGCGCTTCCGTGCGGACTTGCTCGACCGGCTGTGCTTTGAGGTGATCACCTTGCCGCCATTGCGCGTTCGCGAAGGCGATGTTGAGGTTCTTTCTGAATATTATGGGCGTCGGATGGCGGCCGAACTGGGTTGGGCAGGGTGGCCGGGTTTCGGCGCGCTTGCGACCCAGGCCCTTGAAAACCATTTATGGCCGGGCAATGTGCGCGAATTGCGCAACGTGGTCGAACGTGCGGTCTATCGCTGGGCTGACCCTGCACAGCCGGTCGATTATATCCAGTTCGATCCGTTCGATAGCCCGTGGCGCGGCGGCGTGGCGGCTTCATCGCCTGCGCAGGTGCAGTCCGACAATCAGGCCGCTAGTGCCGAGCAACGTCTCGGCAATGACTTAAGTCAGGCCGTAGATGTTAGCGATTTTAGAGAAGCGACCGAAAGATATGAAAAGGCGGTGCTCGAGCAGGCCTTGGCGAAGTGTCGGTATAATCAGCGGCAAACGGCCAAGGCGCTGAACCTGAGCTACGACCAGTTGCGCCATACCCTTAAAAAGCATGACCTTTTGGGATAAAAAAAGGGGCGGCATCGGCCACCCCTTTTATCTTTACGAAGAATGTAACGATTAGCCGCCGTTAAAGCTGACCATCGTGTAGAGCATTGGGATCGAGAGCAATGTGTTCAAACGTGATGTCATCATGGCTGTCGTTGCTGCCTTTGCTTTTGTCGCATCATCAGCTTCAACAATGCCAAGTGCCTTCTTCTGGTTAGGCCAGATGATGAACCAGACATTGAATGCCATGATAACGGCAAGCCACATGCCAACACCGATCAGCTGGTAAGGATCCTGCAGCGTGAATGCCTCATGGGCGTAACCGGACTGAACCGCAATGATCAGTCCCAGCAACACGGTCAACGCCGCGGCCCAGCGGAAGAAAAACAGTGCAGATGGTGCGATATGCTTCGACACCGCTGGCTTAAGCTCTGCTGGAATTTTCGGCATGGTTGGAATTTGAACGAAGTTGAAATAGTACAACAAACCAATCCAAACGATCCCGAAGAATGTATGCAGCCAGCGTGTGACAGACTGCGCCGTCAATCCGTCGCCGTGCAAACCGAACATAAGTGCCAATGACAGCACCAGGCCGGCGACCAGCACCAGATGTAGATTTCCAAAAAATTTCGCCATTTTTTCCTCCTGTAGGCATTCAGGTGATTTTGCCCCTGATAGGTCCCTGCCTATCTTTGTGGGCCGCTTTTGTCACATAATTTCTGCGTAATTTGCATGCGCCCAACGGAACGGGTGATGCGCCCGTTGGTTTGCATTGCGGACTTCTCAAAAGGAAACATGCAACATGCCCTTCATTCTCCCCGAACTTCCTTACGACGAAATTTCCTTCGGCGGCCTCATTTCTGCGGAAACGTTCGACTTTCACCATGGCAAGCATCACAAGGCATATGTCGATAAAACCAATGCCTTGGTCGCCGACGATGCGGCCTTATCAGGTGCGCCATTGAGCAAAGTTATCACGGTTGCCAAGGCGAAGGGTAACACACAACTGTTCAAAAATGCCGCGCAAATTTGGAACCACAGTTTTTATTGGCAGTGTCTGACACCTGAAAAACAGGCGCCTAGCGGCCAGTTAAAGACAATGATTGATGAAAGCTTCGGCAGTGTCGAAAAACTGCTGGCGAAGTTTAAAGAAGAAGCTGTTGCCCACTTTGCAAGCGGTTGGGCGTGGCTCATTGTCGATGGCGGCACATTGAAGATCACGTGGTTACATGACGCCGACACACCCTTGGTACATGATATGAAACCGTTGCTCACAATCGATGTGTGGGAACATGCCTATTATATCGACTATCGCAATGCCCGCCCCGACTATGTCGACGCGTTACTCGCCAATGCGATTAATTGGGAATTTGTCGCCGAAAATCTTGATGGACAAGGCCTCTCACGCGCTGACCAGTCCTGAACTCACGCGTTGGGCGGTGTCTCGCTATCATCGCCCAGCTTCAGCCCGTGGCGCATCAGCATCGGGATATTGGCAAGCGCGAATAGGAACGTGCAGGCGGTTACGCCCCACACCTTGATGGATAGCCAGGTATCGAATGAGAACCATTCGGGCTGTCTAAAAATCTCGTTCACTCCGGCGAGAACGAGGAAAAACACGCCCCAGCTAAGCGAGAGCTTTAACCAGCCGGTTTCGTCGAGACCTTGATAGGCATGCTCCAAAACATACTTAAGCATGGCCTTGCTGCGGACCCATCCACCAATCAGCAGAAGCGCGAAAAAGGCGTAAATGATCGTCGGCTTAATCTGGATGAAGCGTTCGTCATGAAACCAGATCGTCAGCGCGCCGAAAAACACGCCTAAAGCGGCAGTGAGCTTCAGCATCGGTGAAATTTTACCCAGTTTCACCTTGGAGACAATGACAGCAACAAGGATCGCGGCCATGAATGCGGCGGTCCCGACAATCGCGCCTTGCTTTGGGTCAGTGTCCGAACTGCCAAATTTTGACGCCACAAAAAACAGCAGCAGCGGTCCAAAATCGAGAATGAAGTTTAATGTGCCCGACGTCTTTTTTGGCGTGGTTGTGTCGCTCACAACGAACCGCCGCTGATGGCACGGGCAACATCTTGCGCGTTGAAGGGGCGCAGGTCATCGATGGTCTCGCCGACGCCAATGGCGTGAATGGGCAGGCCGAACTGCTTGGCCGCTGCGACCAAGATCCCGCCACGGGCGCTGCCGTCCAGTTTCGTCATCACAAGTCCCGTTACGTCAGCAACTTCTTTAAAGGTTTCGATTTGCGATAGCGCATTCTGCCCTGTCGTCGCGTCCAAAACCAACACGACATTGTGCGGAGCCGCGGGATTTAGGCGCCCAAGAACGCGGCGGATTTTAGCCAATTCATCCATGAGCTCGCGCTTGTTCTGAAGCCGTCCAGCGGTGTCGACGATCAGGACGTCGATGCCTTCGGCAGTCGCCCTTTTGACCGCATCAAACACGACACCAGCCGCGTCGCCGCCTTCGGGGCCAGTCACGATGGGTACGCCGATGCGTTCGGCCCACACTTTCAACTGGCCAATGGCTGCCGCGCGGAAAGTATCGCCCGCGGCCAGCATGACGCCATAATCCTGTTCAAGGAAAAGATTGGCCAGCTTTGCAATCGTCGTCGTCTTGCCGGAGCCATTGACGCCAATCACCAATATGACCTGAGGGCGCGGGAAGGCGTCAATTTCGAGCGGCGATGCGACCGGTGCCAGCACGGCCGCCACTTCGTCCTCGACAATCTGCCGAATGCCCTCTGCATCAATACCTTTGTCAAAACGTCCAGCAGCAATCTTGTCGCGGATTTGCGCTGCCATGGCTGGGCCGAGGTCTGACGCAATCAACGCATCTTCAATTTCGTCGAGGTCGCGCGCTTCCAGCTTCGCCTTGGTGACAAGTCCGGCGATATTCTCCGTCAGCTTTCCTGATGTTTTCTTCAGGCCGCCAAACAGTCGGTCTTTCCACCCAGCATTCTCGCTCATTCTAAAACCTCTGCCTGCAATATTCCGTCTGTTGACCGCAACACCCGCGCGGCGACAATGTTGCCTTCGGGCATGACTTTATCGAGCTGCAGATACGCGAAATTCTCCGCGTGGCCACCCCTGCCGCCATTTTCGACCGCGACATTCTGTATCGACCCTAAAAGCCCATCCAACCAGCGGGATTTTTCTGCGGCTACGGCTTCGCGTAACGCTTTGGCACGCGCCTTTATCACGGGATGGGGCAGTTGTGGCATGCGCGCGGCTGGGGTGCCTTTCTTGGGCGAATATGGGAATATATGCCCGTGCACGATCCCGCATTGCTCCACGAGGTCAATGCTGTTGGCAAACATCGCATCGTCTTCGGTCGGGAAGCCGGCAATAATATCCGCGCCAATGGCGATCTCGGGTCGCTTTGCTTTAAGCCGCGCAACCAGATCGATCGCGAGCTCGCGGCTATGGCGTCGTTTCATGCGCTTCAGGATCATATTGTCGCCTGCTTGCAGCGACAGATGAACATGCGGCATCACGCGGGCCTCGCCTGGGAGCAAATCGAAAAGCCGATCGTCAATCTCAACACCATCAATCGACGACAGCCGAAGGCGCGCAAGATCGGGAACGAGTTTCAATATCCGTTCGACCAGTGATCCTAAATTGGGGCTGCCCGGAAGATCATGGCCATAGCTGGTCACATCAACACCTGTTAGCACGACCTCTTTAAAGCCCGTGTCGACGAGCTTTTGAATATGCTCAATGACGCTGCCAGCAGGCACAGAGCGGCTGTTGCCGCGGCCATAGGGTATGATGCAAAATGTGCAGCGGTGATCACAGCCATTTTGAACTTCGACAAAAGCGCGGGTTTTGCCCGAATAGGCGGTGACGAGATGCGGCGCGGTTTGCACGATGGTCATGATGTCCGAGACAATGACCGGCCGGTCGGGACGATCCATCAATTCGCGTAACAAGGTCGCGTCTTGTTTCTCATGATTGCCAAAGACGCCCGCGACCTCTGGCATGGCCCGAAATGTTTCGGGCTCCACCTGCGCAGCACAGCCGGTGACCCACACAGACGCGTCCGGGCGACGCCGATGCGCCTGACGGATGGCTTGCCGTGTTTGCCGCACGGATTCATTGGTCACCGCGCAGCTATTGATGATGACGATGTCATCGCGGCCCGCGAGTTGTTCAGCCAGGGCGTTGCTCTCCGCCAAATTGAGGCGGCAACCCATGCTGATGACTTCCGGCTTTTTGACGGGCGCGTTCATCCAAATGCATCCCAGTCAGCCTGACCTTTGAAGACATAAGTGGCACTGCCCGTCATGATGACGGGCTGTCCCGGGCTCCAGTCGATGGTCAGGGTTCCGCCCGATTGGTGGACTGTGACGGGGGATGTCGCCTTGCCCTGACGGATGGCCGCAACGGCGGTTGCACACGCTCCGGTTCCGCAAGCGCCCGTCAAGCCTGCGCCGCGTTCCCAAACATTTAAGTGGATTTCGTTCCCGGCAATCGACGCGACATTTACGTTTACACGCTCGGGGAACACGGAATCATTTTCGATTGTTGGGCCAAGCTGGCTCAAGTCGATGGCATGAACATCATCGACAAAAAACACAGCATGTGGGTTGCCCATGTTGATCGCCATAGGTGCGGCGAGATTGTCCCACGCCAGTGGCATGGCGTCGGTATTCATCGGGAAAGCAAGCGGTATGTCCTGCCATCCAAAAGCGGCTTCCCCCATCGACACTTCAACATCATTGCCTGACAACTTGCCTGAAATGATGCCGCCCAATGTTTCAATGTTGAGGTCTTGGTTCAACAGCGCAACGACACAGCGTGACGCATTGCCACATGCCTCAACCTCGCTGCCGTCGGGATTGAATATCCGCATGCGCACATCAGCGATTTCGGAAGGAAGTAACAGGATAAGCTGGTCACAGCCAATCCCGAACTTGCGATCCGCAATCATTTGCGCGCGGGCAGAGGATATTTCGATGGATTGGACACGCGCGTCGATAATGACAAAGTCATTGCCCAGCCCATGCATCTTGTGAAATTCGCCCATAGCCATGGCGGCGATTTAGGGGCAGCCGCGCATCAAGTCCACCGTTGATGCCGAATATGGCCAACCTACTGTTTACGGAGCCGCCGTGATTGGGCACAGGTCACAGCCGCTCCAACCAACGGAAAAACTTGATTTGCGAAGCCAAGGCGGGTATCGGCGCGTCCAAGGCAAGGATATTGCCTTTCATAATTTGTTGGAAATCCGTTGTTTCCAAGCTGGTCGGCGAAGATTCGCTCACCGGCTTTTTGTTCGTTTATGCCTCGAACGGGGCATGTTGGTAAGGAATGTCGATGTTTGACAAGCTGAGCGACCGGTTAGGAGGGGTGTTTGATCGCCTGCGCGGTCGCGGTGCGTTAAACGAAGCTGACGTTCGTGAAGCGATGCGCGAAGTGCGCGTGGCCTTGCTCGAAGCCGACGTTGCACTGCCCGTCGTTCGGGATTTCATCGACAAGGTCACCGAACAAGCGATTGGCGCGCAGGTTCTGAAATCGGTAACGCCGGGCCAGCAGGTCGTCAAAATCGTCAATGACGCCCTGGTCGAAATGCTTGGCGCGGAACAAAGCGACCTTGATCTCGCAGTAGCGCCGCCCGCGATCATCATGATGGTCGGTCTGCAGGGCTCCGGTAAAACAACAACGACCGCCAAGATTGCGAAGATGCTGAAGGCCAAGCAGGGCAAGAAAGTCCTGATGGCTTCGCTGGACGTCAATCGTCCTGCCGCACAAGAACAGTTGGCGACGCTTGGTACCCAGACCGACGTTGCGACGCTTCCGATTATGCAGGGGCAACAGCCCGTCGATATTGCAAAGCGTGCGATGCAGGCTGCAAAGTTGCAGGGCTTTGATGTCCTGATCCTCGACACCGCTGGCCGCTTGCATGTGGACCAGCAGTTGATGGACGAAATGCAGGCGGTGGCAAAGGTCTCCGTTCCGCAGGAAATCCTGCTCGTGGTAGACTCGCTCACGGGTCAAGATGCCGTAAATGTCGCCAAAAGCTTCGGTGAGCGCGTTAATGTAACCGGTATCGTGCTGACCCGTATGGACGGTGATGCACGAGGCGGTGCGGCCCTGTCGATGCGCGCAATTACCGGCAAGCCAATCAAATTCGCAGGCGTCGGTGAAAAGCTTGACGCAATCGAGGCGTTTAACCCAAGCCGCGTTGCTGGTCGCATATTGGGCATGGGCGACGTTGTCGGTCTTGTCGAGCGCGCGACCGAAATGGTCGAAAAAGAGGACGCGGATAAGCTCGCGGCCAAAATGGCCAAGGGCCAGTTCGACATGGAAGACCTGCGCATGCAGTTCCGCCAAATGTCCAAAATGGGTGGCCTCGGCGCGCTTGCGGGTATGATCCCGGGCATGAAAAAGGCCAAGCAGGCGATGGACGCCGGCGGCATGAACGACAAATTGCTCGTGCATATGGACGCCATCATTGGTTCCATGACACCAAAAGAGCGCGCAAAGCCTGAATTGTTGAACGCCAAACGCAAAATCCGGATTGCCAAGGGTTCGGGCATGACCGTCCAAGACGTCAACAAGCTGATTAAAATGCATCAGGAAATGGCGAGCGCCATGAAGCGCATTCGCAAGATGGGCGGCTTGAAAGGCCTCGCTGCCATGTTTGGCGGCGGCAAAGGTGGCATGGGCGGCGGCGACTTGGGTGGCGCGATGGAGGGAATGCACGGGCTTCCCCCCGGCGCTTTGCCACCCGGTTTCGGCGGTATGCCCGGAATGGGCGGTGGCGGCGGAATGCCGCCAGACCTCGCAAGACTTCTTAGTAAAAAGAAATAAGTATCACATTTAATTTAAGAATATTTCAGAAAGGTGAGTTAGTTTTATGGCATTATCCATGCGTTTGTCACGGGGCGGTTCGAAAAAGCGTCCTTATTATAAAATCGTCGTAGCCGACGCCCGCGCACCACGCGACGGTAAGTTCATTGAACGTATCGGCAGCTACAACCCACAGCTTCCTAAGGACAGCGCAGAGCGTATGATCCTCGACACCGAGCGTGCGAAGCATTGGCTTGCCGCTGGTGCCCAGCCATCGGACCGCGTTGCACGCTTCCTTGACGTCGCTGGCGTCAAAGAGCGTAAGGTTAAGAACAACCCTAACAAGGGTGAACCAGGCCAGAAGGCCAAGGATCGCGCTGAAGACAAGGCAACCAAGCTTGCAGAAGCCGAAGAAGCCGCAGCAGCAGCTGCAGCCGCTCCAGCACCTGAGCCAGAGCCCGAAGTTGTTGAAGAAGTAGCCGCTGAAGAAGCCGCACCTGCGGTTGAAGAAGCGCCTGCCGCTGAGGAAGCTGCGCCTGCAGAAGCCGCTGCTGAAGAAGCACCTGCCGCTGAAGAAGCAGCGCCTGCAGAAGCCGCTGCTGAAGAAGCTGCGCCTGCAGCTGAAGAAGCAACCGAAGAAAAGGCCGAGGGCTAAGCCTTGGCTGACTCAACCGTCACGCTTGCCGCCGTTTCTGGCGCGCACGGCGTGACGGGTGAAGTTCGTCTCAAGCTGTTTGCAGAAAATGTGGACAGCTTGAAACGCTACAAAAGTTTTAATGATGGTGCGTTGACGGTTAAGTCCCTCCGCCCAACAAAAGACGGCGCGATTGCGCGCTTTGCCGAAATAAATGACCGCAATGCAGCGGAAAAACTGCGCAGCACATTGTTGACCGTGCCGCGCGAGGCCTTGCCTGAACTGGGTGAGGGCGAATATTATTACAGCGACCTTCTTGGGCTTCCTTGCGTTTCAACCGATGGCACTGACCTTGGCAGTTGCATCGCTGTTGAAAATTTTGGCGCGAGCGACGTTCTGGAAATCCAGATGCCGTCTGCCGATGGCAAGCCCGGCAAAAAGTTCATGGTCCCAATGACAGCCGAGGCTGTGCCTGAATGGGGCGCACAAGCGGGCGGACGCATCGTCATCGATGCCGACTTCGTCATATGACGTTCGCCGCCCAAATCCTGACGCTTTATCCCGAAATGTTTCCCGGTCCTCTGGGAATATCATTGGCTGGCCGCGCGCTTGAAGAGGGCAAATGGTCATGTGCGCCCATCCACATCCGTGACTTTGCGACCGACAAGCATCGGACCGTTGACGACACGCCAGCCGGCGGCGGGGCAGGGATGGTACTGCGCGCGGACATACTCGCCGCGGCGGTCGATCACGCGTCTGCTCAGCAACCACATGTTCCCGTTTTGGCGATGACGCCGCGTGGCAAGACGATTACCCAAAGCCGTATCCGCGAACTTGCTGCAGGCCCCGGCGTTACTGTGCTGTGCGGCCGTTTTGAGGGCTTTGACGAGCGCATTTTTGATGCCCGACCCCATATTGAACAGGTTTCGATGGGCGACATCGTGCTTTCGGGCGGCGAAATTGGCGCTTTAATGCTGTTAGATGCTTGCATTCGGCTGCTTCCCGGCGTAATGGGCGCGACTTCCAGCGGTGATGAGGAGTCCTTTGAACAAGGATTGCTTGAATATCCGCACTATACCCGACCCAATGATTGGGAAGGGCGAATGATCCCTGAAGTGTTGCGATCGGGGGATCATGCGAAAATAGCCACCTGGCGGAAACAAAGGGCGGAGGAAGATACTCGGTTACGCAGACCGGACCTTTGGGGGCGTTACAAAGACGCCCGGGTTCAGCCTGCCTCTGACGTGCGACAAAAGAATAAGGATTAAATGGGGCATGAACCTCATCCAAACACTCGAAGCCGAAGCTATTGCAGCTTTGTCAGAA
>ENA-OUVC01000886-OUVC01000886.1-marine-metagenome-genome-assembly--contig:-NODE-886-length-18585-cov-7.313270_pt1 | contig 18585 bp, 16 predicted proteins | sample MGYA00248622_ERZ508571 | MGnify/ENA primary metagenome ERZ508571 (study PRJEB26236, sample SAMN06267175) | marine metagenome | isolation source: Columbia River Estuary | place: USA:Columbia River Estuary... | reverse complement strand
CCCTTACGCGCACTCTTGGCACGCTTGCGCTGCGCTGACATTTCCTTTTCGAAACCTTCTACATCTACTTCAACATTGCGCTCGCTGGCAATCTCTTGCGTCAACTCGAGCGGAAATCCATATGTGTCGTGCAACAAAAACGCGGTGCTTCCACCGAGCTTCTTTGCTCCACCCGATAGTTCATCTTCAAGAATCGTGACGCCGGTCTTCAGCGTCTGGCGGAAACTCTCTTCCTCCTTGGTCAGTACCCCCAAGATGAAGTCTTTATTGGCATCAAGTTCGGGATACGCAGAGCGCATGACTTCAAGAGCCGTCTCCGTCAATTTTGGCATGACCAATTTTTCTGTGCCCAACAAGTATGCGTGTCGCACTGCTCGACGAATGATTCGTCGCAATACATAGCCTCTGCCCTCGTTGGACGGGAACACGCCGTCATTGACGAGCATCGTTGCCGACCTTGCATGCTCTGCCAACACACGCAAACTAAAGCTGTCTCGGTCGTCGTAATCACCAGCGCGGTACTTGGCAGACGTGAGTGACTGTGCTTGTTGCACAAGCGGAAACAACACGTCTGTCTCCCACACCGAATCGGTGCCCTGCATCAAAGCAAGAATTCTTTCGAGTCCCGCTCCGGTGTCGATCGATGGTTTCGGCAATGGTGTGCGTGACCCATCCTTGGCTTGGTTGAACTGCATAAACACCAGGTTCCAAAATTCGAGAAAGCGGTCACCCTTCTTGTCGTTGAGCGGACCACCGTCAGGTCCGAAGGCTGCACCGCGATCAATATGAATTTCCGAACATGGTCCGCAGGGGCCTGTATCGCCCATCTGCCAAAAATTGTCTGCATCACCAAGTCGCTGAATTCGGTTCATCGGCACACCAACGACGTCGTGCCAAATTTGCTCAGCCTCATCGTCACTCTCGTGCACAGTGATCCACAGTTGGTCGCCGTCGAATCCAAAAACCTCGGTAACGAGTTCCCACGACCATGGGATTGCGTCAGATTTGAAATAATCGCCAAAACTAAAGTTGCCCATCATTTCAAAGAACACAAGATGTCGCTTGGTACGCCCAACGTCATCAAGGTCATTGTGCTTGCCACCAGCACGTGCGCACTTTTGCACGCTGACAGCGCGCTTGTATGGCGCTGCTTCGTCACCAACAAAATACGGCTTGAACGGCACCATGCCCGCAACGGTGAAAAGTACGGTCGGATCGTGAGGGATCAGGCTCGCCGATTGCACAGGCGTGTGGCCCTTCGACTCAAAGAAGCCCGTGAAGGCCTCGCGAAGCTGATTGGCCGATGTGATTGAACTTTTATTTGCCGACATTTGTGACAAGTCTAGTTGTCGAGCAGTGCAGCCTTACTTGATATTGCTTCGCGAAGCGTCGCTCTGATCGGCCACAAAACTGCTGTCTTTGGCACGCAGGTTGCGCACGATTTCTGCTCCCTGAGTGGCCAGTTTGACAGCACCGTCATACAAATCACTTGCCACCTGGGCAGGAGTGATCTGGCTCGCGGCGTCCCTCGCCTTTTCCTTGACGTAGCGCCAACCGAACACGCCGGCTAGGACTCCCATCGAAAACCAAAACAGACGCTTCATCATCTCAAACCACCTCGTTGTGTGCTGACATCCAGACGCAATTATCTGGCTACTGATATCACTAGCTACGCGGCGGCTTGTAATACGGATCACTCCGCCGAATCGCCCCTTCAGTTTGCGCAGGAAGATAGTCCTGTTCCACTTTCTGACTTGATTTCTTTTCACTACTTGCCTTTGCGACCGGCTGCTCATCGTGGGGTGAGCGATATTCGGTGCCATGACCCAATACTTCGGCGCCCGCATAATGCGCATCTCGAAGATGAGCAGGCACCTCAACATCGACACCTTGGCGAATATCGCTTCGTGCATTCCAAATTGCAACTGCAGAGCCATTGCTCTTTGGTGCTTGAGCAAGATACACAACCGCCTGCGCAAGATTGAGCTGTGCTTCGGGAAGTCCGACATGATCGACTGCTTGGGCTGCAGCAACCGCTACAACTAATGCTTGTGGGTCTGCCATGCCTATATCTTCAGAGGCCAAGATGATGAGGCGACGCGCAATGAACCGCGGATCGTCTCCTGCTTCGAGCATGCGTGCGAGCCAAAAGATTCCTGCATCGACATTGCTTCCCCTAATGCTCTTAATAAATGCAGAGACCACGTCATAGTGATCGTCACGGCCATAATTTAATGCGCTCACTCCAAGTGCTGCCTCAACATGAGCAGTGGTCACCTTGTTTGGTCGCGCCAATGCGCATGCAACTTCGAGTGCAGTAAGACCTTGTCGCCCATCTCCTGCCGCGCGCTGAGAAAGTATTGTCAGCGCATCATCTTCGGCAGTCATACCTTCTGCCGTCAATCCGCGTTCCAACAAACAGCGAATTGCTGCCACACCAAGAGTCTCGAGTCGAAACATCGTGCTTCGACTTCGCAATGGGCCATTGACTTCAAAAAATGGGTTCTCCGTAGTTGCGCCGATCAACGTGATGATGCCACTTTCAACTGATGGAAGCAGAGCATCTTGTTGCGACGTTGAGAAGCGATGAATCTCATCGACAAAAACAATCGTGGAGCGCCCATGTTGCCCGAGTCGGTCGGTTGCTCGCTCAATTGCTTCGCGCACATCTTTGACACCCGACGTCACTGCAGACAATCTTTCAAACGCGCGATTAGTACTCGACGCAACAACTTCAGCAAGTGTCGTCTTGCCAGTGCCCGGTGGCCCCCACAGAATTACTGACGACAAGCGATCAGCCTCAATCAATTTGCGCAACGGCGCACCTTGAGCGATCAAATGCTCCTGTCCAACAATCTCATCCAACGTGCGTGGTCGCAGCCGCGCTGCGAGTGGTGCTTGTGAGCGAAGCCTGTCAGCCACCGCCGCAGAGAAAAGGTCGTCGGCCTGAGTCAAGCGCTCGTGCTCGCTAACTCTTTGCAGGAGGTGGCAACAAACGAATGCCCAACTCGTTGAGCTGAGCAGGATCTACAGGAGTAGGAGCATTTGTCATTGGATCGCTCCCCGACTGCGTTTTTGGAAATGCAATCACTTCACGAATGTTTTCTTCGCCGGCCAAGATCGCCACAAGACGATCAGTTCCGAATGCAAATCCACCGTGTGGTGGTGCACCATATTTGAACGGCTGCAAGAAGAAACCGAATCGACGATCGGCATCTTCATCCGAGATACCGAGCTGCCTGAATACGCGTCGTTGCATCTCTGGGTCGTGAATTCGGATTGAACCAGAGCCCAATTCCCAGCCATTGAGTACCAAGTCGTATGCAAGTGCGCGAACGCTCATTGGGTCTGACTCGAGTCGCTCGATGTCGTCTGGGTGAGGTTGACAAAACGGATGATGTCCTGGTTGAGGTTTGCCGGTTGTTGCGTTGACACCGACGAATAGTGGAAAGTCAATGACCCACACATAGCGGTACGGACCTTCATGGACTGGTGGACGGCCGATGTCATTGCGTAAATGTCCGAGGACTTCACATGAGGTAGACCATTCGTCTGCAACCAGTAACAGCAGGTCGCCCGCCTTCGCCTGCATCTGCTTCAACAGTGCAGCGCGTTCAGCATCGCTCAAAAATTTGGCAACTGGTGAATCCAAGGCAAGGTCATCGCCTACTTTGATCCAAACCAAACCCTTTGCACCCATCTGCTTTGCGCGATCAGTAAAAGCATCCAACTTGCTGCGTCCAGATGCGGCGGCCTCAGGGTATGTCGCTGCGTCAACTCGCAGACCTTTAATCGATTTCGCTGTTGCAAATGCCTTAAATTCGGTTGCCGCAAATACATCAGTGAGCTCGATGAGTTCCATTCCAAAACGCAAGTCTGGTTTGTCGCTACCAAAGCGATTCATCGCATCGTGCCACGTAATTTGCTCGATCGGTGGCGGGGTCTGACCAAGTGCGGCCTCGGCTGCTGCAACAACTGCTTTACTAATCGCAGCCAGTACATCATCTTTGGTTACAAAACTCATTTCGGCATCGAGCTGCATGAACTCGTACTGGCGATCTGCTCGCAAGTCTTCGTCACGCAAGCAACGAGCAATTTGGTAATAGCGGTCGATACCAGCAACCATCAACAACTGCTTCCACAACTGCGGCGACTGCGGTAACGCATAAAACGATCCAGGTTCTTTGCGCGAAGGAACCAAAAATTCACGCGCACCCTCTGGAGTAGATGGCATCAAAAATGGAGTCTCAACCTCAACAAAATTTTGGGCTTCCATTGCGCCACGAATTGCCGAGTTGACCTTGGCTCGAATGCGCAAGTTCTTTTGCATCCTCTCGCGGCGAATATCGAGATAGCGGAACTTGAGGCGAACGCCTTCATCCACATCGTCGGCACGAGCATCGATTGGAAACGGCGGCGACTCCGCTGCATTCAGCACTGTGAGTTGACACTCAACCAGTTCGACACCACCCGTTGGAAGGTTGGCATTGACTGTGCCCTCTGGGCGTGCCTGCACTTTGCCGGTGATCTGGACCACCCACTCGTTACGAACATCCTTCACATCGCTGACCACGCACTGCACTACCCCGGAATAGTCACGTACATCAAGGAACGCCAGGTGTTCGCCATGTTCACGGCGACGAGCGATCCATCCGCACAGAGTGACGGTTTGACCAATGTGCTCAGGGCGCAGACTGCCACACAACTGTGTGCGCAGCGCCGTCGCGTTGACTAAAGAGCTTAAAGAACTGGAACCGGACATGTACTTACTCTCATTTCTGTAGTTCGCTGCGTATTGCTGCAACGAGCTGATCTTGTGCGATTGCGTATTGTTGACCAGAATTCATCGGACGCACGATGATATGCCCTGCGGCTACTTCATCGGTGCCAATGATCAACGCGATTGCGGCGCCACTTCTGTCGGCTGCCTTCATTTGGGCTTTCATGCTCCGATTATCAAAGGCCCGATCGGCACTGATTGCATTGTTTCGCAACAGGTTGCATACCTCTGCAGCATGCAATCCACCAGTGGTATCAACAACAAACACAGACACGTTGGTGTTAGGTGCGGGAAAAACATTTTCGGCATCACAGGCAAGAAGTGTGCGGTCAAGCCCCAAAGCAAAACCGATACCAGGCGTAGACGGACCGCCCAATTGCTCGACCAGACCGTCGTAGCGGCCGCCGCCGCCAATAGCAGTGTGTGCCGCCTTGAGTGCCGTCGAAACAAATTCAAATGTCGTTCGGCGGTAGTAATCAAGACCACGCACCAACCGATCGTCAATTGCGTATTTCACACCGAGCGCGTCAAGCGCACGCAAGACCGAATCAAAATGGTTGGCCGCATCGGCACTTAAAAAATCGCGAATCTTTGGTGCAGCATTGATCAGCGCCTGATCTTCACGTCGCTTTGAGTCGAGAACACGCAATGGGTTCTTCGTCAATGTGATTTGTGATTCTTCGGAAAGTTGTGCAAGGTTGGCTGAAAAATACTCATGAAGTGCTGTCGAATACTTTTCGCGATCACCATCATCGCCAAGTGAATTGACTGCCAACTGCACATCCTTCAAACCAAGTCTCGAGTAGAAGGTTGCAGCAAGTGCAATCACTTCGGCATCCAAGAGTGGATCGTCTACACCCAAGACCTCGATACCGACTTGATCAAATTGCCGATATCTGCCCTGCTGAGGTTTTTCGTAACGAAAATTAGGTCCTGAATACCAAACCTTCCAAGGAGTGGTTGGTCGATGCTCCACAAAAGCCCGACACACGCTTGCAGTCTGCTCTGGGCGCAAGGCAACCCGACGACCACCCTTGTCCTCAAAGTCATACATCTCTTTAGTCACTACTTCAGTTGCTTCACCGAGGCGCAGAAACACTCCGAGATCTTCGAACATCGGCGGAATAATCAACTGATAGCCAGCATCCTGCACAACCGAGGCAAATACCTCTTGAAATTGACGCCAGCGAGCGGCGTCGGGAGCCAAAATGTCCCGTGTTCCTGGGCTAGTTGAAAAAACCGTCACACGATGAGGTTAGACGCTGGATGCTCGGTTGACATCACACGATACGCGTCATATACAGAATCAATGCGTTTGATGGTGTGCAAGACCGATTGCAAATGACCAGGGTCGGCGAACTCAAACTCGAATCGCATCTTTGCCACACGGTCGGCTCCGGTGTGAGTCGTGCAAGAAACAATGTTGACATGCTCATCAGACAATGCGTTGGCAACGTCGCGCAACAAACGAGATCGATCGAGTGCCACAACCTCTACTGCGGCAACGAATGTTGCGCCTTGCAAGATGCCCGTCCACTCTGCATCCACTACTCGTTCTAGGTTCTGAGAAACAAGCGAGATAGCGTTCAGACAGTCTGCGCGATGAATATTGACACCCTTGCTACGGTTTTGGCCCTGACCAATAAATCCCAAAATCTCGTCACCTGGCACAGGCGTGCAGCACTTGCTTAAGCGCACCACCACATCATCCATTCCTTCAACATGCACACCTGCCTGCTGGTCGCTGCTTTCGTTTTGCACAAAATTGCGCGTACCCACCGACAACCGCTCGCCATCTGGACCGCTTCGAATCGCTTTAGCCATTCGCAGAGCAATTGCATCTGCCTGTACGTGACCTTCACTGATCGCCAAAAATAGAGCAGGTGCATCGGAGTAATTCATCGACTCGATCTCTTGAGTAAATATCTCAGAGTCCAGCGCCTTTTGCACAGGCACACCCTGTCGCCGCAGAGCCTCCACCAAATCGTCGTGACCGTTCTCAACTAAGTCGTCAATGCGCTCTCTCGACACCCACTGCTTGATCTTGCTCTTGGCCTTTGGTGACGCAACAAAGTTCATCCACTCTTCAGACGGCTCTGCGCTCTCAGCAGTTGATGTCAAAATTTCTACTGTGTCACCAGAGTTGAGCACCGTATCGAGCGGAACAAGTCGGCCATTAACTCTCGCACCCATGCACGAGTGACCAATTTCGGTGTGTACTGCGTATGCAAAGTCGACGGGTGTTGCCTGTACAGGCAAAGCAATGACACGACCTTTTGGAGTGAACGCAAAGATCTCGTCTTGATCAAGATCGCTCTTCAGACTCTCCAAAAACTGTCGCGGATCAGAAACTTCGTCCTGCCAGTCGATGATGCGATTCAGCCAGTCGACATCCGTTGATGGAACCCCATCCTTATACGACCAGTGCGAGGCAACTCCCCACTCTGCACGTTGGTGCATATCTCGAGAACGAATCTGCACTTCAATCGGTTTGCCACTTGGCCCGATCACCGTGGTGTGCAGCGATTGATACAAATTGAATTTTGGCATCGCGATGTAATCTTTGAACCTGCCAACAACCGGTTTCCAGTGACCGTGAATGCAGCCAAGCACCCCATAACAATCCTTTACCGAATCGACAACAATTCGAATCGCCATCAGGTCAAAAATCTCGTCGAAACCGCGACCCTTCTGCATCATTTTTTCGTACAGGCTCCACAGGTGCTTACCGCGCGACGTCAGTTCTGCTTCGATGTTTACTTCTTTGAGCCATACACCCACCTGTCCCAAGGCCTTGGCAAGAAAAATATCGCGCTCTGGTGCACGAGTGGAAACAAGATACTCAAGTTCGGCGTAGCGCTTTGGGTACAACGCTGCGAAAGAGAGATCTTCAAGTTGTTGTTTTACTTCTTGCATGCCCAATCTGTGTGCAAGAGGCGCATAAATATCTAGTGTCTCTTGCGCAACGCGGCGTTGCTTGTCGAGCGGTGCCGAAGCAATGGTGCGCATGTTGTGCAAACGATCTGCCAACTTAATAATTAAAACGCGCATATCCTTTGCCATTGCAACAAGCAATTTGCGCATTGTCGCTGCTTGCTGTGCTTCTCGAGAGTCAAACTGCAGCCGTTCCAGTTTCGTCAAGCCATCGACGATTCCTGCAATTTCTGCGCCAAACGACGACTCAACGTCAGCGAGCGTAATTTCGGTGTCTTCAACGGCATCGTGCAACAAAGCCGCAACGAGAGAGACATCATCGAGTCCGATCTCTGCAACGATGCGAGCAACGGCAATCGGATGACTGATGTAACCCTCTCCACTCATTCGCGACTGATGTTGATGCGCTGCTCGCGCCATTTCATATGCCGCGGTAATTTGAGCAACGGAGCCTTTTGGATGCCTGCTTCGGTAAGCCGACAGTAACGGGACGAGTTCTTCAACTACCACCGATTGATTGCGCCGCCAGGGCAAGACGCGAGACGTTGCGCTCATCTGTTGCCCACGAGGGGCACTAGTCCCTGACCCATGCCTTCCAGTGTATGGGAAGGATTAACGACGACGATTTTTGCGCGGGCGTGGAGGATGCGACAGTACTGAACTTGCCAAAACGGTTTCACGCTCAATGTCAGATTGTGTGCTTGTTGTTGAAGCATCACCCTGGGTGCGAGTAACAACCTTCTTAGACGTTGCTCCAAGCCGAGCCATTTCTTCTCCCAGTCGAAGATTTCCCTGCAGTGAGCGAAACTTGAGTTCGCGACCCTTGAACACCGCCAAGAGCGGTGTTGCGATATAGATCGACGAATATGCACCGAGCAACATACCGACCAACAGTGCTAGTGCAAATTCTTGCAATGCAATTGCGCCCATGATCCATGAACCAAGCACCAGCAAAGAGAGCACTGGCAGCACTGCTGCAAGCGAAGTGTTAATCGAACGCATCAGAACTTGGTTCATTGACACGTTGATGATGTCGCCATACGACACCTTGGATGCCGAATAACGTGTGGTGTTCTCGTGCACTTTGTCGAACACAACGATGGTGTCGTACAGCGAGAATCCGAGAATTGTCAAAAATGCGATCACTGTTGCAGGAGTGACCGAAAACCCAAATACTGCATAAACACCAACCGAGATCAAGACGTCATGCATCATTGCAAGAATTGCGGCTATCGCCATCTTCCATTCAAAACGCCATGCGATATACATCGACACAATCACAAAGAAGGTCAACAACGCGCGCACTGCCTTTTCGGTAATGTTTCGACCCCATGACGAGCTCACCGACGCGACGCTCACTTCTTGCAAATCGACACCAGCTTTTACGCTCAATGCAGCCTGCACCACCGTACGAGTCTCAGTCGAAATTTCTCCAACCTGCGCACGGATTCGTTGGCCTTCGGCACCGTTGAGTATTTGAATTTTTGCATCCGAAGTTGGAATTTCGTTTGCATCCAAAATGGTGCGAACATCTTCAACCGTGATTGTGCTAGCAGGCACTTCCCATGCAACACCACCCTTGAAGTCAATGCCCAAATTGAGACCTTGTGCAAACAGCGAAACAACTGTTACAACGACGAATGCAATCGAGATTCCAAAACCCCACCAACGCCGCCCAACAAAGTTGAACGTGGTCTCTCCGCGATACAACCTGCCAATCATTCCGTTCATTGCGCACTCGATTCCGGCAGTGCAACGCCCAATATTTTGCGACCCTGCAGAAACTTGCTACGTGCTAGAAGAAGCACTGCTGGTCTTGTGAAGAAGTAAGAAACAATCACGTCGCACAATGTAGACAGCCCAAGGAAGAATGCAAAACCACGCACCGACCCGACGGTCAGCCACCACAGCACAATTGCTCCCAAGAATGACACGGTGTCTGCAGCCAAAATAGTGCGCCATGCAAGCGAAAAACTTCGTTGCGCAGAACTGCGCAACGACTTGCCGGCATGGAGTTCGTCTTTGATTCGTTCGAAGAACACCACATACGAGTCGACAGTTACACCGATAGACACGATGATGCCGGCAACTCCAGAAAGTGTAAGCGCAAGACCATTTGAGCGAGAGATAAATGCAATGATGCTCCACATCAGCGCGCCAGACACCATAAGTCCACCGATCACGACGATGGTCAACATGCGGTAATACACGAAGAAGAACGCCATTACCAAGAGCACACCGATAAGACCAGAGATGATTGCTGCACGCAATGAGTCTTTACCGAGAGTCGGAGAAACTGTTTGCACCGTTGCAACACCGAACTTGACAGGGACAGCACCAAACTCGAGAATCTTGGCAAGGTCGCGTGCTTCAGATTGCGAGAAGTCTCCACTGATCTGCACATTGCCACCCGTAAACACCGCTTCTTGCACTGTCGGCGCCGAAATCACTATTCCATCTAATGCAATTGCAATGCGTGCTGTAGGGCATGTTGCATCGCGATTAAAGCATCGAGTCGTCAGCGCATTCCACAGGTCTTCGCCTTCTGCACCTTTTCGCAATTCAACAGTGACTGTCCAGTTGCCATTGTTGATAACTGCCTGAGCGTTGTTGGTAAAAACTTTGCCGGATGCTCCAGCAGGACCAACAAGATATGCCTCGCCGTTTTGACCGAGCAACACCGCATTGGCATATGGGTCGGTGGTGTCTTCGGAAACCGAAATATTTGATTCTGCTACTGCTGGCACAGTTGAGTCAGACGACGCTGGCACGGTTGTGTCGGTGCCAGCAGGAATTGTCGTCGCAGCGCCCCTGCTTCGCACACTGCCTGGACCACCTTCTGTTTCAGCAATGGTCGTGTCTACTACCGATGTTTCGCTTCCAGCGATAGTCGTATCTGTGCCTGGAATCGTCGTCGCCGTGTCAGTGTTCAGAGTGCCTGCTTGCAACACTGGTCGCAACAACAACTCTCCCTGTCGGCCAATGATGTCGAGCGCCTTTTGCTGATCACTTACGCCGGGCAAGTTGACAACAATGTTGTCACCCTGGCGAGTGATTTCAGGTTCTGAAACTCCCAGCGAATTGACGCGCTGCTCAATAATCTCCACGGCTTGATTTAGGGCACTGGGTGTGAATTCACCCTCTGGCTGCAATGTGACCGATGCGCCACCTTGCAAGTCGAGCCCAAGGGACGGCACATTGCCAGCAAAAAGATTGCCAGCCAATAGCGAACCCACCAGCACCACAATGCCGATGAGAGAAAAATAGAGACGACGTGCCATAAAAATAAAGACCCGCAAATGAATGCGCGGTGCTGACCTACTTCTTGTCGTTCTTGTCGGATGAAGACTGATCGGTTGAGCTTGGCGTTGAAACCTTTGTCGCTATGGCGCTGCGTGCCACGCGAATCTCTACCTTCTCTGCAATATCAAGCCAGACATATCCGTCTTCGATTGCAGAGATAAAACCGTAGATGCCAGAAGCCAAAATGACTTCGTCACCCTCTTGCAGTGCGCTTTGCAAACTGCGTGTTTCTTTCTGACGCTTGCGCTGTGGGCGAAGCAAGAGAAAGTACATTGCACCAAAAATCAATACGAGCGGGAGGATCGACAGGATGCCCCCTCCTGAATTCGGTTCGGTTGTTGCGGCGCCAATTGTGGCAAAAAGACTGATGAACATAAGTCGTAACTCTATCGCTCCACCGAGCTAAGCCGCAGTGCCCCAGACAGCCAAAATCTCTTGCCGTAGTGCTTCAAAACGCCCAGCAATAATTGCATTTCGCATCTGATCCATCAGTGAGAGTGTCCAAGCAATGTTATGGATCGACACCAAACGCGATGCCGTAGGTTCACCCACTTGAAAGAGGTGTCTGATGTAACCGCGCGTATGGCGAGCACACACCGAGCACGAACAAGTCGAATCGATTGGTTCGCTATTTAATGTGAACTCTGACCGCTTTAAGTTGACACGACCCTGCGATGTAAGTGCTGTTCCATGCCTGCCAAGTCGGGTTTGCAAAACACAATCAAACTGATCGACGCCCAAATGCACGGCCTCGACCAACGATGCAGGATCTCCTACACCCATCAAGTAGCGAGGTCGATCAAGAGGCAGGTGCGCAAGCGCAGCCTCCAGTGCTGGCAACATCTCCTCGCGCGACTCGCCAACCGACAATCCTCCGATGCCGTATCCATCAAAGTTGAGCTCTGCAGTGCGTGCTGCACTCTCTGCACGCAAGTGGACATCAATGCCACCCTGCACAATCCCGAACAACGATTGATCAGTGCGCGTGTGGGTTGCAACGGCGCGCTTCGCCCACGATGACGTGCGTTCGAGAGCGAGGCGCACCACATGTGCAGGAGAAGGAAGCGGCGGACAGACATCGAGAACCATTTGGATATCGGCGCCGAGTAATTGTTGCGTGTGCACTGCCGACTCTGGCGTGTAGCGATGACGCGAACCGTCGTATGTCGACTTAAACGTGACACCGTCGTCATCAACATCGGGGTTGAGCGAGAACACTTGAAACCCGCCCGAGTCGGTGAGCGTCAAACCTTTCCATCCGGCAAATGCGCCAAGGCCACCCATTGCGCTGACAGTCTCTGCTCCTGGGCGCAACATGAGGTGGTAGGTATTACCGAGCACGATCTGCGCGCCTAAGTCTTCGTAATCGGCAGCGCTCAAATATTTGATCGCACCGCGAGTACCCACCGGCATGAAACATGGTGTGGTGTACGAACCTCTGTGGGTTACGGCAGTTCCTGCGCGAGCGCTGCCATCAACAGCATCTGTGGTGAATTGGACAGGAAACATTGTCTACACGGTAGTGGCACACATGTATGAGCAGGTTGCTAATCGGTGCTCATCGTTTCTCATAGTTACTCATCATTGTGTCGGGCAAGCAGCATTGCATCACCAAATGAAAGCATCCGATATTCACGAGCAATTGCCTGTTCGTAGAGTTTGCGCCACCGAGTGCCAACAAAGGACTGAATCATCAGCAGCAGTGTTGTGCGCGGCATGTGAAAATTGGTCATCATCATGTCAACCACTTTCCACTCGAAGCCCGGCGTAATGAACAGGTTGGTTCGTCCTTCCAATTGCCCAAACTTTGCAGCGCTCTCTAGCGCTCGTGTTGCCGTTGTGCCGATAGCGATCACTCTTGCTCCACGCAAATGTGCTTCATTGCATGCGTCCATTGTCGATTGCGGAACACGATATGACTCTGTGTGAATGAGATGTTCAAGCGGGTTGTCTACCGAAATTGGCTTAAATGTGTCGAGACCAACAACCAACTCCACCTCGCAGATAAAAACACCGGCATCGCGAATGCGCTGCAACAGTTCTGGTGTGAAATGCAATCCTGCGGTTGGTGCTGCTGAAGACTTTTGGTCGTGTGCAAACACCGTCTGATAACGCTCTGCATCTGTAAGCACCTCGGTGATATACGGCGGCAACGGCATGGTGCCGTACTTTGCGAGCAAACCCTGCGCATCACTTCCAATCAACCGCACCAAAAATGTGTCACCTGCCTTGGTTCGCTCTCCTACCTGCAAAAATTCTGCATCGTCCGCCGAATACAAAATCTCTCCCACCTTCAACTTGCCACCTGGTCGCAACAACGTTTCCCACACTGCAGTTTTCACATCTTTTTCTTCCAGCAGCAAAGCTTCAACGACACCACCGCTTGCACGATGCAAGATCACACGAGCGGGCATCACCCGCGTGTGATTGACGACAACGACATCGCCTGGTCTCACAAATTCGACAAAGTCAGAAACATGTAGATGCACGGGTTCGCTGTTTGGATCGCGTAGATCAACATCGACGAGTAACCGAGCGGCATCACGCGGTTCTATCGGGTGCTGAGCAATGAGGTGTTGCGGCAAGTCATAATCAATATCCGATAGATGCATAACGAATAAAGAACTTAGGCGAAAAGATCTGGATTTTGCACAGGCGTCTGTAAACCAAGGTGCTCATAGGCAAGTGGCATTGCTACACGACCTCGCGGGGTGCGCGCAATCATCCCCTGCTGAATCAAAAATGGTTCGTACACATCTTCAATTGTTTCGGTCTGCTCGCTCACACTGATCGCAAGTGTTGACAACCCAACTGGTCCCCCACCAAATTGAACGCAGATTGCACTCAGCACCGCTCGATCGACTTTGTCGAGCCCAAGTTCGTCGACGCCAAACACACTTAAGGCTTCATTGGCAGATGTCTTGTCAACCGTTCCATCACCACGAACCTCGGCAAAATCGCGCACTCTGCGCAAGAGACGATTGGCAATGCGCGGTGTTCCACGTGAGCGTCGAGCAATTTCTGCGGCACCCTGACCATCAATTTCAACTTGCAAAATGCCTGCTGCACGACTGATGATTGATTGCAACTCGTTGTTGTCGTAATAATCGAGTCGGGCTACAAGTCCAAACCGATCACGCAGTGGTCCTGTGATCATGCCAGTGCGAGTCGTAGCCCCAATCAACGTGAACTTAGGCAATGTCAGGCGAATTGACGAAGCAGAGGGGCCCTTGCCCACCACGATGTCAATCTGAAAATCTTCCATTGCTGGATACAAGATTTCTTCAACAGTGCGCGACAAACGGTGAATCTCGTCAATGAACAAAACATCGTTGTCTTCGAGTTTGGTCAAGATTGCAGCCAGGTCTCCGGCACGCTCAAGTGCTGGGCCCGAGGTGACATGGAGGTGTGCAGACATCTCGGTTGCAACGATTCCGGCAAGTGTGGTTTTGCCAAGCCCTGGCGGACCAGCGAACAACAGATGGTCTGCTGCCTGACCTCGGCGTCTTGCAGCTTCGAGCACAATGCTGAGGTGCTCTTTGAGTTCGCGCTGACCAACAAAATCAGACAAGGAGCGAGGTCGTAACCCAACTTCATCCAACATCTCGCCGTCGTCGCTCTCGTCTTGCGAGCGCTTATGCGGGTCTACAAATTCTTCACGCACGTTTCACTCCCAATGCATTAAGCGCCTGGCGCAACAAGTTTTCGGCGGTGTCTGTGGCTGACAACTCTCGCAGTACATCACGAATCTCTTCGTTTGAATACCCGAGACCTGTCAATGCTTCACGCACATCGGTCACCGCGCGATGACCTTGCGCTTGTTCTCCTTGGGGCGTATCCATAACGGGCAGATTCATTCGACCTTTCAACTCGATCAGCAGTCGTTCGGCAGTTTTGCGACCAACCCCCGACACCAAGGTCAGTGCTCCGTGATCGTTGGTGGCAACAATGTCGATCAATGCACGCGGCGTGTGTGTGGCAAGTATCGACATTGCCATGTTTGGGCCGACTCCGTGTGTTGCGATCAGGATCTCGAATGTGCGGCGCTCGTCTCTGTCCAAAAAACCGTACAGCGTCTGAGCATCTTCGCGAATGTGTTGATGCACGTAGACAAAAGCCTGCGATGTCGGCTCGAGTTCACCAAGTGTGCGAGGTGTGACATGGATGAGATAGCCAACACCACCAACCTCGAGCAACACGGTCGAATCCTGATTGCGCTCAATCACTACTCCACGCAATGACCCAATCATTTCGCGCCTACCGCATTTTGTGCGCGTTGAATACTGCCACGCAAAGGAGCTACCGCCAGATGACACAGTGCAATCGCAGCAGCGTCGGCAGCGTCGGCAGGTTCAGGCAATGACGAAAGACCAAGACGCTGTTGCACCATCTTTTGCACCTGCAACTTATTTGCAGTGCCCGATCCAGTGACTGCGCTTTTCACTTGGCTTGGTGTGTATTGAACAACGTCGATTCCCAACCTGCTAGCCATCGCGAGCACCAACCCACTCACTTGTCCAACGCTCATTGCAGTACGTACGTTGTTTTGAAAAAATACTTGCTCAACCGCAATCGCATCAGGTTGGGTTTCATCAATCAGTTTCTCGATATCTAATTGCAACGCACACAGTCGATGCTGCAACTCTTCAGTTGCCGGAGTCGTCATCACACCAAGCGCGATTACGTCGGTTTGCTGCAGTGATTGACTGCCCAATACTGCGTAACCACAGCGGGTCAGACCAGGGTCGATTCCGAGCACAACAAGCGCTTGAGACTGGGCGAACATATGTTCTATCCTAGTGTCAAAACACCTGCTAGGTAAGGATTTAGAGCGCCGATCGCAGCGCTGTTACCAACTCGTCAACTGGGCGAAAGGTAAGTCCGACTGCAGATCTGTGTACGTAGCGGATAACGCCCTGGGCATCCAACACAAAAATGCTGCGCCTCACCATGCCCAATAGTCCAACCACTCCATAGGCCCCTGCCACCTCTTTTTCGGTATCAGCCAACAACGGAAACCCGAAACCGTGCTTGGCGGAAAATGCATCATGGCTTGCAACGTCCTGCGCCGAAATACCGAGCACTTGTGCACCGATGTCGTTAAATTGCGCTAGTTCGTTGTTGTACGAACACAATTGCTTGGTGCACACTGCGGTGTTGTCGCCAGGATAAAAAACCAGGACAACAGGTTTGCCTGCATAGTCAGACAATGAATATGACTTGCCGCCGCTGCCGAGCAACGTGAACCCCGGTGCCTTTTCTCCAACTGCCACGCTCATGATGCTGCCTCCTCAAGAATTGCATCGCTCATATCGAAATTAGCGTACACATCTTGCACGTCATCGTTGTCTTCTAAATCATCCATGATCCGCAAGATTGCTTTAGCATCGGCGATGTCGGTAACTGGAACTTGAAGCGACGAAACCATTGTCGACACTGCACTGACAACCGTCATACCGGCACCTTCCAATGAAGCTTTGAGTTCGTACAACGCATGTGAATCACATGTCACGCGCCATGTATCGCCGTCGTCCACCACATCTTCTGCCCCATGTTCAAGCGAAACCATCATCACTTCATCTTCCGAAACCGATTTATCTATCTGCACAACACCCTTGCGTGAAAACTGCCAGCCGACGGCGCCAGGCTCTGCCATTGCGCCTCCCGACTTACTAAACGCGAGCCGTACATCCGATGCGGTGCGATTGCGATTGTCGGTGAGCGCATCAATCAACATTGCAACACCGCCCGGCGCATAAGCCTCGTATGTAATCGATTCAAACGCCGCACCAGAGTGCTCGCCCATTCCTCGTTTGATCGCGCGGTCAATTGCATCGTTTGTCATCTGAGCCGCTTTTGCTTTGAGCACGATTGTGCGCAACGATGCGTTTGACGCTGGATCTCCACCACCTTCTCGGGTACTGACTTCGAGTTGTCGTGCAAGTTTTGCAAACGTCTTGCCACGGGCTTTATCGGCTTTGCCCTTTTTGTGTTTGATCGTTGCCCATTTGGAATGGCCGGACATCTTTACACCTCCTGCAAAAACAATGAATGAATACGACTATCGCTTGTCAGTTCTGGATGAAACGACGCCACCATAACCGAACCTTGTCGCGCCAGCACCACTTTGTCCTCGTGCATCGAGAGAACTTCAACGCCTGCACCGACACGAACTGCCTGTGGGGCACGAATGAACATTGCATGATAAGGCGTTTGCAGACCCTCAATATCTAAGTCGGTCTCAAAGCTCTCCACCTGACGACCATAGGCGTTGCGTTGAATATCGATATCAATCGCCCCGTAAAACCGCTGATCTGGTCGCCCATCAGCAATGCTCTTTGCCAACAAGATCATGCCCGCGCAGGTTCCAAATACTGGCATCGCGTTCTTGATCCGTTCGGCAATCGGGTCAAATAATTGCGATGTGGTGAGCAAGTGCGACATCGTTGTTGATTCTCCGCCTGGCATCACAAGCGCGTCCACCGAATTGAGATCTTGGGGCGTTCTCACTTGCACTGTGTCGGCTCCGAGACTCTGCAACATTTCTTCGTGCACTGCAAATGCACCTTGCAATGCCAAGATGCCAACTTTCATCTCTACATCCAGACTGTCAACGCATCAAACTCAATTGAGTTGAGTTTGACTACCAACCGCGCTCGGAATAACGCTCATTGATCTGATCCATTCCTATGCCTGTCATCGGAGCACCAAGATTGCGACTCACTTTTGCCAAAATGTCGGCATCCATAAAGTGCGTTGTTGCTTCAACAATCGCTTTCGCACGGGGTGACGGATCGTCGCTCTTAAAGATTCCGGAACCAACAAACACTGACTGAGCACCGAGTTGCATTGCCAACGCAGCATCGGCTGGTGTGGCGATACCGCCTGCGCAAAACAGCGGAACTTGCAACAAGCCAGTCTCAGCGATTTCTTGAACTAGAGGCAATGGCGCGCCGAGTTTTTTGGCCCAATCAAACAATTCTGCCGAGTCGGCTTGAGTGATCTTACGGATATCACCGAATATGTTGCGCAAGTGACGGACTGCTTCTACAACGTTGCCTGTGCCAGCCTCACCCTTTGAACGAATGAGTGCAGCGCCCTCGCTGATGCGACGGAGTGCTTCGCCCAAGTTGGTTGCACCACAAACAAACGGCGTATCAAATGCCAGCTTGTCAATGTGATGCGTTTCGTCGGCCGGGGTGAGCACTTCTGATTCGTCGATGAAGTCAACACCGAGCGACTGCAAAATTTGGGCTTCAACAAAATGTCCGATGCGTGCTTTGGCCATCACTGGAATAGTGCAACACGCCTGAATTGCCATAATCATTTCTGGGTCACTCATTCGAGCAACACCACCGTCACGACGAATGTCGGCGGGCACTCGCTCGAGTGCCATCACCGCTACTGCACCTGCATCTTCAGCAATCTTTGCTTGTTCAGAGTTGACGACGTCCATAATGACGCCACCCTTGAGCATCTCGGCCAAACCGCGCTTGACCTGCATTGATCCAGTTGTGCGTGCAGCATTCTTTGTCATGTGATCTATCGTACCGAAGCCGTTACCGACA
>ENA-OUVC01000884-OUVC01000884.1-marine-metagenome-genome-assembly--contig:-NODE-884-length-18601-cov-4.292054_pt1 | contig 18601 bp, 20 predicted proteins | sample MGYA00248622_ERZ508571 | MGnify/ENA primary metagenome ERZ508571 (study PRJEB26236, sample SAMN06267175) | marine metagenome | isolation source: Columbia River Estuary | place: USA:Columbia River Estuary... | reverse complement strand
CGAAGACGTTTTGATAAGCGGGCGGACCGCCACCGGGGCCCTTGTCCTGCTTGCCCGTGATTACGTCGAATTTGACAACGCCATGATATTTGTCAGCCGACGCTTCGGCAGGGGCGTAACCCTTGCCCTTTTGCGTGACCACATGGATCAGCACGGGGCCTTCGGCATTGTCGCGGACATTTTCGAGGACGGGGATCAGCTGATCGAGATTATGGCCGTCAATGGGGCCGACATAATAAAAGCCGAGTTCTTCGAACAAGGTCCCGCCCATGGCCATGCCGCGGGCGAACTCTTCCGCCTTTGACGCAGCCGAATAGATGCGGCGCGATAGCTTTTTGGCGACTTTGCTCGCAAGGCTGCGCAGGCCGAGATATTCGCTGGAGGACACCAGACGCGACAAATAAGCCGACAGACCGCCAACGGGCGGCGCGATCGACATGTCATTGTCATTCAGGATGACGACCAGACGGTTACCCGCAGCTTGGGCGTTGTTCATCGCCTCATACGCCATGCCGGCGGACATCGAACCATCACCGATGACGGCAATGGCTTTGCCGGGCTTGCCCGCAATCTTGTTGGCGACCGCAAAGCCCAAAGCGGCTGAAATAGAGGTTGAGCTATGTGCCGCGCCGAACGGATCATATTCGCTTTCGCTGCGCTTGGTGAAGCCCGAAAGCCCCCCGCCTGTGCGCAAGGTGCGAATGCGGTCGCGGCGACCCGTCAGGATCTTGTGCGGATAGCATTGGTGGCCAACGTCCCAGACCAAACGGTCATCGGGCGTGTTGAAGACATAATGGATCGCGGTCGTCAGTTCGACGACGCCCAAGCCAGCGCCCAAATGGCCGCCGGTTACCGAAACTGCAGATATGGTTTCAGCGCGCAATTCATCCGCGAGCTGGCGAAGCTGCGACGCGGCAAGTTTGCGAAGGTCCGAGGGCACTTTAACCGTGTCGAGTAACGGCGTGTCTGGGGAATGTGTCATAAATTAAGCTTAGCCACCTTTTATCGGGCTGTCGAACGGGTAATTGCGCCTGCGTTATCCGCAATCGGCGCATTTTCCGCGGACTTCGATGACGGGGCGAACCTCGGCAAAACCGGCATGTTCGGCCGCTGCGCGAACGTTCATGGTCAGCGTATCGTCATCAATATGCGTGGCGGTGCCGCAGCTGTCGCAGATCAGGAAAATGCAATCATGCAAACATCCGGGATGCGAGTTGGCGAGATAGGCGTTCGCGCTTTCGACGCGGCGCGCAAGGTTGGTGGTCACGAACAGATCGAGTATCCGGTACACGCTGTTGGGTGCAACGCGCTTGCCGCGTTTTTGCGAAACCAGATCAGCGATGTCGTAGGCCGATGCGGGTTTTTCAAATGTGGCGAGCACGGCGAAGATATCCGCGCGCATATCGGTCCACTGCTCGCCCGCCTCGACCAAAGCCGATTCGGCGGCATGGGCAAGCGACGCGCCTGCATGCTCGTGATGATGATGAACTGCCATGTTGATGATGTAGGCTTTGACAGCCAGTCGGTCAATTGCCCGTCAGGCAGATGCGCGATGGTTCAGGAAATGTCCTAATGCGAGGCAGATGACGCCCATGACGGTCCAGACGATCTCCATCAGGCCATGGGGCAGTGTCAATGCGCCCGCCATCATGCCGATGCCTGCTGCGCCAACGATAGCTGGCGTAAACAGTCCATGATCCCAAAAGCCCTTACCAAGCGCCAATACGCCGAAGAGAATGGCCAGAAACAGGCCGGTTTCATGAATGACCGAGTTGAGCAAAAAACCGCTCGCCGATGCCAGAAAGGCCAGCAAAAGCGTGGTGACAAGGCAATGCACAAGGCACAGGCCAGCAATGCTTAAGCCAAGCCCGTCCCACCGCCATTTTTTCCATGCCTGCGTCATTGCGGCCGCCCTACACCGATTCGTTAGACGTTACAACATTACATCGCATAAATTGCAGCCATTATGACCATTTTTGCAACCTCTGTCCGCTTGCAGCTTACCGAAATCAGGGGCATATCGCGGCTCATGAATAAAGCTCCTCATTCTGGCACCGCAGCCAGCCAGCCCGCGTCACGCCCTCAGGCACTGATTACATGGCTTATGGGCGTCGCGGTTCTCGTCTTTGCGATGGTGGTTGTCGGCGGCATCACGCGTCTGACCGAATCGGGCCTGTCGATTACCGAATGGAAACCGATCACGGGCACCTTGCCCCCGTTGAACGAGGCCAGCTGGCTCTCCGAATTTGAAAAATACAAACAGATCCCGGAATATACCGAGATTAACGGTCCGGCGGGCATGACGCTGGCGGAGTTCAAATTCATCTATTTCTGGGAATGGGTGCACCGCTTGTTGGGGCGGGTTATCGGATTGGCATTTGCGCTGCCGCTGGCGTGGTTTTGGATCAAGCAGGCGATCCCGAGCGGCTACAAGCCTCGGTTGCTCGCTTTGCTTGCGCTGGGTGGCCTGCAGGGCACCATTGGTTGGTGGATGGTGTCATCGGGCCTGTCCGCGCGCACCGATGTCAGCCATTACCGGCTCGCGGTCCATCTTTTGACAGCGCTGATTATCTTGGGCGGCCTCGTGTGGACCGCGCTGGATCTAAAGGAACTGACGAAGAATCCATCGGCAAAGCCCGCGCGCATCACGGGCTTTGCGGGCAGCATCTTGGCGATATTATTTATCCAGCTGCTCTTTGGTGCATGGGTTGCTGGTTTGAATGCCGGATATGTCGCCAACACATGGCCATTGATGAACGACCGTTTCTATCCCGATGGCGTGGATACCGCCAAGGGTGCGTTTTATGCTTTGGTCAATGACCCCTATCTCACCCATTTCGTCCATCGCTGGTGGGCGTGGGTCGCGGTGATTGCGCTGATCCTGATGGCACGGCGGGTCAAGAAAGCCGGCGTTCGTGCGGCGTCTGCGGCTATTCATAGCGCGTTCGGCATCCAGATGCTGCTGGGCATTGCCACCGTGATGACGGGGGTCAACATCGTCCTTGCCGTTTCGCATCAGGCGGTCGGCGCCCTTTTGGTCGCGGCAACGGTCTGGGGCGCGCATGTCTTGGGACGCGAGGCAGCCTAAACACCGACAGGTATTATTATACCCGTCGTAAAACCCTTGCTTTTGCTTGACTATTGGCCGGTTCATCGCCATTGGCACCGCTTCGCGTGCAGGATCCTTTGCGATTCTGTGCAACACTAAAATTTCGAAAGGTGCGATTAGCGATGAAAACGCTATCCAGAGTTACGAAATCGATCCGTCCACAGGACGTCGAGAAATCGTGGATCCTCATTGACGCAGAAGGTTTGGTTGTTGGCCGTGTTGCCAGCCTTATCGCCAACATCCTGCGTGGTAAGACCAAGCCAAGCTACACCCCGCACGTTGATTGCGGCGACCATGTTGTCGTCATCAATGCCGACAAGGTGAAGTTCACCGGCAAGAAGTTGACCGACAAGGTTTACTATCGCCACACCGGTTACATCGGTGGGATCAAGGGCATCACCGCTGGTAAGGTGCTTGATAGCAAGTTCCCTGAGCGCGTCCTTGAAAAGGCCGTTGAGCGCATGGTTCCACGCGGTCCTTTGGGTCGTGCCCAAATGCGCGCGCTGCATCTGTATAATGGTACCGAGCATCCGCATGCCGGCCAACAGCCAACGACGCTCGACGTCGCTTCCATGAACCGCAAGAACAAGGTGGGTGCATAATGTCTGAAACTGCAAATTCGCTCGCTGATCTCGAAACCTTGGGCGCCGACGTTCAGGCACCAGTGCAGATCGCTGCTGTCGTTCGCGAACAGGAAATTGATGCGCAAGGTCGCGCTTATGCAACTGGCCGTCGTAAGGACGCGGTTGCACGCGTTTGGTTGAAGCCAGGCACCGGCAAGATTGTCGTCAATGGCCGTGATCAGGAAGTTTACTTCGCACGTCCTTCGCTGCGTCTCGTCATCAACCAGCCGTTCGGTGTCACCGAGCGTACGGGTCAATATGACGTCATCGCAACCGTCAAGGGCGGTGGCCTTTCGGGTCAGGCTGGCGCGGTCAAGCATGGCATCGCACAGGCACTGTCGAAGTATGAGCCACTGCTGCGCAGCGCTGTGAAGTCGGAAGGCTTCCTGACCCGCGATAGCCGCGTTGTCGAGCGTAAGAAATACGGCAAGGCCAAGGCGCGTAAGAGCTTCCAGTTCTCGAAGCGTTAAACCGAAAACTCAGTTTTTCCGAACAAAATCAAGGGCTTGCGAGAAATTGCGAGCCCTTTTTTGTTGTCTTTCTAACGCATCATTCGTTGTGCCTTTTATGAACCGCAACCCTATTAAGTTGATTGCGGCTCCACTACGCGCACGAAAACGAGAGAATGGGTTTTCGAACGTTCAGTGCCGGTCCAGAACAGATTTCAACGCATTCACGATCTTCGCGATCAGCGGGCGTTTCATTTGTTGCGCAATCGTTAGTTCGAATTCCGTCATTGGGTCAGGATACATGGCTGACTTGATTGCCTGAACAATCTCTTCGGCATCTAATGCTAATTCTCGACAAATGGATCGTGTGAAACCCAGCACATGCGATCGTCCGGGGAGCTTGCTGAATTCACCGGCCTCGATATACTCAATAAATCGTGTTGAAATGGCGGTCTTTGCGGACAACTTTGCCACTGTCATTCTGCTTTTTTTTCTTGCAGTTTGTATGCATTGCCCAATTGCCAGCAAGGCATCCGTTGCGTCTTTTTGTTCTGTATCTGCCACTAGGTCCGCCCCACATCCCCGAGTCGTGGAGGGTAAATATTAATCAGAAAACTTTTCAACAACACGGTTTGCCCAATTTGGGCATCGGCACTCAGTTGCTCCCAATCCGCCCCTGGCGCAATTATACCGGTATTTTTTCTATATACGTCCGCAGATTAGAGATTTTTGCTACCAAGAAGTCGCGCAACTCCTGCGTATAATCAGCGGCATTTGTTTGTGCTGGTAGGGCATATCCGCCCTTAATTTTATTTAGAAAACCTCTATTTGCTAAGTCTTCGAGTTTTCGTCGCGTCGTTTCTCGCCGCATGCCCAACCGTCGACAAACGAACTGAACGCTGACCGGAAATCTGAACTCATCAGGGATAGCCTGACCCTCGGCTCCATAGTTTTTGAGCAAATATCCGTCATGCCGGATTTCCCGAGTGCTTTCCGTTGCAACCACGCAAATAATGCTAATTTCGTCAGTAGAAAATCCATATTTTTCAACGCAGAAGTGCATGAAATCACTTATGAACTCGACGACAAATGATGATATAAATCTCGTTGGTAATTCGTCCACAAAACCTCCACCCCCCAGGAATTCTGCTCGTGAATCAGAATGCGGTTAACCAAGGCATTAGGCAAGCGGCGATATTGACCTGACTTCTCTCTGGATCCGTTTTAGCGGACCCAGAGCGTCGAGAACGCAGTGCGGGTGTTACCTATATGAAATATGTGATTAGCGTTCTGCGGCATCCAAGGGACCGCACTTACGACCACCGCATAGTGCCATGGAACTTTACGCGAATATGAGTTTGTAGAGGTTGACGAAATAATCTTTTCGGTCGGCAGTGCCGCCATATTGCCAATACACGGCCTCAAAATTCCCATCGCCGTCGAAATCATCGAAACCGATCAGTTTCCCGCTACCTTCAGACGGCGGAAGGGACACGTTGAAATTACGGAATGATGCACCATTCTCATTTATGAAAATCCTGAGAGTGCCGTCCTGCCGGGCAAAGACGATATCGTCTTTTCCGTCTTTGCTGACGTCTTTGACATATAGCGCTGGAGACCATTGTAAGAACCCTGCGTAAACATCAGAATTGTCCTGCCGGATGGCTGTACTGGAAATATCGACGAATTTACCGGCGTCGTTTCTGATGATCTGGAGATAGTCCCCGCCATAATAAGGGGAATATCTTGAGTGGGAGATTATGAGGTCGAGATCCCCATCCTTATCCATATCCGTGGTTCGGGTCTCCATATGGAGCGTGTTTTCTGTACCGTACACCGTTGCGGGCAGCGGCGTCTTATCATCGAAACTGAAGTTGCCCTTATTGTTCCAGAACACATAGCTGTGCGCCGACCCGTGCCCAAACCCCGCAACAATGTCATCATAGCCGTCAGTGTTGAGATCAGCGAGGTGCGCATCCAACCACAAATTATTCTGCCCGTTGGGGATTTGGGTTGGGTTCAGCAGCGGAAGGGCGTTCAGTTGATCCAGAAAGCTGCTCGACCTGGCGGTGAATGAACCTTCGGCATTTTGAAACAAGAACAAGGGTTCAAACCCTTCCCTGTGGCGCCAGTTGGCAATCAGGATATCATGCTTTCCGTCACCGTTAATGTCCCCTGTCGCCATTGCGTGGGCATCGGTTCCATTGGCGGCAAGACCCGATTGTGTCGTCAGGCGGGGAATAAGGTCTGCCCGTACCCTCGTCCCACTTGCACCGCCTAAGGCCAATATGGCCGTGCCATATGCCGTGGGATCATTATATACCCCAGACACGTTGTGCGCGACGAAGAATGCTGCGGGCGTTCCGTTGACGGTTAAAGACGCAGATCGACGTGCGCCAAAAACGGATGGAAATTGGTCGTTAACGGCCTGCCGAAACTCTAATCTACCGTTATCATTGGAAAAATAGATATATGGTAAGCGCGCAAAAACCGGCGTGCCATATGCCTTGTTCAGCGGAATGATCAGTTCGGGGAACCGATCCTTCTGGAAATCTACAGCTATGCTCCCTTGAGGGAAAATGTCCGCAATGCCTCTGGGGTTCGTCACACCGCCATAAGCATATTCGGGGACCACGTCGGATGAGGATATTGTGTGGATTTGGTAAGATTTGCTGAGCGTCGCGCGCGTGTAAGTGATCGGCGTTGGTGGTGTCGGTGTTGTAGGGTTCGAGGGTATCGTGATGATCGGCGAACTGGGCGATGTGCTGCCACCGCCTCCACAAGCGGAAAGCAGTACGCATGCCGCCAGCGCCCTAAGACGACGTCGTTTCAATCAACTTCCCCCAGAATAAATGCGTGCATCACTTCCCCGCAAATATGCTGGAAATTTGGCGACCCTTATGATCGTAAACGTAGATTTGACTGCCTCTACGCACACTGACTGTGCTGGATGTATATCCTTTCAGTCCGTCATTCGGTCCAGTGCCGGCAAACACGGAGCATAGCTGACGCTGTCCGGTGCCATAGACATAAACTTGACTGCCTCTTTGGACAGCTGTGACTATCTCGGACACATTCCACCCCCATTATCTGCCCTTGAATGACAATGCGTTGAACCAAGACGTTAGGCAAGCGCCGAAAGCTTCTGTGCCTGTTTGTCATTGTGTTTCCGATGGTTAATCGGCACATACCGCGCATGATCAAATATATCCTTATCGCTTTGCTCCTTGCGCTTGTTGGTTCCGGCCTTTGGCTGTGGAACAAGAGCGATCCACAAAAGCTGGATTTTGCGGACCGGTGGGCACCCGGAGCATCGGAGCATGCGCAAGCGCCGATTACGGGTGTCGCTTATGGCACCGACGCGCGGCAGAAGCTGGATATCTATGCCCCTGAGGGCGCGGCGTCCGCACCTCACCCCGTCCTCATCTTCTTTCACGGTGGTGCGTGGCGCGATGGTGAGCGGGAAGGCTATGGCTTTTTGGGTCGTGCCTTTGCATCGCGCGGGTTTGTCACCGTCATTGCCGATTATCGCAAATCACCAAAGGTTCGCTTTCCGGCATTTGTGGACGATACAGCGGCAGCCATCGCGTGGGTGCACGCAAATATCGCCAAACATCAAGGCAGCAACGACCAAATCTTCCTGATGGGACACAGCGCCGGCGCGCATATCGCGATGATGACGGCGCTTGATCCGCGCTATTTGAAGGCGCAGGGCCTTGGCACGGATGTTATTAAAGGCGTGGTAGGGCTCGCTGGCCCATATGATTTCTTGCCGCTCACGACCGATTCATCGAAAATTGCCTTTGGCCAATGGCCCGACTTAACCGAGACCCAGCCGATCACCTTTGCGCGCGCCGATGCGCCGCCATTGTTGTTGCTGACAGGGGACAAGGATAGCGTGGTCAAGCCGCGCAACAGCAAGGTCCTGTCGGAACGGATTGCGGCGCTGGGTGGAAAACAGCAGCTGAAAATCTATCCCGATGTTGGCCATTCCGACATCATCATGGCGGTCGCGCGTCCCTTCCGGAACAAGGCGTCGGTCATCCATGATGTTACGACCTTCATAAAAGCGCACGAGCCGCGTTAAGCCGCGTCTGCGGTTTTTGGCGCAACGATCTTTTGCCGATAGGAAATGACCAGCAAAGCGGCGTTGACCAATGCTGCGCCTAACATCGCAAATGCCGCACCAACCTCGCCATAAGTTGGCATAAGCCAGATCATCATAAGCACCACGACAACAGCGCCAGCAAGGCTGCACAGCATCACCCGGCCCGCCTTGCCCGCGGTAAGCAGCGCAGGCTCCAGCCCCAATGTGGCAAATTGGACGGCGGTGGCCGTGCCCAAGATCAATACCAACGGATAAGCGGCGACAAACTCTGCGCCAAATATCCACATCAAGGCGGGTTTTCCGGCGAAGCCAAAAATGGCCAATACGAGCACCGCCGCAACGCCGGACACTTTAATCATGCGGCTGAGCAAGTTGCTGGCATCTTTGGCGTCGCCGGTGTGCGCAACGCGGGCATATTCGGTGAATAGCGCCATCGATATGGCATCGCCGACCCGCGCAAAAACCTGACCCAATTGATAGCCAAGCCGGAAAAATCCAGCGGCTGCCGCGCCGACGGAGAAGCCGACGACAACCGCGACCATTTGCTGGCTCGTCAGCTTAAAGCTGGAACCCACATTGGACCATAAAGCGAATTTGGTAATGCCGGGGAAGCTGTCCTGAAAGCCGCGCAGGCTTGGCATAGTGCTGAGCCGCAGCGGCAATTTGAGCCGGCGCAAAACATTCCCCCAAACCCATAGCGTTGGCACCATTTCGGACACGAGCCACACCGCGAGGAACCCCCATGCCGTAGGCTGGGTCAGCACCAATATGCCAGTGCCGATAAGGCGGATGATAGGCACCAGCATGTCCGGAATGGCGGCGTCGCCAAAGCGGTCGTTGATGCGCAGCAGTCCTGTCGGTGTGGAGCGTGCGGACAGCACCAAAAGCACCGTGAAGCCGACCACGGCGATTGCCTCTGAATCACTCCAGCCTTGGTTGGTTGCCAGCGCCCATGCGCCGACCATCGCGACCAGGAACGCCAGAAATGCCCCCAACATATCGAGGATCAGGCAAAACCATGTGAGTTCGGCCAGCTTTTGATCGGACTTTGTGTGCACCAACGTCGTGCCATAGCGGATCAGAATTTGCCACGTCTGGAACGATGTGAAGCTGGCTATGGTTTGGGCGAAGCTGAAGATCAGCATGAATTTGCCAAATTCTGCCGCACCCAAGCTTTGGGTAGAAACGGCAAGGTAAATAAGGCTGAGCACCGCAGAGGTGGTCTTTGGCAAGAACAGCCAAGCGCCCGATTGCAAAATGCGGCGCCCACTCCCCTGTTTTTGTTCAGCCATTACGCCAGACCCCCAATCAGTCTGCGGGACTAGTGCACTTCCGCTGTTAATCAAAGCCATGTCATGATGTGCAGGTAAAAAATCGAACGCGCCGCAAACTGGTCGCAAAAATCTATCAATGGCGATAGATGCCCCATTGTATGAATAATCCACGACACAAGAAGGCTGCGGCGTCCGTCAAATCGGACGTCATTTTCCTGTTCAACCATGATGCGGGCCACCAAGTGGCGCATTTGGCGGGGATAGCTGGCGCATTCGCTTTACGTGAAAAAGCCTACCGGGCAATCGTCGCCTTTGGCAGTGACGTGACGCGCAAAGAGGTCGAAAGACTGCTGACGCCCGAACAGATTGCCGCCTTGCATTGGCGATCTCTCGCGCTCCCCGAATGGCTCAAGACGCTCACAAACGGTCTGAACAGGCTTGTGCCCGTTCACCGGATATTGCGTTTATATTGGCATAATGCGTTCTTGCGGAAATCCGTCGCCATCGTGTCGACGGAACGCACATGCCTTACCCTGAAGCGCCATTGGGCCAAATTTCGCCGCCGCACACATCGCCCTGCCTTTGTTTGTGTGCCCCATGGGGCGGGGGACCGGAATGTATCTTTTCACCCTGCATTCCGGGACTTTGACCTGTTGATGGTCAGCGGACAAAAGGTTGTGGACCAGATGGTAGATGCTGGCGTGTCCACGCCCGAACGCTGCCGGATCATCGGTTACCCAAAGTTCGACATTTTGCGGGGGCGCACCCCTGAAACATTTTTCGACAACAAAAAGCCGACATTTTTATACAACCCGCATTTCGATCCGCATATGTCCAGCTGGTTCGATCACGGGGCGGACATATTGGAATTTTTTTACCAGAATGCGGACCGTTACAATCTGATCTTTGCGCCGCATGTGATGCTATTTTATAAAAAGGTGCATATTTCGCCCGAATATCGCGTGACCCGCACGCGGCCAGACATTGATCCCAAATATTATGATGCCCCGAATATCCGGATCGATGTGGATAGCGCGCGCCTGTTTGACATGAGCTATACCTTGTCCGCAGACGTCTATATTGGCGATGTTTCAAGCCAGGTGTATGAATTTCTGCATCGCCCGCGTGCGTGTTTTTTCATGGATACGCACAGTGCGGCGGTGCCAGGTAGCGCGCCAGAATATGATTTCTGGAACAACGGTCCCGTTGTCCGCACGGCGAAGCAGTTGACAGCATTGCTGCCCGATCATGCGCAGATTGCCGCCCAATATCGCAAAGCCCAAGAGCAGCGCATGGCCTACACCGCCGACCAAAGCGATCCGCGCCCAGCCTCCGAACGTGGTGCGGAGGCGTTGCGCCAATATATTGAAAGCTTAGCGAGCTGAAGAGGTCGCCTATGCGCTGCGGAAATCGAGCACGCCCCAATGGGCCGCGGCAGCAGCCTTCATAAAGTGTTTGGAGGGGTTCACGGCATAGCCTTCGTCGGCGAAGTCTAAAGTGAACCGGTCGCTCAGATCGTCCGAATAAAAACGGATATGCGCGTCTTGGCGGTTAATGCCCTGTTGCGACAGCCATTCCTGCACGCGGCGCAGTTTTTCGTCGGCATAGCAATTCTCGCCGTCGATGCGGTGCATCAGTTGGCCGTCTGCTTGGCTGATATGACGCGTCGCAATGACAGCATCAAAACCAATTTTGGCGCCGATGTCGCCCGCATAAAAATGGGGTGCAGCGGTGGCCATCACCAGCAACGCCCCGCGCGCCCGATCTGCGTCTATGCGGGCAACAGCCCCCGGTTGAAGGCCATCGCGCACAAGCTGCTCGGTAAAATCGGCGACGATATTGGATAAGCTGTCCGGACAAATTTTGCGCCCGATAAACATCGCGATCCCAAATTGTTTCAGCGGTTTGCGCCCATAAAGGCGAAGCTTATATCCCAGCATCGCCGCGATCCAGACCGGCAGTAACGCCAGCCGAATGGGCGCGGTCCGCCGCGCATAAAACAACAGAAAATGCGTAAATGTCGGGCGACGGGTTATCGTCTTGTCGAGATCATATATTGCAATATTCATATTTGGTCGCCAAGCCCCAGCCCAAGGTATGCCAAATGCGTTGGCGCACCCCCGATTTGGATGCGTTTAGGAGAAGCTGTTTGCAAGCGCAATGGACCTGCATCGTCCTTGCCGGGCAAAGGCCCGGACCGGATATGTTTGCACAGCATTTTGGGCTTAAGCTGAAAGCTCTGGTGCCCGTGCGCGGCGAACCGATGGTTAGCCATGTCGTGCGCACGCTGCGTGCGTCGCCGCTTATCGGCGAAATCATTGTCCTATGTCAGGAACCCGACGCCCTGCGTTCAGCGGTGGATGCCGCAGGCGGCGCAACGCTGGTCGAAAGCCAAAGCAGCATATCGCTCAGCATCAAGCGGCAGGTGGATGCATTAGGATTTTCGTCGCCGATATTGGTGACCACCGCGGACCACCCCTTGTTAACCGTTGATATGATCGCCGAATTTCTGGGCAAAGCCGATGGCGATGTGGCCATTGCGATGGTGGAACGAAAGACAATGTTGGCGCAGTTTCCAGACGCCAAACGCACATGGCTGCGTTTTTCGGACGGGGCATGGTCGGGCGCAAATCTCTTTGCGTTGATGAGCCCCAAGTCCGGATTCGCGCTCGATTTATGGGCAGAGGCTGAACAGGATCGCAAGAAAGCATGGCGCCTGTTCATGCACTTCGGGGTGCGGCTGGCCCTGCGCGCGCTGACCCGCACGATTGGATTGCGGCAGGCGTTGACCATTGCGGGCAAACGCCTTGGCCTTGTGGCTACGCTGGTGCCGATGTCTGACCCTGTCGCCGCAATCGACGTCGATAAGGTTGCCGACCATATATTGGCGGAGCACATTCTTATCGACCGCGAGACATTCGCGCGATCACATCTGGCGGCTTGATTAGCGGCCCATTTTCTTTTGCCGCCGTCTTTGCACGGACGATCCGATACCCATAGCTTCGCGATATTTCGCAACGGTGCGGCGGGCAATGTCAAAGCCTTTTGCCGTCAACAAATCGACCAGCGTGTCATCGGACAGAATCTTTTCGCCCTCGGCATCAATCAAGGATTTGATATGGCTTTTGACGGCTTGCGCCGACGCGCCCTCACCGTCGGCGGATTGAACGCCCGATGAGAAGAAATATTTGAGATCAAACAGGCCGCGTCCGCAATGCAGATATTTGTTGCTCGTGACCCGGCTGACGGTGGATTCATGCATGTCGATGGCATCGGCCACTTGCCGCAGCGTGAGTGGCCGCAAATGGGCGACGCCGTTGCGAAAAAAGCCGTCCTGTTGCTTCACAATCTCAGTGGCGACCTTGACGATGGTGCGCTGTCTTTGATCCATGGCTTTGATGAGCCAATTCGCATCCGCCATGCAGTCGCTGAGCCAGGCCTTTGTGGCTTTGTCTTGCCCCAGCTCGGCCACATAGCTGCGGTTGATGAGGATACGGGGCAGGTTGGCACTGTTCAATTCGATGGCCCAGCCTGCGCCGCGCGGCGTGATGAATATGTCGGGCGTGACGGCAAGCATATCTTCGCTTTCGAACCGGCAACCGGGCTTTGGATCATAGCCGCGCAGTTCGACCAACATATCGCGCAAGTCTTCGTCATCGACTCGGCACATGCGCTTAAGCTGGTCAAACGCACCCTTTGCCACCAAGTCGAGATTGTCGATAAGCTTGGCCATGCAGGGGTCATAACGATCCGCCTCGCGCGCCTGAATGGCTAAGCACTCCGAAAGGTTTCGCGCGCCGACGCCTGTGGGGTCGAACCGCTGCAGCTCTGTAAGCGCCGCCTCCATGTCGGCCACGGAAACGCCAAGCCGGTGGGCCGCCGCCATCAGGTCTTCGCCAACATAGCCCGTGGGTTCGATATGTTCGATAATCTGCTGGACCAGAAACAGCTGCCGTCCGGACAGGCTCGATCCTGCCTGCGCCATCAAATGTTCCCGCAGGCTGATGTCGTGCGCGGCAAAGCTGTCGAAATCAGGGCCGTCGGCGTCAAAGCCGCTGGGCGCGGCGCTGCCCGAAAGACCAAGCATGCCATCGGCCCCGCCGACACTGTCCGATGGGGTGTCATGGTGGAACGTTTCTGCGCTGAAATCGACATCCAGCGCGTCCGATGTGCCTTGGCCATCGCCACTGAGCAGGTCGTCACTGGCGCGCTCGCGACTGTCGTCCAAAGCGGGTGCGAAATCCTCGATGGGCGCATCAGGGGCAGCGTCGCTGCTGCCTGTTTCCAAAACGGGATTACGTTCCACCTCTTCCGCGATAAATGCTTCAATTTCGAGCGACGACAATGCCAGCAGTTTAATCGCCTGCTGCAGTTGCGGTGTCATCACCAGCGACTGGCTTTGGCGAAGATCGAGACGGGGTGCTAATGCCATGACGTTATGGTTCCGTCATCGCCGCAAATCACATTGCAAAACTCTCGCCGAGATACAGGCGGCGCACATTGGGATCAGCGACCAACGCCTCGGGCGACCCTGCGAACAGAACCTGCCCACCATAAATGATGCAGGCGCGGTCAACGATATCGAGCGTTTCGCGCACATTATGATCGGTAATCAGCACGCCGATACCGCGGGTTTTGAGTTCTTTCACGAGGTCGCGAATATCGGAAATGGATATCGGGTCGATTCCGGCGAAAGGTTCATCGAGCAACATGATCGACGGATTGGCCGCCAGCGCGCGGGCAATTTCGCAGCGCCGCCGCTCGCCACCGGACAGCGCCATTGCCGGCGCACTGCGCAAACGGGTGAGGCCAAATTCGCCGAGTAATTTTTCCAACCGCTCGTGGCGTGCATCTGCGTCGGGCTCTGCCATTTCCAGAACGGCGCTGATATTTTGTTCAACGGTCATTCCGCGGAAAATCGATGTTTCTTGCGGCAAATAGCCCAAGCCCAAAATCGCGCGGCGATACATCGGCAGGTTGGTGATGTCCGCGCCATCCAATGTGATGCGTCCGCTGTCGGGCTTTACCAGCCCCATGATCGAATAAAAGCAGGTGGTTTTACCCGCGCCATTGGGGCCAAGCAGACCCACCACTTCGCCCTTCGCAACCGAGAGCGACACATCGGTCAATACCGCGCGCTTGTCATAGCTTTTGGCGATGGAAACGACACCCAGTCCGGATTGCACGCCGTCTTGCGTCGTCGCATCCGCAGCGGGAGAAGTTGCAGTCATGCTATCCATATCCAAATTTCGCCCGCGATTTTGCCGTTGATATCCAACAGACAGCTAATGAATGCTGACCCATTTTGCAATTGGCATGATTTATGCTGCCCCGTTTTGGAGGCTGTTCGGGATTGCCCCCTAATTTTTGCGCTGTGGAACGCTAAAGCTACCCTTAACGCGGCCACCCGAGTTGGTTATACCGGCAGGGCCACCGCCATTGAGGGTTGAGCGGCCTGAATTGAGATCGATGACAAGCCTGCCACCGTTTAGCCGGTTGCTGCCTTGCACCAGATCCACATTGCCAATCAGCGTGATCAGGCTGGAGTCCAGATCATATATGGCCGAGCTGCTGGTCGCGCGCAGATCATCTTTGGTGATGGTCACGCCGCCTGTAGCATCGAGGCGATTGATATCCACGCCGCCATTGTCGGAATAAGCAGCTGTCACGCGATTTGCTTTGAGCGTAAGCCCCGCCTGCGTTGCAGTTACGCCGCCCGCAAGAACAACGCGGTCTGCGCGATCCTGAAGCTCCATCGAACCCGCAGCGAAATCGACCGGTGCGTTGCTATCATGGTTGCGAATGCTTTGCGCCGACGCTGAAGACAGCATCATAATGCCCGCAACTGCGGCGGCCAATCCAAAAGAGATAGAAGCTTTGCTCATGCTGGCCTTACTTAATCGCATTCTGCTCGATACGCAAACGAACGCCGCCATCTAGTCTAACGATGCGCGTATCGAGGTCAGCGCGCAATCGTCCGGCATGGAAGGTCCCGACCTTTGTTCGTCCGCTCACGGGGCCAAAGCTCTGCATCGTCCGGTCTTTCAACGACAGCTCCACATTGCTGGCAACCATGTCATAGCCCGGCGATTCAACCGCCAATGGGCCCGTCACGCGCATGGTTTCCTTGCCAAGGTCATAGCTGCCGCGCTGTGCGATGATGGAGGCTGGGCCGTCCTGCAACGATATCCGGCCGGATAGCGATGTCATGTCGAGAACAGGTTGTGCCGATGTCTTCTGAACGGCGCTACCCGCGCGCAGCGAAAAGGGCCGGCCTTTGCTGTCTTCGCCGCGATAGAGGGCCTCAACAACGCGCAACCGCTCACGCGACAGGTTCACTTCGTCTTTGTTCAGGACAAAGCTGAGTTCCTGCTGCCCGGTAAATGGGCTGAACGCCAGTATGGCGACAAGCAAACCGATGATGCTTGGCAAGACAACACGCATCGCGCGGATAAGGCGGTCATGCCGTCCACCGGGCAATGCCCAGCGTTGACGATAATTGCGTTCAAGATCGGCCTGTGCGGACATGTTATGTCTCTAACCCGATTAAACCTTAACTGTGCCCGAATATATCGGTCTCTGGCCAGCCAGACAGATCAAGGTTCGCACGGTGCGGCAGAAAGTCAAAGCACGCCTGCGCCAGCTCCGTGCGGCCTTCGCGTTCCAAACGCACGACAAATTCGGCATGCAGGCGGTGCAAATAGCGCACATCGCTGGCGGCATAATCTTTTTGCGCTTCGGACAATATGGGGCCGCCCCAGTCGCTGGACTGTTGCTGCTTGGAAATGTCTGTCGACAGCATTTCCTTCACCAGTTCCTTCAGCCCGTGGCGGTCCGTGTAGGTCCGAACAAGGCGCGAGGCGATTTTGGTGCAGAATAACGGCGTCGCGACGACGTTCAAATAATGCGAAATCGCCGCCAAATCGAATCGGGCATAATGGAACAGCTTCAAACGGGCGGGATCGGCCAGTACCGCACGCAAATTTGGTGCAGAAAAGTCACTGTTGCGGCCAAAACGCACAAGATGTTCATCGCCGCGTCCGTCGGAAATCTGCAGCAAGCACAGCCTGTCACGCGAGGTGATGAGCCCCATGGTTTCGGTGTCTACGGCGACGGGGCCATCGGCCAGCACGCCTGCGGGAAGGTCTTCTTCGTGTAAATATACGCTCATGCTAGCCCCTTGCCCCACCGGACCGTGCAAGGCAAATGAAACTACAGTTGGCACCCTGCGATTTTCGCCCGCAATATTAGCTATCGCGTAACCTTTTATTGCGATATACAAAATGCTTGCGCAATCACCAACGGCTGCGCTTGTGACGTGCAGTACAGTCGCCCTCGACTGCATAACATAGTGGTTCTGGGCGATGAGAAGGCAAGTAAGAAGTTATGGGTTTTGATCGCAAGCGTGCTGGCAAAGGCCGGGACAAAAGAGATGGTTTCGGTGATGAAAGCTATGACGGTTATCGCGCACCGTCCCCCTATCAAAGTGATTTTGGCGGCGGCCGCTCAGGTGGCGGTTACGGCGGCGGAAATAGCGGCGGCGGTGGCGGAGGTGGCTTCGGTGCACCTCGGCGTGGCCCAGGCGGCCCACCAATGCCAGCGCAAGTCATCGGTTCCGGCAAAGGAATTGTTAAGTTTTTCAATGGTCAAAAGGGCTTTGGCTTCATTCAGGTCGATGGTCGTCCCGATGATGTGTTCGTGCACATCAGCGCGGTTGAGCAAGCTGGCCTGACGGGTCTTGCTGAAGGCCAGCCGCTCGAATTCTCGCTCGTTGAGCGTGGCGGCAAGGTTTCGGCAACGGACCTCGTCATCGATGGTGAGCCAATGGAAGTGACCGAGCGCGCACCGCGTCCGGACCGTCCAGCATTTGATCGTGACCGCGGCCCGCGCGGCGATGACCGTGGTGGCTTCCGCGGTGGTGACCGTGATTCGGCACCACGTGGTCCGCAGCGCGAATCGACTGGCGAACGTGCCAATGGAACCGTCAAATTCTTCAACGACATGAAGGGTTTTGGTTTTGTGCAGCGTGATGATGGCGGCGAAGATGTGTTTGTGCACATTTCTGCGCTTGAACGTTCGGGCATGGGTCAAGTGACTCAGGGTGACCGTTTGGCGTTTGACATCGAAATCGATCGTCGCGGCAAATATTCGGCCACAAATTTGGGCCCGCTTTCCGAATAAGCGCGCTTTAGAATTTCAAAAAGGCGGGTGAGGCACAACGCTTCGCCCGCCTTTTTTGTATCTATCATGCCTTGCCGATGGTCGCGGCAATTAGCTGATGCCATTGGCCTGCGTGGCCAATACAAAGCCCCACCCCAGCAACAATGCGCCAGAGACCCAGCGTATCGGTTTCAACGGCACAATCTGGCCAAGCCGCGCGCGCAGGATGACCGCGGGCACCGATGCGGCCATGATGCCGATGAACCCGCCGACCGCAGCCATGCCCCAATCAGGCGTGCGGGCGCTTTGCGCGGCGATGATGAACTGGCTCTTGTCGCCAAATTCCAGGATAAACAGACCCAAGAATGCGGTTAGAAATGCAGGGGTTTTCCACCCCGATAACGGGTCGACATTGCGCCGCCACAGCAACATGCCAGCACCGGCAAAGATATAGGCAAGGCCAGCGAACATCTGAACGGACCGCGCGCTTATCCAACTATCGATCACCGAGCCGCCCGCTGCCGAAATGCCGCAATTGAGCAAAGTGGCACAGGCGAGCCCTGCAAGAATCGCGTTGTTGTTGCGATACCGCAGCGCGAGCACGGCAGCGAGGATCTGGGTCCGGTCGCCCATTTCGGCGAGGAAAACAGACAGGAAGGTCGTAAAAGCAGTGTCCATATTTTCTGCCCTAGCACATCATTATCAAAATGGGATGCGTGCGGCGGGTGGGCTGCGAATCGCAATGATTTCTGCAATCAAAGCGGGCCATGTTGAACGCGTTCCGGTATCCGAAAACGCGACGGTACGGCAAAACGAAGAGGCTGAAACCAGTCCAGTATGACGATTCAGGGGGCATTGGCCCGCTTTGACAACTGATT
>ENA-OUVC01000883-OUVC01000883.1-marine-metagenome-genome-assembly--contig:-NODE-883-length-18612-cov-4.157594_pt1 | contig 18612 bp, 25 predicted proteins | sample MGYA00248622_ERZ508571 | MGnify/ENA primary metagenome ERZ508571 (study PRJEB26236, sample SAMN06267175) | marine metagenome | isolation source: Columbia River Estuary | place: USA:Columbia River Estuary... | reverse complement strand
GATGTTAGTGGCTGTCTTCAGTGCTGCAAGCGCTTTGACGCGCTCAGCGGCAGACAGAAAGACTTGATAGACATGGTTGCAAGATTGAATGCTGTTATGAAGGAAGAGGCTGCTCGCTCAGGTGCAATTTATATCGATGCTCAGCAATCGACATTTGTAGATTCAGACTTTGAAGATGAAGGACACTTCAGGCCATCAGGTTCAGAAAAGCTTGCCAACAATATTGCGCCTGCAATCAGTCAAAACTGCCTGTAAATAGAGTAAAAGAATCTAAAGCTAGGTTTTATACTGAAGGTGATTGGTGCCATGATCCGTCGCAGCAGAGGTTTTCGGATGCACTTATCCTTGATCCTAGAAACTGCCAGTGATACGGTTTGAGAGTCAACGTAGAAATGGAGTTTCCAGAATGAAAAAGATAGTGGCTGGGATGATCTTGGGAACGTCAATTTTGCTGGCTGGGTGCAGTTCAAGTACCTCCTATACGTTAAATCCCGACATTGAGACGAATCTTGAGATAACCCAAGAGTGGAATGGAAACTCCGTTGCTTTATCGCTCTTTGACTCTGAAGGGAACGATTGTGCCGTCAACTTTGCCACAGTTGGATCGGAGTGCTACGGCTTCTACATTGGTTGGTCAGCAAATTTTGATGATGCTGATCGTTTGGTTGATTACTCAAAAATTGAAACGACCACAATTTCCGAACTTGAAGTAGGAGATAGTGGTAATTTCCTATTGATGTACCAAGATCCAGCAGATTCAAGCTCAGAAGTTTCTGCAGTTAAAGACTTTCCATTTGAATACAAAGGTTAGAGCTACTGGAATTTACTAATCTGCAAAAATGAACCGGCGCACAAGCCGGATCATTTTTTGTGGTGGAGCCGCTTGCTTCGCGTAGCGAAATGGCAAACGAAAATAACTGGATTCCCGGCACCGGAATCTTTGGAGGTATTCGCGAACTACGTTCGAGGCACTACCGACACCTTGTTGTAAACGTGCAGAAGTTACCACCACGGTGCCGGGATCCGTCGCAGCGATGCTGCTCCTCCCGATTCCCGTTGCACTTCCCCCGAACAAAAAAAGATCCGGCGCACAGGCCGGATCATTTTTTTGTGGTGGAGGTGCCGGGAATCGAACCCGGGTCCTTAGGTGAAGATTTGGTTATTCTCCGAGCGCAGTTTGCATTAGCTTTTCTCTGCCCCGACGTTCACGCAAACAAGATGTCGACAGGCACAGTCACTGTTAGATTTTCCGTCAGAACCCGCGACCGGTTCCGTTGGTAAGTTCCCTAAATGACACGAGGATCCAGAGCGGGAACGCCCCTGGTCTCGCGGATTTCGAGGCTAGCTTATGCAGCTAGGGCGAAATCAGTGCGGTTTGATTTGGCACTTATTGTTTTTGCTGGACGTTTACGAGATGACCAACATTCTCGGCTCGCTTCTCCCATTTCGACTACCAAAGTCGAAACCGTTCACCCCCAAGATTTTCATCAGGGGATTACTGGATAGGTAACCACCACTATTTAGTTATGTTCCTATTGTACTCGAGAGGCTGACAGGCGAACTTCCCTAGTTAATGGCACTATTTAGGTATGGCTAAACAAATTGGAAGACGACAAGTTTTAACCGCTGGCGCGGCTGGCGTGGCAATCGCAGGCCTGGCAGCTTGCTCAAATTCCAGTGGGGCATCAGGTCCAACTGAAGAAGAATTGGCCAGCTCGACACCGTCTAGTGGCCCGACTAGCAAAGTAGTAGCAACTGCTGCTGATGTACCGGTTGGTACCGTTTTTAAGTTCACTGATCCAAACTCAGGAATGCCAGCCTATTTACTGCAGCCTGCTACAGGAACGTTCATGGCCTACAGTTCAAAATGCACGCATCAAGGTTGCATCGTTGAGGCTAATCAAGATGCCAGTGGATTTGCCTGTGCTTGTCACGGCGCGAAGTATGACTCAGTAGGTGTTCCAGATGAAACAACATCGAAGAACCTGACTGCCACACCTCTTGCAAAAATTGCCCTAAGTGTTGAAGGCGATCAAATCTCAGTTGCCTAAGCAGCTACTTCAATCTTCTTATTTCAATTTGATTGTGGCTTCTGCCAGACCTTCAAGTAGGCGATCAATTTCTTCTACGGTGTTGTAAGGCGCAAGTCCAGCTCGAATTGCACCATCATCACCTAAACCAAGATGACGTGAGCACTCAATCGCATAGAAGTTTCCAGCTGGCGCATTTACTTTTCGTTCAGCCAAGAATTCATAGATACGCTCGGAATTTATCCCAGCCAAACTAAACAACTCAGTAGGAGTCTTTAGTCGAGCATTGCTATAGAGCGTGACGTTTTCCATGGCCTGCAATCCCTCGCGCAAGCGATGATTCAAGGCATGCTCATGTTCATCAGCTGCAGTTTGCGAAACAATGATTCGCTCCCGGCGAGATCCAGACCCTGGAACCATGTCTGCAATGAAATCAACTGCTGCGGTAACGCCTGCCAACATTTCGTATGGCAAAGTTCCAAGTTCAAATCTTTCTGGAACATGTTCAGTTGAAGGCAACAATTTATCTGGGTGCAAAGTTTCTAAAAGTGCCGGAGAGGCAGTCATAACACCTAGATGAGGTCCAAAGAATTTGTAAGGTGAGCAACCATAGAAGTCAGCTCCCATTGCCTTGAAGTCCACCACGGCGTGCGGGGTATTGTGAACGCCGTCTACATAAAGAAGTCCACCAACTGCATGGACTGCTTTAGCGATTGCTGGGATGTCAGGGCGTGCGCCAATTAGATTCGATGCAGCCGTGATCGCAACCAGCTTGGTGCGATCAGTAAGAACCGCTTCGACATCGGATACATCTAAGTAGCCCGTAGCCGGATCAAAATCAATCCAACGAAGCGTGGCTCCGGAATTTTGTGCGTAACGAACCCAGGGGCGAACATTTGCATCATGATCTAAGCGAGATGCCACGATTTCATCGCCAGGTCCCCAGTCTTGAGCCAGAGTGCGAGCGATGTCGAAAGTTATCTGAGTCATACTTCGGCCAAAGAAGATTCCTTCTGGCGTAGAACCTAAAAGATCCGCCATTGCACTTCTGGCGTTATCGACCGATGCCTCAGCATTGCGCTCTGCCTCTGTGACAGTTGCTTGATTAGCAAGGGGACCTGTCATGGTTTTGCAGATTGCTTGACCTACTGAAAGAGGGGTTTGGGTTCCACCTGGGCCATCAAAGTGAGCCACACCAGATTCAAGAGAAGGAAAAGCAGAACGGACGCGTGCAACATCAAAAGTCATGTCGCAATCCTATTTCTATACGTTCTACTTTTTTCGCTTGATCCAGGTATTTGGCTTTAGGTGGTCAGCATGCGGCGCTTCCCAGCCGCGCCAAATTGCCATAGCTCGGAGTAATACACACAATGCAATTGAGCTGAATTCTGCAAATCGGACGAAGCCTTGTTCGAACCAGATGATGAACCAGCAGGCACTTACCAGTGCCATTGAGGCGCTCCACGGTCCACGGGACATAACATCTGGCTTCACGCCAGTTAGTAAGTCAGCGATGATTCCACCACCTATGGCAGTGAGAGTGCCAATGAATAACGCTGAACTAATTGGCATTCCGAATAGCAGTGCTTTCTCAGTACCGATAACTGCGAATAGTCCCATGACGGTTGCATCGAGCATGGTAAACAACCACATCGGCTTCAAGAGCAGGTCACCCAGTAGGGCACCAACGATCGAGGCGATAACTGCGGTAGTTATGTATCGTCCATGCACTAGGGCGTTGATATCTGTGTTCAGCAAAATATCGCGAATCATTGATCCACCAAAACCCAGCAAGATTCCAACGAGCAATACACCCAATAGTGGGGCTTGACGAGAATTGGCAAGTGTTGCACCAAATACCGCACCTAAGGCAACTGCGCCTATGTCTAACCAAAGTGGCAGAACACCCGGAGTAATGAACGTTGGTTCAAATGGCATGAAGTTACTTCAGTGAATCAGGATCAACGCGACCGATGTCGCCCTTACTTTCCAGAAGAGCTATGTGGCGTGAAAGTAACGTCATCCTTCGGTCCATGTCACCAAACTTTAGGTAAGTACTCACAGAAAAGAAAAGCAAGCTAATTGCAACAAGGTAGATAACTAAGTCAGCGCCTCGACCAATTCCAAATGTGTTTGCGATTCCTGTTAACGTGTCTGGGAAAATAACTGCCAGAATTATCAATACAGTTAGCCCCAAGAAGGCAATCCGACGAAACGCTCTTGCCTCTGTGGATGAGCGATGGTGCAACGCGAACCACAACAGCACGAAAATCACGGCCATAAGGAAAAGTTGAGCAATACGCATAATTACCTCAATATCAAGTCAAAGAGAATGTTAACGGAATTCCAAAGACTTTGTCCCTTTGCTTTGGAGTAATCGGTATAAACAATGTGAACTGGGCGTTCACAGTATCGGAAATTGCCCTTACTTATTTGATTAACAATTTCAGTCGCATGGGCCATTCCATTGTGAGATAAGTTAATCGATCCCGCAACGCTGCGATTAAATGCACGCAAGCCATTATGAGCATCGGTTAACTTCAATCCGGTAAGTGCGTTCGTGTAGCTGACGGCCAGTTTTAGAACTACGCGTTTTGCTGCAGTTAACTCAGTTCGCTCATCTAGGAATCTCGAACCAAAAACAACATCGAACTCTTGAGCTCGAAGAGTTCGAACCATTTCTAACGCATCTTCTGGGGAGTGCTGTCCATCGCCATCAAAGGTTACAAAATATTTGATTTCTGGATTTTCAAGCCCTGCTTCGATTCCGGTTTGAAGCGCCGCACCTTGGCCAAAATTCATCGGGTGCCAAATAACCCGCGCTCCCCCGTCTGCCGCTATTTCACCCGAGCCATCGGCACTGCCATCATCAACGCAATAGATGTTTGGGAAATATTGGGCTAGTTCATCGATAACTGAAGCGATAACTGGAGCCTCGGAGAACACCGGAACAACAATGACAGTGTCGCTGTTTTCCAGCAGAATCTGCGAATTTCCAGGGTTGGGCACTACTCCAGTCTAGGAACACCCGTCACTCTATTCACAAGAGCACGCGCAAGCCGTGTGTGTTTGCTCACAGCGCCCAGTTTTAAGGGAATTTAGGGGTTTTTAAGTTAGTTTTTTCGCCATTTGGGGTGCATCCTAAGTTAATCCCGTAAAGCCTTAGATCAGGTTTTCAACCAAGGAGTTCTCGTGAGCAGTTCAGCTATTCCAGGTTTCGCAGATGCGCCAACAAAGAATAAGCGCCTTCTTGCTTGGGTGGAAGAAGTTGCAGAGTTAACCACGCCCGATCGCATTGAATGGTGCGATGGCTCTGATGCTGAATGGAATCGTCTAACTCAAGAGTTGGTTGCAAGTGGAACGCTCACACCACTTAACTCCGAAAAGCGTCCAAACTCTTTCCTTGCTCGTTCCCATCCAAGTGACGTAGCTCGTGTTGAAGACCGCACATATATCTGTTCCGTAAAGGAAGAAGACGCTGGCCCAACCAATAACTGGATGGAACCAAGCGAAATGAAGACGATTCTTCGCTCAACTTTCAAGGGTTGCATGCGCGGTCGTACTATGTATATCGTTCCGTTCTCAATGGGTCCACTTGGTTCTGACATCAGTGCTCTCGGAGTTGAAATCACAGATTCCCCATACGTTGTGATCAGCATGAAGATGATGACACGCATGGGTAAGGCCGCTTTAGATCTAATTGGCGAGCACGGAGACTTTGTCCCAGCGCTTCACTCTGTTGGTGCTCCGCTTGAACCAGGACAAAAAGATGTCGCTTGGCCATGCAGTGAAACCAAATACATCGTGCAGTTCCCAGAAGAGCGTGAGATTTGGTCCTACGGTTCCGGTTACGGTGGCAACGCACTACTAGGCAAGAAGTGCTTTGCACTTCGTATCGCATCCGTAATGGCACGCGATGAAATGTGGCTTGCCGAGCACATGTTGATTTTGAAGCTAACTTCACCAAAGCAAAAGACCCACTACATTGCAGCGGCATTCCCATCCGGTTGCGGCAAGACAAACCTTGCAATGCTGGAGCCAACAATTCCAGGTTGGAAAGTTGAAACCATTGGTGATGACATTTGCTGGATGCGCCCAGGCCCAGATGGTCGCTTGTATGCGATTAACCCAGAAGCTGGATTCTTTGGCGTGGCACCAGGCACTGGCATGAAGACAAATGCCAATGCAATTCGCTCGCTATACGCAAACTCATTGTTCACTAACGTCGCGCTTACCGATGATGGTGACATCTGGTGGGAAGGTCTAACCGAAGAGCCACCAGCGCACCTAATTGACTGGAAGGGCAATGACTGGACTCCAGAGTCTGAAGAAGTTTCAAGTCACGCCAACTCACGCTTTACAGCCCCTGCAGAACAGTGCCCATCGATTTCAGATGAATGGGATAACCCAGCTGGCGTTCCAATCTCCGCAATTCTTTTCGGTGGCCGACGCGCTACCAACGTTCCATTGGTAGCCCAGGCTCGCAGCTGGAACCATGGCGTGTTTATGGGCGCAACAATCTCTTCTGAAATGACCGCAGCAGCCGTTGGTGGCCTTGGCCAACTTCGTCGTGATCCATTCGCAATGCTTCCGTTCTGTGGTTACAACATGGCTGACTACTGGGGCCACTGGGTCAACATGGGTCGCACTTTTGCCAATGTTCCAAAGCTGTTCCAGGTCAACTGGTTCCGCAAGAACGAAGCCGGTGACTTCATCTGGCCAGGCTTTGGCGAGAACTCACGTGTTTTGGCTTGGGTTGTAGATCGTCTCGAAAACGAAGCTGAAGGTATCGACTCTCCAGTTGGCGTATTGCCAAACCGAGAAGACCTGCCACTAGATGGACTTGAGATTTCAGAACACGATCTTGAAGCGTTGTTCGATGTCGATAAGGGCAGCTGGCTTGCTGAATGTGATCTGACCGAAGAGTACTTCAGTCAGTTTGATGGACGAGTTCCACCAGAACTTCAGGCTGAGTTAGCAGATCTTAAGCAGCGCTTAAACTCTTTGCCAGCCTAAGTTTCTGGCGTAAGCGAGTTTGTTAAGGTAGTTGTCATGGCTGATGAAATTCGCACTGAGGGCGGCGTAATTGTCGACGAACGCGTCGAAGAGCAAGTAGAGCCCGGAGATCATGAGCGCTTTGCGCATTATGTAAAGAAAGAAAAAATCGTCGAGAGCGCAGTCATGGGCGCACCCGTTGTGGCATTGTGTGGAAAAGTTTGGATTCCCAATCGCGATCCGGGTAAGTTTCCAGTTTGTCCGCAGTGCAAGGCAATTTTTGAAGGCTTGCCAACTGGTGGAGATAACAGCGACAATTCCGAATGACGCTTTCGCCATGGGCTCCTGAATATCGGCGACTTAGCGCAGGAATCGTTTCGTTAGTCGCGGTATTTGGGTTTGAAGGAATCGCAGTTAGTGCGGTAATGCCTGTGGCCGCAGCTGACCTAAATGCAATCAGTAACTACGCAGTCGCGTTTACCAGTTTCACTATGGCCTCGTTGCTAGGTGTGACTTTTGCCGGTTTATGGGCTGATCACATTGGTGTAAAGAAGATTGTGACCTTGGCAATTATCACCCTCGGAATCGGATCTTTGATTGCTGGGTTTGCGCCAAACATACACGTGCTAACTCTTGGTCGAAGTGTGCAAGGTTTTGCTCTTGGTATCGATTTAGTGACGATGTATGTAGTAATTGGTCGGATGTATCCCGAAGCACTTCGACCTAAAGCGCTGGGAATGTTGGCGGCTGCTTGGGTTGTTCCTGGACTAGTTGGCCCAGGCATAGCGGGCCTGATGGTGGAAGTGTCTTCTTGGCGAATGACATTTTGGATTGTGCCACTGCTTCTGATTTTGCCAAGTGTTGTTCTGCTCTCCCAACTAGATAAGTTGCAAACTGCAATACCTCAACCCCGAACCGATAGTAAAAGCCAAATCATCGCAGTACTGGCAGCCGTGTTTGCTCTGGCGGTTTTCCAATTCAGCACATCACGAATAGGCCAGTGGGATGTTTCGATCGTTGTTGCAATAAGCGCTGCCTGCCTAATGGCAACCGCTTGGACTACCCGGACTTTAATGCCCAAGGGATATCTAAAGATTGCAGTTGGCATTCCAGCCATCATCGGCATGCGTGGGGTGATTTCGGCAGGTTATTTCGCTGCTGAAGTTTATGTTCCATTAGCTCTGCAAGAAATCCGTGATGTATCAGTCGCAATTTCTGGAGCAGTCCTTACGGTCTCTGCCGTAACTTGGTTTGGCGGCTCATGGCTGCAAGGAAGTCACCGAATCAAGATGTCGCGGGAAAAAGTTTTAGTGTTTGGATCGGTGCTTATTTCGATTGGCATATTCTTGACGCCGATCGCGGTTTTTGCACCCAGCAATGCCACGGTAGCTTCACTAGCGGCAAGTTTGGCTTGTGGGGCGGCAGCTTTTGGAATGGGAATTTGCTTCCCAACTCTGGGCGGACTGATGCTAGACAAGTCACCTGAAGCTGATCACGCCCGACATAGCGCTTCACTACAAATGTCAGATTCGTTCGGCACGATAGTGATAACTTCCATCACCGGGGCAGCCCTGAGTTTTGCAGCCTTTAAAAACAACCTAAGTGGTCAGACTTTTGTCGAAATGTGGCTAGTTTGTGGGTTTGTCTCAGTTTTAGCCCTTTTATTCATCCCACAAATCCAAGGTAAACAGACAATTCGCCCATAAAATCTTGTGAGAAAGACCTAACTTACGGGAGAACAAATGACAGTAAATACCTCGTCCCCACAAGATGCCTTGATGGCATTTGGCAAGAAGTGGTGGCTTCTACTAATTCTCGGTGTCCTATCCATGGTCGTTGGCGTTATGGCGCTGAACAACCCAGTTTCAGCAACTGCAACCCTGGTTCTGCTATTTGGTATCTGGCTTCTTTTCAGCGGTATCGGAACAATCATCCGTGCTCTAGCAGACGACACCGAAGGCTCAGGCAAGGTCCTGATGCTGATCAGCGGTTCACTATCCATCATTTTGGCAGTGATCTTCTTTAACGGTGGAATTGTTAAAGACGCACAGCTTGCTGCAATCTTTATGGGTATCACCTTTATCTTCCGCGGTATGGCTGAACTTGTTGCAGGTCTAGCATCCAAGGGAGTACCTGGCCGCGGCTGGGCAATCTTCATGGGCATCATTACTTTGATTGCCGGTGTTATCACAATCAACAACCCAATTGCATCACTAATAACAATCACCCAGGTCATGTCATTCTTCTTGATCATCTTGGGCGTTATGGAAATTGTTGCATCATTCCAACTTCGCGGTCTTGCCAAGAAGTAACTAAAAGCAATTCAAATCAAGGGCTAGTCCGGTTGGACTAGCCCTTGATTTATGTTCAGGATCAGCGATTCTGCGTGAGAGACTAAAAGCATGAGTGCAATGCCGATTGAAGACGTGGCAATTGACGTAATGACGGACCGACCTTGGATTACCTTGGTCTGGAATGACCCAATTAACTTAATGACTTACGTGACTTATGTTTTTCAAACTTATTTTGGATACGACAAACCGAAGGCCGAACTTCTAATGCTTGATGTGCACGAAAAAGGCCGAGCCGTAGTGAGCTCGGGAACCAGGGAAGAAATGGAACGCGACGTGGCTGCCATGCATTCCTATGGTCTCTGGGCAACCCTGCAAAAGGACGACTAAGTGTTTAAGTCCGGACTCGGTGGCAAGCTCACCCTAAAACTTGATGATGCAGAGCTTGGCGTTTTGTCACAACTATTCGAGCAAATGGCAGAACTATTGGAACATCCAGAAAGTGAAGCTGGCGCAGATCCATTGGCCAAGATGCTGAACATGAGTGGCTCAACTCAGATCTCTGAGGATCCAGCTTTAGCAAGACTTTTCCCAGATGGTTATTCAGACGATGAGCATGCCAGCGCAGACTTTCGCAGGTTTACCGAACAGGATCTACGAGCGCAAAAGCTGGCTGCGCTAACTACTGTTAGAGATTCTTTAAGCGGCTGGACCGGCAAGTCCAGCGTCACTTCGCAGCAAGCACAGGACTGGCTTAAGGCGATAAATGATCTACGACTGGTACTTGGCACACGGCTTGAGATCACCGCTGAAGTAGAGACGAATTTTGAAGCCGACGAACCAGGCATTCACTTGTATAACTACTTGACTTACTTGCAAGGTACTTTGATTGACGCCTTAACTTAAGGCACAATAAAAATCCCCCCAGCTTTTCAGCTGGGGGGATTTTTAGTTATTAATTATTAATGTACGCCTTCAGATGATGCATATGATGAGTCATCTGCTGCGCTCTTTAGGCGAGCAATCTTGTAGATTGTCAGACCGAAGAGACACTTAGCAAGGATGTCAGCAACGGTGTAACCGACCTGACGACCAACGAAGGCATTTCCGCCATCTACGCCAATTAGTGGCAATAGGTAGGAGATTGGGTAGACACCCCAGGTTGCAATAAGAAGCAAGCGAAGACGCTTTACTGTTGCTGCAACTTCAGATGGCTGTGATTCAAGCGTCTTGGTCAACTCTACGAACAATACGTAAAGGATGTACAAGAACGGAATTGAAGAAAGTCCGCCCCAGATTGCCTTTGTTGCCATGTCTGCAGAAACTTCACCTGGGTAACCAAGGATGATCATTGCTGCTGATGCAGGAACTAGACGAGCTGTTAGGGACTTACGGTTTGCAGCTGGAAGCGCAAGTACTGCGATGGTTTCCATAAGCAAAAGTGGAACAGTTAGTAACCAGTCAACGTAGCGGTATGCTTCGTTGAAAACTTCGCCACCAGCGTGTGCTGACTTGAATGAATCGTAGATTCTCCAGTAGTGGTAAAGCGCAATCAGGGTTACAGTTCCTGAGATTACGATTGCCTGACGGTACTTTGGAAGTACGCGGGCCTGGGCTAGATATAGGTAAATTGTCGTGGCAAGCATTGCTGCGAAGCCCATTGACAAGAACCCACTGACAACCATGTACTGGTTTGCTGTCAGCGTGGTTACATCATAGATACCATCCATGAAGTGTTGCTCCTTTTATTGGGAACTGCCGAATCAGTTCGGATTTAATGCTGCGCGCGCAGCATTTTGGTGCTGTCCCTAGCCTGCTCCTGCCAATGCTCAGTTGCAACCAAAACACGCAAGAAAAACCCGCTAATATTGAAAAAACCATGATTTGAGGAGAAATATCCGAATATGTTGAGTATTTCTCAAGCCCTGATTGATCAAATGGTGGCCCACTCCAGGCAAGATCACCCAGACGAGGCCTGTGGCTTGATTGCAGGGCCAGCTGGCTCAGATGCGCCAACTCGATTCATCCCAATGGTTAACGCTGCTAGATCTCCTACTTTTTATGAATTCGATTCGGCGGACCTGCTTAAGCTCTATCGCGAACTTGATGCCAACGACGAAGATCCTGTTGTTATTTATCACTCGCATACCGCAACTGAGGCCTATCCATCACGTACGGATGTGGCTTATGCGTCAGAACCATTCGCGCATTATGTTTTGATTTCGACCAGAGAAACTGGCAATCAGGATGGCCCGTATGAGATTCGTTCTTATCGAATTGTTGATGGTGAAATAACTGAGGAAGAAATCTCCATCAATTAATTAAGCCCAGAGTTGTCCATCGAGGGCTTCAGATGCTTGCTCAACAGTTCCTTCGTACGCACCGGTTGAAAGATACTTCCAGCCACCATCGCAAACGATAAATACGATGTCTGCTTTTTCTCCAGCTTTTACAGCCTTGGTAGCCATTCCAAGTGCGGCATGCAAAATCGCTCCAGTTGAAATACCAGCAAAGATTCCTTCACGGTTCAGCAGTTCTCTAGTGCGAGCAACAGCCTCAAGCGGTCCAACTGAAAATCGGGTTGTTAAAACTTCTTCGTCATAAAGTTCAGGAATAAATCCTTCATCGATGTTGCGAAGACCGTAAACAAGTTCGCCATAGCGTGGCTCAGCAGCAACGATTGCCACATCTGGCTTGTGTTCACGAAGGTAACGCCCAGTTCCCATTAATGTGCCAGTAGTGCCAAGTCCGGCAACAAAGTGGGTAATAGTTGGGCAGTCAGCCAGAATCTCAGGTCCAGTTGTGCGGTAGTGCGCATCGGCGTTGGCTGGATTTCCATATTGGTAAAGCATCACCCAACTTGGATTCTCAGCCGCCAATTTCTTGGCAACTCGGACTGCTTCGTTTGAGCCACCTGCGGCAGGTGAGTATCTGATTTCAGCGCCCCACATATTCAAGAGCTGAGTTCTTTCCGGCGATGTATTCTCGGGCATTACACAAATTAATTTGTAGCCCTTTAGGCGCGAAGCCATAGCTAGCGAGATTCCAGTGTTGCCACTTGTTGGCTCCAGGATTGTGCAACCAGGAGTTAGCGTGCCATCAGCTTCAGCAGCTTCGATCATGGCAATTGCTGCTCGGTCCTTGATAGATCCAGTTGGATTTCGATCTTCTAGTTTTGCCCAAAGTCGAACATCAGCAGACGGCGAAAGATTTGGCAAGCCAACTAGGGGAGTATTTCCAACCGATTCGAGCAACGAGTCATAGCGCATAGTTAACTTTAGCCACCAGCAACGGCAGGCAAGACAGTAACTGAATCGCCTTCGGACACAGGTGCCGCAAGGCTTCCAGTGAATCTGACATCTTCGTCATTGATGTAGATGTTTACGAAACGTCGTAGTTTTCCATCTTCAATTAAGCGACCAGCGATTCCTGGAAACTGAGTTTCTAGGTCAGCGATTACCTGCTCCAGCGTCTCACCGGTAGCTGAGACCGAGCGTGCATTGTTTGTATAGCTACGCAGAATGGTCGGGATACTTACGGCAACAGACATGTTTAACGCTTTCAAAAGAGTGGATAACTAAGTGTAAATCAATATTCTTAACACTTCTTGTTGAGTACATTCTGCAGGATTTATGCGCTAAGTGCTGGCGTGCGATTCACTGTTGCGAATACTTTGCAACAGTCAGTTCGAGCTGAGCCACTGTTTCGCGCTATTTGAGCGGACTAGGAAAATCACCAGCAGGTTTAGGCCAATTGTGACGAATCCAAGTGGCATTCGAAACAACCCAAACAGGATGTTGATTATTGAAAGTGTGTAGATCATAACCAGAGCGAACTGAGATTTATTGAAAAGTTCTCTGAGGATCCAAATAAAAACAAAACCAAATGCAATGCAGGCAACACCGGCTATTACAAGTAGTTGAGTAGGAGCGCCATTAGGCGTAGTTGGTACTTCGATGCCTTGCAGAAGCTGGGGAGCAAGTGAAAGCACAAGCCCAATCACAAAATTGAATATCGCACCAATAGCAATAAGAGTTGCTGCAATCAGGATAGATATGGGTGCATTGCGCAATTTCATCACTCTGTCAGATTACTCTTAAGTGGTGAATGATCGCCCAATAGGTGTTATGGATTCAGGCGTTGGTGGCTTGACCGTAGTTCGAGCGATTTTAGATCAATTGCCAAATGAGCCGGTTATCTATGTTGGCGACACCGCACACGGTCCCTATGGCCCTAGACCAATTGCGCAAGTAAGAGAACTTGCTTTGGATGTCTTGGACGCCCTAGTTGAGCGCGATGTAAAGATGTTGGTCATCGCTTGTAACTCAGCAAGTGCTGCCATGCTGCGTGATGCTCGAGAGCGTTACTCAATTCCAGTTGTAGAAGTTATTCAGCCTGCAGTTCGCCGCGCAGTGAGCGCAACTCGATCAGGACGAATCGGTGTGATTGGAACGCAGGCGACCATCACAAGCGAGGCATATGCAGATGCCTTTGCAGCTGCGCCACATGTCGAAGTTACTTCACAGGCTTGCCCAAGATTTGTCGAGTTTGTTGAAGCTGGAATCACAAATGGCAAAGAGCTAACAGAAATCGCACGTGAGTATCTGCAACCGGTACTGAGCCAGGACATTGACACGTTAGTACTTGGTTGCACGCACTACCCGCTGCTTACCGGTGTGATTTCAATGATTGCTGGCGACAAAGTGACACTGGTATCGAGCGCAGAAGAAACTGCGAAAGATGTTTATCGAATTTTGGTGGAGCAAGATTTAATCAGAAACCCAAATCTGCCACCACCAACTCATGAGTTTCTGGCAACGGGTGATTCGTTCACTCATCTCGCGAGAAGATTCCTAGGTCCTGAAGTTCTGGAAGTAACTTCGCTTAAGAATTAAGCCATGCAATAGAGTCAGAGACGTGACTAATCGCTCAGATGGCCGTAGTGCCGACCAACTTCGTAATGTAACCTTCAACCGCCAATGGCTAGATCACGCCGAAGGCAGCGTGCTCGTTGAGTTTGGCGCAACCAAAGTTCTCTGTGCCGTGTCTTTCAGCGAAGGTGTGCCGCGCTGGAAAAAGGGTAGCGGTGAAGGCTGGCTAACAGCTGAGTATTCAATGTTGCCGCGAGCAACTCACACCCGCAACGATCGGGAAAGCGTCAAGGGCAAGCTGGGTGGTCGCACGCACGAGATTTCACGTTTGATCGGGCGCAGTTTGCGCTCAGTTCTAGACATGTCGTCACTGGGCGAAAACACAATCATGATCGACTGCGATGTTTTGCAGGCGGATGGTGGAACTCGAACCGCAGCCATTACTGGCGCTTACGTTGCGGTTGCTGACGCAGTTGAGTGGGCCAGAGCATCTGGTCTAGTTGCTAAAGATGCAGTCGTACTGCGCGATTCAGTTGCTGCAGTTTCCGTGGGAATTGTTGATGGCAAGCCATGCCTTGATCTGCATTACGACGATGACGTTCGTGCAGACACAGACATGAACATTGTTATGACTGGCTCTGGCGCATTCATTGAAGTGCAAGGAACCGCAGAACGAGAGCCATTTGATCGCCAGTTGCTGCATGAACTTTTGGACTTAGCAACAATTGGCTGCGTCGAACTAACTTCAAAACAAAAAGCCGCCTTAGCTATTCCCCTTCCAAAGAAGTAGTTTTATGAAGTTTGTCTTAGCGACCAGAAATGCGCACAAAGCTACCGAGCTCAAGCGAATACTGGAAGAGCTAGACCTTGATTGTGAACTACTGACAGTTGCTGATTTCCCGGGTGCTCCTGAAGTAGAAGAAACCGAAACCACCTTCGAGGGCAATGCGCTATTAAAGGCACGCGCGTTAGCTAAGTTCACAGGCTTGGCTGCAATTGCAGATGACTCAGGAATTTGTGTTGATGCACTTGATGGCAATCCTGGTGTGCTTTCAGCTAGATGGTCTGGGGCAACCGAAAACGTGGATCAAGCAAACCTTGATTTAGTCCTTGAGCAAATTAAAGATGTACCGACAGAAAGTCGGGGTGCAAAGTTTGTTTGCGCGGCAGTTGCTGTTTTTCCAGATGGAAAAGAACTTGTTGCCACAGGCGAAATGCTTGGGAGTCTTCTCAATGCGCCAACAGGTGAAAATGGCTTTGGTTATGATCCGATTTTTGTGCCAACTGGATTTACCAAAACGACTGCTCAAATGACTGCGTCAGAAAAAGATGCAATTAGCCATAGAGGCAAAGCGCTTAATCAATTAGCGCATCAGATAAGTGAAGTAATTTCGAAGCTTTAATTTCTAAGACTTGATAATGGTGCGGGAGGGGGGACTTGAACCCCCACACCCGAAGGCGCCAGATCCTAAATCTGGTGCGTCTGCCAATTCCGCCACTCCCGCACGTGGGCTCTATTCTGTCAGGAATTGGCGCAAACTTCATAATCGGGATTTAGTCCCGAGGCAGCGAAGCGCTATTTAACAAGGGTATTTTTTGGATCAAATCCAAACGGCAGTTCTAGGCGATTTTCTGCCATCAAAGAGTCGTTGCACAAAATATCTATGGTTTTGCCATCCGCGACAATGGTGCCCTGCGAGAGAATCACCGATCGTGAGCATAGCTCCAAGGCGTAAGGCAGGTCATGAGTAACCATAAGCAAGGTAATGTCCAGGTCGCGCAGGATGTCTGCCAATTCCCGGCGGCTGGCTGGATCTAAATTCGAACTTGGTTCATCCAGAACCAGAATCTCGGGCTTCATTGCCAAAACGGTAGCTACCGCCACTCGACGACGCTGGCCAAAAGATAAATGATGTGGTGGGCGATCGGCGTAATCTGCCATTCCCACTAGCTCAAGGGCTTGCATAACCTGAGCCTCAAGTTCAGCGCCGGTAACGCCCATGTTAATCGGACCGAAAGCAACATCTTCGCGAACGGTTGGCATGAATAACTGATCATCAGGATCCTGAAAAACAATGCCAACGCGCCTACGGATTTCGCGAAGGGCATCCTTGTCTTCAGTATTAACCGCAAGTCCACCCACGTGCACCGTGCCAAGGCCAGCGGCAAGAATTCCATTTAGGTGCATTACAAGCGTGGTCTTACCTGCGCCATTTGGACCTAGGAGTGCAACCCGTTCACCAGGTTGGATCTGCAGGTTTACGCCGTAGAGGGCCTGGTTGCCATCCGGGTAGGCATACGCCAAACCCGATACGTCAAGACTTGGGGAAGTTTTCAAAGTGTGATCCACGCTATAACCATAATTGACGCAGCAACAATCGGCAGAGCCATGGCTGTGCGCCAATCCTTTTTGGTAACTACGGGCTTATACAAATCAATGATCGTTCCGTTGTAACCACGCGACAGCATTGCTAAGTGAACTCGCTCACCTCGTTCATATGAGCGAATGAAAAGTGCGCCAGCAGAGTTTGCTAGAACCTTCCAATGCTTGATACCAGTTGCTGAGAACCCACGAGATTCACGAGCTACCTTCATGCGAGATAGATCATCGGTAACTACGGCTGAATAGCGAAGCATGAAAGATGCGATCTGGACAAGCAAGTCAGGAACTCCAATAGTTTCCAGACCTTGCAGCAAATCACGAGCTCGCGTAGTAGCTGCCAAAGTAATCGACGTGGCTACGCCAATTGTTCCCTTGGCCAAGATTCCAAAAGCCGACCAGAGTCCTTCTTGCGAAAGAGATAAGCCCAGGAATTCAACTCTCGGTTCTGGACCAAAAAATGGCATCAGAACTGCAAAAAGAACAAAAGGGATTTCAATAAGCATTCGTCTTAGTACTAGCGGAAATGGTAAGTCAGCAATCTTGACCACAACGAAGACAAGTCCCAGATAAACCGCGAATGCCCCAACTGCGTGAACTGGAGTTAACACGACCATAAAAATGAAAACTATGGCTGCAACGGTTTTTACCTGGGCAGGTAGATCATGCACCAAAGAGTGGCGATGGACGTATAGATGGTCACCAACGCCATGCCCATGTTCATGGGCATTATTGGTGTCAAGAACTACGCGATCGGGAGAAAGCTTCACTTAGTCTCAGCAGATTTTGGTTCTCTAAGCCATACGTATAGTCCGACGCCAGCAAGACCAGTGATAGCAACTCCGATTACGCCACCAAGAAATGCTGAGGCACGCTCATTTTCAACTCCAGCAACGCCGTAGTCAGCCAAAGCGGAGTCAGCGTTTGCCGAGTCAACTGCAGTTACATCAAGGCCTTGATCAGCAGATACTTTTTCTAAACCATCTGGTTGGCTTGAGGCATAGAAACTTAGAAAACCTGCGATAACTATTGAAGCAAGCAGTCCAATAACTAAAAGTTTTTTACTCGACATGTTAAGACACCACCGAATCTTTGATGATTAGTTTTTGCTTAGGCAAGAACTTACGAGCGCCATCCACCAAATCTGCGCGCGTTGCCAAAATAGCTCCAACCGTCAGAGCTGTGATTATGGCTTCACCGATTCCAATGAGTAGGTGAACGCCAACTACAGAAATGAGCACTGTCATTGGGTCGTAAGTTGCGTTTCCACCTAGGTAGTACTCGATAACAAATGCCAGGGCTGCAGCTGGAACTGAAATAAACGCTGCAATGGCAGAAGCTGCAACAATTGAAGACTTAGTTTTCGAAAGCACTTTCATAGTCAAGGCAAAAACTAGAGTTCCAACAATTACCGTGACAATTCCCATATTCAAAATGTTTATACCAAGTGCCGAAAGTCCGCCATCTGCAAACACAAGAGCTTGAATGCCAACAACGACTGTCATAACAAGTACGGCAACCCAAGGACCAACCAAGATGGCAGCCAATGCGCCACCCATTAAGTGCCCACTAGTTCCGGCGGCAACTGGGAAGTTAATCATCTGGGCAGCGAAGATAAAGACTGCGACTAGACCTGCCATTGGGGCAGTTTGGCTATCAAGCGAACCTTTGGTCTTCTTTAGGCTCACTGCTACGGCGCCAGCTACTAGAACACCTGCACCTATGGAAACTGGGGCGTTGATTAGCCCATCGGGCATATGCATGAAAACTCCTTATTGCAAACTCTTTGCAATAAGGTTAACCCAAAAACCCCAAACTGGCACTTTTTGGGCAGTCTCGAGTCAAAATCTGGAATTCTGTGATTCTGCCCTTCACTCATAGGCTAAGGGAATGGCTGGTACACATCGCATAGGCAAAAAGCGCACCGCAGACGTTATTGCCGCTGAAATTGAAGCCACTTGCCTAAATATCACGGCCAATGTGGCAGCACTTGAGAAGTATGTGAAGCCAGCCAATTTGGCCGCTAAAGGTATGGGCTCTGCTGG
>ENA-OUVC01000878-OUVC01000878.1-marine-metagenome-genome-assembly--contig:-NODE-878-length-18629-cov-3.728062_pt1 | contig 18629 bp, 16 predicted proteins | sample MGYA00248622_ERZ508571 | MGnify/ENA primary metagenome ERZ508571 (study PRJEB26236, sample SAMN06267175) | marine metagenome | isolation source: Columbia River Estuary | place: USA:Columbia River Estuary... | reverse complement strand
GTAAGCTAAAACAATTGAAATTAAGAGCCAAAAGAAACGGTGCTTTTAATATCGAATATCGAATAATTGACACTACAAAAGTTATCAAAAAACTACATGAAAAGGCAGATAGAGTATTAATTGACGCACCTTGTAGCGGGTTGGGAGTTTTAAAAAGAAATCCTGATGCGAAGTGGAAATTGCAACCTGAATTTATTGACAATATAAAAAAAGTGCAAGCTGAAGTTTTAGAAAATTATTCTAAAATAGTAAAACCAGGCGGAAAGTTAGTTTATGCTACCTGCTCTATCTTACCTTCTGAAAATCAAGAGCAAATTAAACAATTCTTATCAACCGAAACAGGAAAATCATTTACATTTGTTAAAGAAACGAAAATCCTTGCCCAAGAAACTGGGTTTGATGGATTTTACATGGCGTTGTTAGAAAGAAAAAAAGAAAAAGAAAAATAAAAACAAAATGAAAAGAACCTTAAGCTCATTATTATTAAGTTTTACATTGATAAGTTTGGCTCAACAAGGTGCACCAGCAAGTCCTTATTACAACGGATTTAATTGGACACTCACAGGCACAAATTTAAAAGATGCATTGGCCACAAAAATAATTAGTACCCATACAAATTTATTGACTTACACACCTGGAGTATGGAATGCTTTAAAAATAGTTGATTTAGATCCTGTAAATAACACTGATGTTCTTTTGGTATACGGTTGGGAAAATGGAACAGATGCTGATGTTACAAATGATAGATCAAGAAATAAAGATTTTAATAGCGGTACTGACGGCGACTGGAATAGAGAACACATTTTTGCACAATCACTTGGAAATCCAGATTTAGGACAGTTAGGACCAGGTGCTGATGCGCACATGCTAAGAGCTTGCGATGTGCAAAGAAATAGCAATAGAGGAAATAGATTATATGCTGCAGGATCTGGAAACTCAGGTATTGTTGGTTTAAACTGGTATCCAGGTGATGAATGGAAAGGAGATGTTGCTAGAATTATAATGTATATGTATTTACATTATGGTGATCAATGCCTTCCTACTAATGTTGCTGCTGGAACAACTGCTGTAAGTGATGCTAACATGGTTAACCTTTTACTACAATGGAATGCTGATGATCCAGTTTCACAATACGAAGATAACAGAAACAATTATTTAGGTGGCACACCTAATAGCAATAATTACAAGCAAGGAAATCGAAATCCGTTTATAGACAACCCGTATTTAGCTACAGTAATTTGGGGAGGACCAATTGCTCAAAACAGATGGCCTGCTATTTTTCTGGATACTCCAACATTTGATTTAGGAAATGCTATTTCTATTTACCCAAATCCTTCATCAAATATTGTAAATATTTCTACTGATATAACTTTAGATCAAATTGATATTATTACTATCAACGGTCAGGTTTTACAACAAATAAAAAAACCTGCTTTTGAAAATAACAACTATACTATCAGCAATTTGCCAAAAGGATTTTATTTTTTAAAATTATCATCTAATACAAATTCTGTTACTAAAAAAGTATTGATTAACTAGATTTCAATCCCAATATAATGTAAAGCGCTGTTGAAATTCAACAGCGTTTTTTTGTTTTTAATCGAAAGAGCACCCGGATCATCACCAAAATTGTATAGAAAACACTGATTTTCTTTGAACTTTAGTGCTTCTTTAGTATCTTTCGCCCTCAAAATGTGTAACCCTTAAAACATTTTAAAAATGTTAGAAGAAAAGAATGATAACCTGTCAGTTCAACAAAACGAGACAGATGGAAGTGTAGAAAACGAAACACAAGAAGTGTTTCAAACAGAAGCTCATGAAGTTGATGAAACTCCAACAGAAACTATTCTTGAAGTAGAAAATGAAGTTGTTGAAGAAGTTACAAAAGACGTTGTGACTGAAACAAATGATGCAATTACAGCAATTGAAAATGAAAATGCAGCTGAAAATGAAGATGAAACGTTAAAAGAGCGTCATGAAATTCCAATGCTAGAGTACGAATCTTTATCGATGGAAGAATTAATCGCTGAATTGGAAAAATTGAGCGAGATTGAAAAAATAATGTCGGTTAAAGATCACGTTGAAGAAATTAAAAATTCATTCTTAGCAAAATACCATCATTTTTTAGACGAGAAAAAAGAAGAATTTATTGCTGATAATCCAGAATCAAAAGAGGAATTTCAATATCATTTTCCATTAAAATCTAAATTTGATCAATTGTATTCTGCTTACAGAGATAAAAAGAATGCTCATTTTAAGAATTTACAAAATAATTTAAAAAATAATCTAGAAGTTAGATTGGCTATAGTTGAAGAATTAAAAGAGCTAATTAATCCTCAAGAAAATATAAAAGACACCCTAAAACATTTTAACGAATTAAGAGATCGTTGGAAAAATGCAGGTGCAATTCCAAAGGATAAATACAATCACGTTTGGAATAATTATCATTTCCATGTTGAAAATTTCTATGACTATTTACATTTGGATCGTGAAGCAAGAGACCTTGATTTCAAACATAATTTAGACCAAAAACTAAAGATAATTTCACGTGTAGAAACTTTAGTAAATGAAGCTGATGTTAATAAAGCATTTCGAGAATTACAAGATTTACACAAAATTTGGAAAGAAGATATTGGGCCAGTTTCTAGAGAACATCGTGAGGAAATTTGGAATCGTTTTAGCGAATTAACCAAACAAATGCACGATAAACGAGAACTTTTGTTTGAAGCGCAACGTGGAAATGAGAAAGAAAATTTAGAGCGTAAAAAAGAAATTATTGCTAAAATTGAAGTGTTAGCAACTGAAAAAGTTAATGCCCATAGCCAATGGCAATCACAAATTGATAAAGTTGAAGCGTTAAGAAATGCATTTTTTGCAGTAGGTAAAGTTCCAGCCGATGTAAATGAAAGTACTTGGAATGAATTCAAAACTTCAGTTCGCAATTTTAATACTTTTAAAAATTCATTTTATAAGGACATAAAAAAAGAGCAACAAGATAATTTGAATAAGAAAACGGAATTAGTTGCTAAAGCAAAAGCACTTCAATCGAGTGAAGATTTTGCAACAACAACCCCATTAATGAAGCAAATTCAAGAAGAATGGAAATTGGTTGGACATGTGCCAAGAAAATTTTCAGATTCTATTTGGGCTGAATTTAAAGCGGCTTGCAATCATTATTTTGAAGTATTAAAAGCTCAGAAAAATGAAGCCAATTCTGAAGAAATGGAGTCATTTGAGAAGAAGAAAGCTTACCTTGAACAACTTAGAGAATTCCAATTAATTGGTGAGCATAAAGCAGATTTAGACGCTATTAAATTGCATATTGAAAATTGGAAAGGTTTAGGAAAAGTTCCATTTGCAAGAAGACATATTGAAGGGAAATTCAATAAAATATTGGACGCTTTATTTGAAAAATTAAGCTTAAGTAAAAAGGAAACTGAAATGGTTCGTTTCTCAAATAGAGTTGGGAATTTATCCGAATCTAATGACACACGAAAATTGGAAAATGAAAAGATATTCATCATGCGAAAAATTGATGAAGTACAAAATGAAATATTCCAATTGGAAAATAATATTCAGTTTTTTGCCAATACAAGAAATGCCAAAAAAGAAAATTCAATCGTTTTGGAAGTTCGAAAAAACATTGAAATTCAAAAAGAAACGCTTGATGTTTGGAAAGAAAAGCTAAAGCAAATTAGAAGTATAAATATCGAGTAAACTTCTTACTATAAATATTAAAAAAACCTCGCTTTGCGAGGTTTTTTTTGTAATGTAAAAAGTGAAAAAAATATTTGCACTCTAAAAAAACTCATTTAATTACATCATACTTTTAATTTTATCTATAAGATCTTTCTCAGCTTGTTCCATTTCACCATCTGCATTAGCAAGATTATTTAACTTAGTAATAACTTCACTTTCTCTCTCTTTAGTGCTGAAAGTTACATCTAATTTAGTTAGTTCAGGTAAAACAGAAGAATTCATAATATCAAATAGTTTTTGTTTTTCTGAATTGGTAAAATCATCCAGGTTACCAATCATATCAGATAAAAATATTTTTTCATCATCTTCGATTTTACCATCAACTTTAGCTAAATGTATTAATAATACAATTTCATTACGTTTGTCAACTTTTGATTTAAATCCTTTAGTTTTAAATAATTTACCAAAAAATCCTCCAACAGCTTTTGTAGCATTGCCCAAATCTTGTTTTAATTGCTCTGGTTCACTATGGAAAAATATTTCAGGATTATCAAAAAAGTTAACAATTGTGAATTCATGTATAGTATTAGTTAACATGTGTTTATAGCTTAATTCTACGCATGGTAATAATTGATAGTAAATTTCTTCTTTAGTAGTAATTGGAAATCTATCTTTATTTAATCCTAATTCTCTTTCTACATTATCAGTATAATCTTTACTGAATTCATCAAAATTTTCATTTACATCATTGTTTACATTTTTATAAACTAGTTCTAATTTATTTTGTTTATTAACATGTGACTTCAATAAACTTTCATTTACATTTAATTTTGATCCCTCAATAATAAATTTGTCAATTTCAGAAGAAGCAATTTTAGTTGAAACAAAAACTAGTTTAGCAACTACCCCCTCTGTTTGACATTGTGGGCAGTTTATTTTACCATAGCGCTCTTTATCACTATAGCAATGACTACAAGTTATTGTTCCTTGAGAGTTACACTCTCGACAGCTTACCTTGCCATTTCCTGAACAAGGATTACAGGTAACCTGTCCATTTGTACATTCTCTACATTGATTATATCCTTTTCCTGCGCAATCGCCACATTTTTTTTCAGCAGCATATTTTGTATTTGCAGCCTTCGCAATCACACCATCGTTTACTCTTCCATCACCACCACATCTTCTACATTTTACTCGATTTGAACCATTGCAATTAGGACAGTCAACTTTTTTTCTTCCAGAACACCCACTACAAGTTAATTTACCATCACCATTACATTCTGTACAGGTCCATTTGTGACGACCATTACAAGTATTGTCTTGGCAAGTTACATATTTATGACCGTTACATTCATCACAAGTTTCTTTATAAGTTAAATCTGGAAAGAAATATTTGGACTGGTATAATGCAACTTCGTTATTATCAACATCCATTGGATATTCGAAAGGAGAGTCTAAATCAACATTTAATATTGGTTGACTAGTTATATGATAATTTTTTTGAAGAACATCTAAAATTCTTTCCGAAGGTAATTTTGATTTTTCGCCAAATTTAGATATACCTCCCTCAATTTCAGCAAAATTATCTTTAATTGATCCAAAAAGCGGGAACGTAATTTGTTCTATTTGTCGTTCTACATTTTGATATCTAAATCTTGTATAAACATAGTTGGATCTTTTAAATGATTGGTCACCAGAAATAATCATCTTATCAAATTTATCAGAAACTAATTTCTTAAGTGTTTCTTTAATCTGATCTATTGAGATAGGTTCTAATTGTTTTAATGCTTTTTCTTTCATTTTTTAAATCATTTTTATTATATTTTTCAAATATATTAATTAAAATAGTTTAATTTAGCCCATAATAAGCCCATTAATTTATGGAAAATTTTCAATACCTCCAATTGAGATTAGATATTCAAAAACAATTTGGAGGGCCTTTAGACAAACAATCACACCTTAAATTATTGGTGACAAATATTGAAAGCACTACCAAAAAAAATATTGGGTTTAATACTTTAAGACGCTTCTTTGGATTTTTAAGTTATACTAGTCCGAATATAAATACTTTAAATATTTTAAGTCAATATTTAGGATTTTCAAATTATAGTACTTACCAAAAAATTAAGAATAAGGATGATGATTGGTTCAATTGGAATCAAATAATTAAAATAGAACTAAGTGAGAGAATTACTGAAGATGATATTAAATGGTTACAAACCCAAATTAATACTTATGATTACCATCTAAAAATTGCTTCAATATTTAAAACTTTAATATATAGAAAGAAATATCAAAGTTTAAACACATTTTTAGATCCGAGAATTTTCGATTTCGAAGAACCTGAGAGATTAAAAATAGCATCAAATATTTGCTTATTGTTTAGAAGTTTAGATTCAATAACTTTAAAGGAAATATTAAAAATAGTATCTGTAAATAAAACTTTTAGAGAGAACACTATTCATTGGTTTATTGATTACTCTTATTTTAACGGATATTATGGAGAAATAATTAAAGAGGCTAAAAAACAAGTTTTACAAGATAGTCATGAATTACTTTTTTATGATTTAATATTGAATTTAGACAATTATTTATCTTGTAAAAATAATTTAGAACCTATTTATTTAGATAGAATTAAGCCTGATTTTTTTGTTGTCCTTAAGGGTAGATGTTATGGGTACAACCTGATCTATTTTAAGGATAAAAATGATATTTCTAATTATGAAATAACCTGGAATAAATTAATAAATGAAATTAAAAACACAAAAGAAATTCACCTTTTTACAATAGAAATTTTTCCAGCATTAATTTTAATTAAAGACATAGAAAAAACAACTTATTTAATAAACAACTTTTATGAAGAACTATTAACTGTAGAAAACTGGAGTGGATATGCTTTTCAAGCATTAATATTATTAGTTCAATCAATTCAGTTAATTAATGAAAATAAAATTAAAGAAGCTACTGTTAGTTTTGAAATAATATCATTATCAAAATTTAGTCTCTCAAATATAGATTATATATCACTTTTTTATTATATAGTAGAATACAAAATCGGAAAGTCAAATAATATTTCAATAGACAAACTAAAAGAGATAGAATCAAAATATGTAAATATTGTTAATAGAACAGGTTTTAAACGATTTACTTCAAAATTTTTGAAAGAATATTAATTATAAAAATGATTTAAGTCTAAATATAATAAGAATGCTCCAATTGAAATTAGTAAAAGTGATACCAAAATGTTAGAATTTAAATTCTCTTTGAAAAATATTTTACCAAAAAGGATAGTAATAATTGGTACTGATAATGATAATAGTGAAGAAATCAATGGGTTTGTAATTTTAAGGCCCATGAATCCAAACAATATCGCTAAAAATATTATTAGCGCCATAATAAAAACCAATTTTATTTTGTTTATGCTATTTCTAACTATTTCAATAATAAGCTTTTTAGGTTGAAATAAAAACATAGAAATTCCTATTAAAAAAACAGTACTTTCTTGAGTTAATACTGACGCAATAACAGGTATAGAAGCTTTTAAATTATACCAATGTAATAGTCCAGACGAAGAAAAAAATAGTGCCATTAAACTTAGTAATGAGTATTGTTTAATGGAATATTCAGCAACTCTATTTTTTTTAATTTGAAATAAATAAAAAGCAAATCCAATTAAAATAAAAAAACTTCCAATTAAATAATATTTAATATTTAGATTTTCGAATATTATTAAATAAGTAACAGTTATAAAAACGGTTAAAAGATTAAAAACCCCTAATTGTCTCAAACTACCATTTTTCAGTGCAGAAACCATACAAATTAATCCTAAAGCACCTAATAAAGAGGCTATTAAAATGGATTTTAATTGATGCCAAGAAATAGTGTTTAACAATTCAGAGTAGATAAAACAAGAAAGCAATAAACACAAAATAATTGTAAATAAAGATCGTAATGCAATTACAAACCAAATATTCGTGTCTGAAAGTATTTTTTTCCAAAAATAATTATTAATAGAATAGAGTAAAATGGATAAAATCAAGAATATCATTAACTACATTTTTTTTGCTTCCTCCCAAAAAATATCCATTTCTGCTAAAGTCATTTCCATTAATGGTTTTCCTAATTCTTGTGCTTTAGACTCTAAATATTGAAATCTTTTTATGAATTTTTTGTTAGTTCGCTCTAAAGCATCTTCTGGATTGATATTTAAAAAACGGGCATAATTAATCATTGAAAAAAGTACATCACCAAATTCAGATTCCATTTTATCTTGATCACCAGCGGCAACTTCAACTTGAAATTCCTCAATTTCCTCTTGCACTTTATCCCAAACTTGGTGTGGTTCTTCCCAATCAAATCCAACGCCTTTAACTTTATCTTGAATTCTACTGGCTTTTACTAATGCTGGTAAACTCTTGGGAACGCCTTCTAAAACTGACTTTTTTCCTTCTTTTAACTTTAGTTTTTCCCAGTTTTGCTTCACTTCTTCTTCATCTTTAACAACTACATCACTATAAATATGTGGATGTCGATGAATTAGTTTGTCGCAAATTTCATTACAAACATCGGCAATATCAAAATCCTTGGTTTCACTTCCAATTTTAGCGTAAAAAACGATATGCAAAAGTAAATCTCCTAGTTCTTTTTTAATTTCGTTTAAATTATTATCCAAAATAGCATCTCCCAATTCATAGGTTTCTTCAATGGTTAAATGGCGTAAACTTTGCAAGGTCTGTTTCTGATCCCAAGGACATTTTTCACGTAAATCGTCCATTATAGATAACAATCTATCGAAAGCTTGAAGTTGGTTTTTTCTATTGTCCATTTGAAATAGTTAGATTCTTAAAGTAATTATTGTAAAAATAATAAATCCTGTCAGGATAAACTCCTGACAGGATAAAATTTTATTGATTTGGAAAAAATATTATTTAGATTTTGTTTTTTTAGCAGGTTTATCTGCTTTTTCAGCCGCTACTTCTTTTACCACTTTATCTAGTACTTCTTCTGCATTTTCGATTTTGGGTTCTTCTTTAGAAACTAAATCCTTGGCTTGAAGCATATTGTACCAATTTACAATTTTTTTAATATCTGATGGATAAACTCGCTCTTGATCATAATCCGGAAGGACTTCAAGGAAATAAGCTACTAATTTAGAATTGTCTTCTTTGTGAGAAATAGCAGGACCATTATCTTCTTTTATTGCAATAGATCTCATTATTTCAGTTAATGGTTTTTCTTCTGAATAGGTATAAACAGAAATTTCAGAAAGCAAGCTTACATTACTTTTCAATCCTACCGTGATTTTCTTACCATCAATTAATGATTCTGCAACAAAACCAGTTCTAGTTTGAATTTTTAACGCGAATAATCCTGGCTTTCCAGCTATTGCTAATATTTTATCTAATGTCATTTTTATTTTTTTATCTATTTTTTGAATATATTATCTTCCCTTTTTATTACAAAATTTCATTCTATAATCAGGACGAGCTTTGCCATCCATGATATTTTGAAGTTTTTTCTTAATCAATTGTTTCTTTAATGATGAAATTAAATCGGTAAATAAAATCCCTTCGATATGATCGTATTCGTGTTGGATCACACGAGCAATTAAACCGTCAAAAACTTCTGTTTTTATAACAAAATCTTCATCACAGTATTCTAAAGTGATTCTTTCATTTCTAAAAACATCTTCACGAACATCAGGAATACTAAGGCATCCTTCATTAAAACCCCAAATTTCACCTTCTTCTTTTATCATTTTAGCATTGATAAAAGTACGTTTGAAATTTTTTAATTTAAGTTGTTCTTCAGTTGCTAATTCATCATCTTCACCAAAAGCAGAAGTGTCTATTACAAATAAACGAATACTCAATCCAACTTGAGGAGCTGCAAGACCAACACCACAAGCATTATACATGGTATCGTACATATTGGCAACTGTCTCTTTTAAATTAGGATAATCAGAAGAAATAGTATCTGCTACTTTTCTTAAAACTGGGTCGCCATATCCTACAATTGGTATAATCATTTAATTATTTTTAGGATCTGAAAAATGAAATTCAGATAATTTAACTTATAATAGTTCGCAAAAATAACAAAAAATACATGTTGAACTGGGTAATTAACAAATATTATTTCAATGTGATTCAAATGGGTTTTTGCATTATTTTACATTTAACAATTCATACCTTTGCCCCAACATTATAAATATGCTGAAATTATTAAGAGATTTTACAGACGGAACTAATTTCAATAATGCAATAAAAGCAACATTATCTGCAGTTATTCCGGTTCTTGTATTTTCAAATTTAGGAAGTTTGGAAACTGGTTTAACAATTGCACTCGGAGCATTATTTACTTTACCAAGTGACATTCCGAGTAATTTAAACCATAAAATAAAAGGTATAACAGCAAGCGTTTTATTTTTCTCGATTGCCAATTTACTAATTAATTTAACTTACCCCTACCCGATTATTTTTGTTCCCGTATTTTGTACGATGGTATTTACATTATCAATGTTAGCCGTTTATGGACAAAGGGCTACCATGGTTGCTTTTTCAACATTATTGATAATTTCAATTTCATTTGCTCATATCCATACAAGCTGGGAAATGATTCGACATTCATTGCTATTGTTGGCCGGAGGATTGTTTTATCTTTTAATATCTATCTTATTCCACTATTTATATCCTCATCGATATACCGAATTACAGATTGAAAAATGCATCAATTTAACCTCAAAATATTTAAAATTAAGAGGTGATTTATGGGAAATTGATTCTGATAGAAAAGCAATTACTAAAAAGCAATTATTACTACAAGTGGAACTTAACGAAGTACACGAAAATATTAGAGAAGTATTAATCAGAAATCGAACGGATTATGGATCTTCACATCAAAATAGAAAAATGTTGTTATCGTTTATTTCTTTGGTTGAAATCATGGAATTGGCAATTTCAACTTCATTCAATCACAACAAATTACATCAAAAATTTGATGAGCATCCATTGGTACTGAAAACTTACCAAAATTTAGCTTATAATCTTGCCAAAAACTTAAAATCATTATCAAAAAAAATTAGAAATAGGAAAACAAATCCTATAAAAAATAACCTTAATGATCATTTTGCGAAATTTGAATTAGCTATTGAAGAATATTCAAAATCATTAGGAAAAGAAGCCTCTGAGGGAGTTTTAATGCTCACCAATATGTTGCATTATGCTGAAAAACAAATTGGAAAAATAAATTATTTAGAGAAAATTTTCACCAACCCAACAAAATTAAAAGACTTAAACGGAAGGGAAAAAGACATTGAAAAACTTATTACTAAAGATTATTATCCGCTTAGTACTTTTATTGAAAATTTAAGTTTTTCATCATTGGTTTATAGACATTCTCTTCGAATTACTTTAACATTATTGATTGGATTTATCATTGGAAAGTATCTACCATTTCAGAATGTATATTGGATTTTACTAACAATAGTTGTAATAATGAGGCCAGGTTATGGCTTAACCAAAGAACGAACTTTGAATCGATTTATAGGTACAGTTGTTGGTGGTTTTATTGGATTTTTAGTTTTATCATTTGGTCCAAGTCCTTTAGTTCTAGGAGTTTTAACCATCGTTTTTTTAATACTTGGATTGTCTTTTAATCCTTCGAATTATAGGATTGGAACCCTATTTATAACGCTACATGTTCTATTTATTTTTGCTATATTAAATCCAACTCATAACGACATTATCATTTATAGAATATTAGATACACTTGTTGGAGCTTTATTAGCCCTATTTGCAAATCACTTCTTTTGGCCATTTTGGGAATTTTTAAATACCAATGAAAACATTGAGAATTCGATTAAAGCAATTAGAAATTATTTACTGCAGATTTCCATATTTTATAATAACAAACAAGATATAAATAGCAACTACAGGTTGGCTAGAAATCAAGCATTTATAGAAATTGGTAACCTCATGGCTTCATTTCAAAGAATGTTGCAAGAACCAAAATCGAAACAAAATAATTTACAGCAAGTATATAAAATAACCGTAATTAATAACGCAATGTTATCATCAGTAGCATCACTAGGTACTTACACTCAAACTCATAAAACTACTGACGCTTCTCAATCTTTTAATACTGTAATTAAAGTTATTATTTCCAATTTAGATCAAGCAATTGCTATATTAAATGGAAAAAAGGAATCAAAAGAAATAGAAAATTTAGATCGTGTTTTTTCTGAAATCAAAAAAATTCGTATCGATGAAATCAACAAAAGTCAAAATTTAAATGAAGAGAATCTTAAAATTAACCTTCAAGAAATTCAATTAATAAAAGAACAATTAATTTGGTTAACCAATTTGTCAAGTAATATTGTATCTACTTCGAAAACATTGATACAATCATAAAATTAAATGAAATTATCTCAAATAATCTTGCAGCATTATTGTAGCTGAAATTTCATCAAGTAAGGCCTTATTCTTCCTTTGATTTTTATTCAAACCACTATCAACCATAGTTTGGAATGCTATTTTAGAAGTAAATCGTTCGTCAACTCGAACTACTGGCACATTTGGAAAAAAACTTTTAAATTTTCTAACAAAAGCTTCAATGATTTCGGTACTTTGCGATGGTTCTCCATTCATTTGTTTTGGTTCGCCAATTAGAACTTTTTCCACATTTTCTTTAGCAAAATAATCCTTTAAAAAATCGATTGTGGTTGCTGAAGGAATAGTTGTTAATCCTGAAGCGATAATTTGCAATTCGTCTGTAACAGCTATTCCTGTTCGTTTTTGTCCGTAATCAATCGCTATAATTCGAGGCATTTTTATAATATTTATACAAATATAATCAAAGTAAACTAACTAAATAATTTACTAAATAAAATCCAAATTTTACATTCATGAAAATAAACAAAAAAGTTATCTTTGCGTAAAATATTTTAAAATGGACAACTTACAAACTATTATAGAACAAGCTTGGAACAATCGAGAATTGTTAAAAGAAAATACAACTACAGACGCAATTAGAAAAGTGGTTGATTTACTAGATGCAGGGAATTTAAGGGTTGCAGAGCCAATTGGAGATAAATGGCAAGTTAACGAATGGGTAAAAAAAGCAGTTGTAATGTATTTTCCAATTCAAAAAATGGAAACTTTAGAAGTAGGTATCTTTGAATATCATGATAAAATTCCATTAAAAAGAGGTTACGCTGAAAAAGGAATTCGTGTAGTTCCAAATGCAGTTGCGAGGCATGGTGCTTACATTTCAAAGGGAGTGATTTTAATGCCTAGCTACGTTAATATTGGTGCTTATGTTGATGAAGGAACAATGGTTGATACATGGGCAACCGTTGGAAGTTGTGCACAAATTGGTAAAAATGTACATCTAAGTGGTGGTGTTGGAATTGGTGGTGTTTTAGAACCCCTTCAAGCGGCACCGGTAATCATTGAAGATGGCGCATTCATTGGTTCAAGATGCATTGTGGTTGAAGGAGTTCATGTAGGAAAAGAAGCTGTTTTAGGGGCAAATGTTTGTTTAACTGCTTCAACAAAAATTATTGACGTTACCGGTGAAACCCCAATTGAAATGAAAGGTTTTGTCCCTGAAAGATCAGTAGTAATTCCTGGTAGTTATACTAAAAAATTTGCTGCAGGTGATTTTCAAGTTCCTTGCGCATTAATTATTGGTACTCGCAAACCTTCAACCGATTTAAAAACGAGTTTGAACGATGCTTTGAGAGAATATGATGTTGCCGTTTAATTGATAAATCACATCAAAATCTAAACAAATAGAAATGATATTTAGTTTAATTAACAAGAAAATAACCTCTTTTTTAAATTTGTCTTTTTTCAATAATAGACTCTATATCATTTCAATTTGGATAATTATCACTTTAATAACTGCTGTAAAACAATTAAAAATTGGAAATTATAATAATTACAAAATTTTTAAAAATGTTTATTTTCATAGCATTGAAAAACTGCCTTTATACAACGAATATCCATTAGAATATTTTGACCACAACCATTACGGACCAGTTTTTAGCTTATTAATAGCAACATTTGCTATTCTTCCCGATTATTTAGGAATACCCTTTTGGGGATTATTTAATGCAGGAATTTTAGCATGGGCGATAACTCAATTACCATTAAAATCTTCACAAATAAATGCTATACTTTGGATTTGTTTGCATGAATTATTAACAGCATTACTAGGATTGCAATTTAACCCAATAATGACCGCTATCATTGTTTTATCATTTGTGTACATTGAAAAAGGAAAGGATTTCTGGGCAGCATTTTTTATAGTTTTAGGCGTTTTTATAAAACTGTATGGAATTGTAGGATTGGCATTTTTCTTTTTTTCAAGGAATAAAATCAAGTTTATTTTATCACTATTTTTATGGAGTGTAGTTTTATTTACTTTGCCAATGTTGATTTCATCACCTGAATATATTATTCAAACTTATCGCGAATGGTTTGAAAGATTAGTTGAAAAAAATAACGAAAATACAGGTTTAAATTCCTATCAAGATATTTCACTAATGGGAATTGTTCGAAGATTTTTTCAAGACAGCACCATCTCCAATTTACCCTTTTTAGTTGGCGGAGTTTTCTTATTTGGATTGCAATATTTAAGAATAAAAGAATATAAAGAAGTTTCATTTAGACTAATGCTTTTAGCATCTGTATTAATTTTTACTGTAATATTTAGTTCAGGATCTGAATCTCCAACTTATATAATTGCATTTGTTGGAGTTGCAATTTGGTTTGTAATTCAACCTAAACCAATTTCAAATTTCTATATTGCACTGTTTATTTTTTCTTTAATTCTAACTAGCTTATCCCCTTCCGATTTAATTCCGAAATATTTAAAAGACAATTTTATTCGTCCTTATGCATTAAAAGCGTTACCTTGTGTTTTGATTTGGTTTGCAATTGTGTACGAAATGCTAAAAAATAAATTTAAAAATTACACTTCAATTACTCATTAAAGATGACTTTACAAAAGAAAATATCTATTGTTATTCCTTCATTTAATGAGGAAGGAAATATTAAAATTATTATAAATGCGCTGAATGAAGTGCTTCAGAAATTGAAATATCGATATGAATTGATTTTTGTAGATGATGGAAGCAGCGACAAAACTTTAACTATTTTACAAGAAATTTCAGCTACTGATTCCAATGTTTTCTACATTGAATTATCAAGGAATTTTGGACATCAAAATGCATTAAAAGCAGGATTGGACTTAGCTTCAGGAGATTGCATTATTACTATGGACGGAGATATGCAACATCCGCCTGAGATGATTCCGCAGTTAATTGAGAAATGGGAAGAAGGTTATGATATTGTTTATACGCGTCGTTTAGAAGATAAAAACCTTCCTGCATTCAAAAAAATAACTTCAAAATATTTTTACAAATTCATTAATTACATATCTGAAATTAAAATTGAAGAAGGAACTGCCGATTTTAGGTTAATGGACAAAAAAGTTTCTACAGTATTTTTTGCTTTTAGTGAAAACGAACTATTTATACGCGGCTTGGTAAATTGGGTAGGTTTTAAACAATATGCTATTGATTATAAACCTGCCGAGCGTTTCTCTGGAAATAGTAAATACACCGTAAAAAAAATGATGCAGTTTGCACTAAAAGGCATCACTTCATTTAGTATTCGTCCACTTTACATATCAATATTTTTAGGAATTTCTCTATTTTTCTTATCATTACTATTTTATATTCTTTATGTTTTTTATAGTATTTATTATGGACATGTAATATCTGGATGGGCATCGGTAATTTTTACAATTGTAATATTTGGAGGTCTAAATTTAATCGTATTGGGAATAATTGGAGTTTATGTTGGAAAATTATTTATGCATTCCAAACAACGTCCAAACTATTTAATTAGAGATACTAATTTAGAAGATAAAAAATGATATTATTGAGTTTTGATATTGAAGAATTTGATATGCCTTTTGAATATGGCAAGACAATTAGTTTTGAAGATCAAATGAGTATTTCTATTGAAGGAACTTCTTTAATATTGGATTTATTAGAAAAACATCAAGTAAAAGCTACCTTTTTTAGCACCGTAATATTTGCAATTAATGCACCCGAAATAATCAAGAGAATTGTCAATAACGGACACGAAATTGCTTCACATAGTTACTACCATAGCGATTTTAAAGTCGAACATTTATTAGAATCAAAGGATAAATTAGAGGAAATTACTAATACAAAAGTTATAGGTTTTAGAATGCCAAGAATGCAACCTGTTGATGAAAAAGAAATTTTTAAAGCAGGTTATATTTACAATTCATCAATTAATCCAACCTATTTGCCTGGCAGATACAATAATTTTTCGAAGCCAAGAACCTATTTTAAGCAAGATGGAGTTTGGCAAATACCAGCATCAGTAAGTCCTATTATCCGTTTTCCGCTTTTTTGGCTATCTTTCCACAACCTTCCACTTTGGCTGTATAAAATAATTTGTACTATTACTTTTTTGAAAGATAAATATCTAAATATCTATTTTCACCCGTGGGAATTTACGGATTTAAATGATTTCAATCGATTTGGTTTTCCAGGCTATGTTTCAAAAAACTCTGGAATTCAAATGTATAAAAGATTAGATAATTTGATTTTTTGGATGAAAAAAAAGAACTACAGTTTTCATAGTACTAGAGATTTAATTGAAAAAATAAAATCGTAAACATCATGAAAATAGCAGTGATTCAGCCAAAAATGATTGGGGATGTATTGATTACGAGTGTGATTTTTGAAGAATTAAAACAAAAATTTCCTACAGCTGAACTGCATTTTATTGTAAATAAAAATACTATTCCCGTATTAGAAAACAATCCATTTATTGATAAAATTATCATTTTAGACCCTAGCATTGAAAAAGGATTGTCAGGCTTTATTAAGCAAATGTTTAGAATTAGAAGTGAAAAATACAACATCATAATTGATTCTTATTCAAAATTAAAAACAGCATTATTGTGCAAATTTTCAGGTGCTAAAAAAACAATTTCATTCAATAAAAGTTACTCGAGATTTTTCTATACTGATACAATTATTCGAACGAAACATTCTATTTCTACTGCAACAAAAGCGGTTGAACATCGATTACAGTTATTAAAACCATTAGGAATTGATTTTCAAGTTATCAAACCAAAACTATATTTAAAAAATTCTGAAATAGAGGATGCAATCTCTATTTTAACTCAGAATAATATTGATTTAAAAAAGCCAATAATAATGATTAGCGCAATTGGAAGTAGCGAAGCAAAAACGTATCCATTGCAATACATGGCTCAAGTAATTGATGAAATTGCTAATAATAAATCGGTTCAATTATTGTTTAATTACATTCCAAATCAAAAAAAAATAGCTTTAGAATTGTATAATTTATGCAAAAAAGAAACCCAAGAAAAAATATTTTTTGATGTTTACGCTAAATCCCTTCGTGAATTCATGGGATTAACAAGCCAATGTGCGGCATTAATTGGCAATGAGGGTGGAGCTATTAATATGGCAAAAGCAATCAACATTCCAACATTTACAATATTTTCACCATTTATTTTAAAAAATGATTGGAATATGTTTGAAAATGAAACAACTAATATTTCGGTTCATATTTCTGATTATTATCCGAATTTATCGCTTAAAAATTCTAAAAATGACACTGAAATATATAAGTTATTAAAACCCAAACTATTTAATAATTTATTACTTTTATTTCTTGACAAAAACAATCTAAGATAAATGATACTAGGATTTGACGCTAAAAGATTCTTTCACAATAAAACAGGTTTAGGCAATTATAGTCGAGATCTAATAAGGATTTTAGCGCAATATAATTCTGAAAATAATTATTTATTATACAATCCTAAACCAAAAAAAATAGATCGAATTCTAATTGACGGGAAAATTATCATTGAACGTTTACCCGAAAATAAAAAAGATAGAAAGCTATCTTCACTCTGGAGACTATTTTCGGTTAGTTCCCAAATAAAAAAAGACAAAGTTGAATTATTTCACGGATTATCAGGTGAAATTCCAATTGGCTTAAATAAAACTGGAGTAAAAATAGTAGTTACCATTCATGATTTAATATTTATGAGGTATCCTAATTTGTATTCCTTTTTTGATCGTAAAATACATTATTACAAATTCAAATATGCGGCAAATAAAGCCGATTTGGTTATTGCTATTAGCGAACAAACAAAAAAGGATATTATCACTTATCTAAATATTAATCCGGATAAAATAAAAGTAATTTACCAAGGATGTGCTCCCGTTTTTAAGGAAGAAATACCTTCAGAATTTATAGAATTCACAAGAAAAAAATACAATTTACCTTTAAATTTTGTTTTGAATGTTGGAACAATTGAAAAGAGAAAAAATGTACTTTCAATAATTAAAGCAATAAAAGAAATTGACACGAAATTAGTTGTCATTGGTAAAAAAACAGCCTATTTTACAGAAATTAACACTTATATTTTAGAAAATAATCTTCAAAATAAAGTGATATTTCTTGAAAATGTTGAGTTGAAAGAATTAGCAGCAATTTATAAAATAGCAACTGTGTTTATTTACCCTTCTGTTTTTGAAGGTTTTGGAATTCCAATAATAGAAGCATTGTATTCAAAAACTCCGGTTATTTCTTCAAAAGGAGGTTGCTTTTTAGAAGCTGGAGGAGAAAATTCTATTTATATTAATGCATTAAATCCAGAAGAATTAAGAAGTGAATTAATAAATTTGTTAGAAAATTCAGAAAAAAGAGAAGCAATGAAAAATGGTGATGTGCAATTTGTTCAAAAATTTAATGATGAAAACGTTGCCAAAAATTGGATTGAAACATACAATGACGTATTAAGATTATCTTAAACTTTTAAAACAATTTGTAGAAATTAAAAAT
>ENA-OUVC01000873-OUVC01000873.1-marine-metagenome-genome-assembly--contig:-NODE-873-length-18717-cov-2.999356_pt1 | contig 18717 bp, 19 predicted proteins | sample MGYA00248622_ERZ508571 | MGnify/ENA primary metagenome ERZ508571 (study PRJEB26236, sample SAMN06267175) | marine metagenome | isolation source: Columbia River Estuary | place: USA:Columbia River Estuary... | reverse complement strand
GTCGGTCATATTGCCGCGAGCTTCGATGGTCGCAGGCTCATCGCGACGGCTGACGATGTGGGCCAAACCGCACTCGTCGAAATTGACCCGAAGTCCGGTTATCGGCAGCGACTGCTCGGCAACGGCCAAGTGCAGAGCTACTCACCGGCGCGCGATGGCGTCGTGATTTCTTGGGCCTCACTGGGTGGTCCGCCGGATTTGTATTGGGTATCGAAGGCGCCGAAGTCAGCCAACTCGCGTGCCGCGCTGCCGCCTGCACCGAAGCCACTGACGGCTGTCAATCAAGCGCTGCTATCGCAACGACAGTTTGGGGAGTTTGAGCAATTCTCGTTCAAAGGTTGGAACGATGAGACCGTGTATGGCTACGTGATGAAGCCGGCAGGCTTCGAGCGCGGCAAAAAATATCCGATCGCCTTTATCGTGCACGGTGGGCCGCAGGTCAGTTTTTCGAATCAGTGGTCGTGGCGCTGGAACCCGCAGGTTTACGCCGGGGCGGGGTATGCCGTGGTCTTCATCGACTTCCACGGCTCGCCCGGATACGGCCAAGCCTTCACCGACTCGATCAGCCAAGACTGGGGCGGCAAGCCACTCGTCGATCTACAAAAGGGCCTCGATGCGGCACTCGGTCGCTACGACTGGCTCGATGGCAACCGCGCCTGTTCACTCGGTGCCTCTTACGGTGGATTCATGCAGAACTGGATCGCCGGTAATTGGTCCGATCGGTTCCAGTGCATCGTCAATCACGCGGGCATCTTTGATCAGCGCACGATGTACTACACCACCGAGGAACTCTGGTTCACCGAGTGGGAAAACGGTGGTCCTTATTATCTCACGCCGAAAATCCACGAGAAGTTCAATCCGGCAGATCATGTGACGAAGTGGAAAACGCCGATGCTCGTGATCCACGGCGCACTCGACTACCGCGTGCCCTACTCACAGGGTCTTGCCACCTTCACGGCTCTACAGCGCCTGGGTATTCCGAGCCGCTTCGTGTTCTTCCCGGACGAGAACCACTGGATCTTGAAACCGGCCAACAGCCTGCGCTGGCATTCGGAGGTGCTGGGCTGGTTGGATCAGCATTTGAAAGTTACACGTAACCCGCCCGCCACTCCGCCTGGTAATTGAGGCCGAGCGACACGATGCGTTGCAGCAACTCGGGATAGCTGATGCCCGCGGAGAGCGCTGAACGCGCGTAATCTTCGGCTGCGGCTAGGCAAGGGTTGGCGTTCGCTTCGAGAACGAAAATCTCACCATCGGGCCGCACGCGAAAATCCATGCGTGCGTAGCCCGAAAGACCGAGGCTTCGATAGATGCGCCGCGCGAGTTTGTCGAGTCGCGCCTCAAGCGCCGGCGATAACTCGGTCGCAGCCGAGCGCGTGATGCCGTGCTTGGCTTGGTAACGGCGATCCCACTTCACTTTGCGCGTGGCGATCGTTGCTTGGTTGTCGCCCATCGAGCCGAAGTGCATTTCCCACACGGGCAAGCGCGTCAATCGATCATTGCCGAGTACGCCGACGTACAACTCGCGCCCTGCGATGTATTCCTCGACGAGCGCATCCGTCTTGACCTGCTCGTGCATGAAGGCAATGCGATCGCGCAGTTGATCGGGCGTCTCGACGACCGATGCCTGTGAAATGCCGAGCGACGCATCTTCGGTTGCCGACTTCACGAAAAGGGGATAACGCAGCTTAGATGGCAATCGCACCACCCGCCCCTTGGGGAAGACGGCGAATTGAGGCGTCGGGATACGGTGATAGTGCAGTAACTGCTTAGAGAGCGGCTTATCGCGCGAAAGCAGCAACCCGCGTGGATTGCAGCCCGTATAGGGCTGCTCCATCAATTCGAGGAATGCCACGACATGCTGATCGTAGGTGACGACACCGTTGAATTCTTCGAGCAAATTGAAAACCACATCGGGCTTCCACTCGGTGATCTCGCTACGCAGCGCCGTCAAACTATCGAGTACACCTAGGCAATGCACCTCGTGACCCATGGCACGCAGATGGGTAATCACGTCGTACTCGGTGCGCCACTCGTCGATCTGCTGATCGGTATAGCCTTCGATGCTTTCAGGAGGCTTCAAGGCCTCATGAACGACTACCAAAATCCTCAAAGACTTCATCAATCCATCACCACGTCAAGGACGACCCACCAAGACAGCGGCGAGCAGCGCATCCGCCCGTCGCTCGATCAACTCCCGCTCAGCTAGTGACTCAAGCCATGCGGCAGGAAGACCGCTTGCCCCATAGTGAGCGCCGGCAAGCTGACCACACAATGCGCCAAGTACATCCGAATCGCCACCGTGATTGATCGCCTCGAGCACGGCATCCTGCCAATTCGCCGTGCTACAAAAAGCGCCGGTGGCTATGCTGAGCAAGCGACCTGCGTCGGTCTGTGGCCACTGACTTTCGGCAATTTGCTGGCATAGCGCAGCATGGCTAGCACCGTGCAACGCCGACTTCAGGATCAAGGAAAACACTTTAGCCAACTGCACGGTCGAGTCTTGATGACTCGTGATCTGCGTCGCAGCAATAACCTCTTGCTCAAGCGCATCACCATCAGCGAGGTGCCATACGACGAGCGGCGCTAACCGCGTGAGCGCATCGCTACCATCAGACAGCGCTATATCAGGAACGCCATCGACGAGAGCGCGACTGACTGCCGCAGTGATGCCGAGACACTCGCCCGTCGCGCTGTTTTCGCCTCGCTGCTGCCAGCGGCGAAGCTGCTCAAGCTGCTCGACGGAATCGAAACCGCCACGATCGAGCAAACTCGTCGCGACGCACAGCATGATCGCCGTCTCGTCCGCCCACGCGCCGCGAGGCAAATCGAAGGGACCGCCACCGAAGAGATCACGCACGGGCGTAAAACTGCCCGCGCGACGTAGCTGCGTCGGCATCGACGAGGATTCACCGAGCGCAAGACCGAGCAATGCGCCTCGGATGCGATCTCGCCAGCGCAATACGACCTGGGCGCTCGACGAGTCGAGCCAATCGAAGCCCTCGTCCGTCATCCGTTGTGTTTGGCGCCCAAAGCCGCAAAGTCGAACAAACTGGTATCGGCTAAGTGACTCGGCTCAACCGAACGCAGAGCCGAAAAAATCGACTCGGTTCGTCCCGGGTACTCACGCTCCCAAGCCTGCAACATCTGCTTGATCTGGCGTCGTTGCGCGTTCTCTTGCGAACCACACAATGTGCAAGGAATGATCGGGAACTGCCGTGCGCGCGCATAACGCTCGATGTCTCGCTCGGGCACGTAAGCAAGCGGGCGGATCACGATGTGCTTGCCATCCTCAGACCGGAGTTTAGGCGGCATCGCCTTGAGGCGACCGCCGAAGAAAAGATTCAGGAACATCGTCTCGACGATGTCATCGCGATGGTGACCGAGTGCGACCTTGGTCACACCGTTCTCGGCCGCCCAGCGATAGAGCGCCCCGCGACGCAATCGCGAGCACAACCCGCACATCGTCTTGCCTTCGGGGATCACGCGCTTGACTACCGAATAGGTGTCTTGCTCGATGATGTGAAACGGCACACCGAGGGACTGCAAATATTCCGGTAACACGTGCTCCGGAAAACCCGGCTGCTTTTGGTCGAGATTGACGGCGACCAGCTCGAAACTCACTGGCGCACTGCGCTGCAACGACAGCAGGATATCAAGCAGCGTGTAGGAGTCCTTGCCGCCCGAGAGACAGACCATGACTTTGTCGCCCTCGGCGATCATGGCGTAGTCCTCGATCGCCTTACCGACAAGACCGCGCAGCTGCGCTTGCAGCTTGCGAAAAGTGCTCGATGTTTTCGCCGACGGCAGCGCCGGAATCGGCACCGTCGTGACCTGCATCTCCATCAAATCGACTGCGCCCCCATCACGATCAAACAAATGCAGCTGCCGAAACCGACGAGCCACACCAGCGATCGCAGAGATGCGAGGTCAGCGAGATAGCAAACGAGATAGGCTACCCGTGAAACGGCGAAGATACCCGCAATCAAACCCAATGTTTCGAGCGGCACGTTGCCAATGAAAGCGGCAACTAGCGCGGCAACGTAGACCGCGAGCGCTTCCCAAGAATTCTGCTGCGCTGCATAAGCCCGCGCTCGGTAGCCTTGCTGCTTGGCCTGCCAGTCACGCGGATTGCGATTGTCGTAGCGACCGGGGCCCACTTTGGCGATGCCGGCGCACACGATCGGCATCAAGGCAGCAATCAATAACGTCCAGAGGGCAATGGCCATGGGCAACTCCTGGTGGAAAGAGGTTTCGAGGAGGCGAGCATACCACCGCACTAGCCGGGTCTGATTGACTCCCAGACCAGCATCGCACGCTTGCGATCAACGCCCCAATGGAATCCACCGAGACCACCATCAGCGCGAACGACATGATGGCAAGGGACGAGCCAGCCGATGCGATTGCTGCCTACCGCCGTTCCGACCGCACGCGCGGCCTGTGGTCGCGATACGGCTGATGCCAACTCACCGTAGGTAACCGTCTCGCCAGAATCGCGCGCTACGAGCGCCCGCCAAACCTCGAGCTGAAACGGGCTACCAAACAGATGCAACTTGAGACTCTTCCCCTCGAACACGGTACTCACGTTGGCGACGGCTGCAGGATCGTCACGCTCGAACTGTGCTGCATCCCATCGCTCCTTCAGCAATTGGAGCGGATCCCGCCCATGATCAAAGAATTCTAGATGACAGAAACCCGTGCCGGTCCAAGCGATCACGCAATCGCCGAAGGGGGAGCGACTACAGCCCCAATGCAGCAAACCGCGCCAACGTCCGGTATCGACGATCTGCGACTTCAGATCAACGATGCAATGTCGCAAGCGATCCTGTCCACGCAGTTGCAACGCATGCGCTGCCGCAAACAAACGAGCCTCACCGATCAGACTCTCTTCATCACCGATAACTTCGCAAGCATTCACCAACAGATCGAGCTCGACGCCCGACCAGTCGAGAAATTGACGGCGCAGACGCGCCAGACTCAAGCCTGTCGCGCTCGCAAGGCGCGTGAGCGAAGGCATTGCCGCGGGTTGCTGCGCCAAGACGGCCAATGTGTGCGCGATGCTGGTGAACATCGCGGCATTACAAAAATGCGATTCGTTCAAGAAATCGTTGTGCGCCACGAAGGCCAAGTCGCCGCCAGCCAGCCCACCGCCACGGATCCGACAACGAGCACAACGACGGTCAGGATCACGAGAATTCTGCGCCGCGTGAGTGCGCCGTTGGCATCGGCCATCAGATCAGCGCAACTTCAAAATACCCTTCTCATCGAAGGGTACGGTGCGTAGAGCACCACGCTCGAGCCGTACTTGGCCACGCAGGCGATACTCGACTTGATTGAGCGAACCACCCGTGACGCGCGCCTTTTCGACGAGCTTGAGCAGCGTGCCGGCGAGATTGGCGGTCACGAGCATGTCGAACTCGGCCTCACCTTTGGCCGGCACCACAAAGCTGCTGCCCGAGAGCCCGTGGCCGAGTGCCTCACCACCCAATTCGATGGTGTACGTCACGCCTCTCACTGCAAGCTCGAGATCGTTGGGGTTCTGCACTTTCATGCGCGCCTTGATGCGCTGCTCGAACAGATCACCCTTCACGAGATCGACCGAGACGATCGATAAGTCTGGCGCCTGCAACTTCGGCCCAAGCGCAGCACAACCCGCAAACACGACTGCGACAGTCATCGCGAGCAAAAGGCGAAACCAAGGGAGGTGGCGGCGCATTAGCTGCATCTTAACCAACATTGCTCGCGGTCCAACATCCGGGGTCGACCGCAAAGCCAACTACTGCTTGAAAGCTTATACTATTTACTTTACAGTACTACTCAATGAATGATAGCCATGCCAAGAAGTTTCAGAAAGACCTGAACGCCGGTCTGGTCGCACTCGTCCTGCTGGCGGTGCTCGCAGCCACCGACGAAGACGCCTACGGCTACGACATCGCCAAGCGCCTGCAGCCCCCTGATGGCAGCGAGCCCCTGTTCAAGGAAGGCACGATTTACCCGGTGCTGCGCTCGCTCTCGGCTTCCGGTTGGCTCTCGAGCCGCATCGTGCCTTCGTATTCAGGCCCTCCCCGTCGTTACTACCGCATCACCCCCGAGGGTCGAGCCGTCTTAGCCGACTGGCTGGCCGCCTGGGCCCACACCCGCGACTTCGTTGAGCACTTCACGCGCGCGGCAACGCAACAGCGACCCTCTGAAGGATCGACCATATGACCTCGGCTACCCCCGTCTCGATTAATGACTACTTGCAGGCACTGCGTGAAGCACTGCGCGCAGCTGACCCGGCGCTCGTTCAGGATGCGATCTACGATGCCGAGCAACACCTGCGAGCCGAGATCGCGGCAAAGCCAAACTCGGCTGAGCACGACGTGCTTGCCGAGATCGTCAAGAGCTACGGCGCTCCCGAAGAAGTGGCGGCTGCCTACCTCGAGACCGAATCACGCGTGCAGGCGGCGATGGCCACGCCCGCATCGAACCGTCGCCCACGGCCCACGCCCGATCAAGGCACCAGCAAAATCGGAATCTGGCGACGCTTCTTTGGGGTGTATGGCGATGTACGCAGCTACACGATGCTTTTTTATTGCCTCCTCTCACTCTTCACGGGCGTCTTCTATTTTTCGTTCGTCGCCATCGGGCTCTCACTTTCGATCGGACTCGCCATCCTGATCATCGGTCTGCCATTTTTTGTGCTGTTCATCGGCGCAGCACGACTGCTGGCATTGGTCGAGGGACGATTGGTCGAGGCCATGACCGGCGAGCGCATGCCGCGGCGTCCAACCACCCTCCCACCTGACTTATCGTTGCTACAACGCATCGGCAGAATGCTCAAAGAAATCCGCACTTGGACGACACTCGCCTACGAAGCGCTGATGCTACCGCTCGGCATCGCGTACTTCGTCATTGTGATTGTGGGGCTCTCGCTAGGTCCGGGCTTGATCGCCGCTGCGATCTTCGAGGGGCTAGCCGCGGTGGGCGTGACTTGGCCTGGACGGCCCGGCATCCACCTCGCGAGCGAATCGGCTTGGATGGGCGAATGGATTCGACATCCGCTTGGGCTTTTACTGCTGGCGAGCGGCGGGATTGTCGTGACCACGTTCACTTTGCATGTGGTGCGCGGCCTCGGCCGACTGCACGGCGCCTTCGCCAAGCGTATGCTGGTCGCGCTATGAAACTGTCTATCTCCATCTTCAGTCTGCTGGTGTTTTTGGCGCTGGCCACGCCGGTTCAAGCGCAATGGCGAACTACAGCTGAGCCGGCGCCGCTAGATCTCGCGACTTATCCGCGCGCCGATCTGCACATCGAAAGCGGCGAGAAAAAACATCGATTCGATGTCTGGATCGCCGATACGCCCGAGCGTCAACGACAGGGGCTGATGTGGGTGCGCGATCTGCCCGCGGATCAAGGCATGCTCTTCATCAACGACAGCGTCCGTCTGTCCTCATTCTGGATGAAGAACACCTACATCCCGCTCGACATGATCTTCGTCGACGCGCGCGGCAAAATCGTCGCCATCTTCGCCAACGTACCGCCGCTGACTCTCGACCCAGTGGGCCCCGATGTGCCGGTCAAAGCCATTCTTGAACTGCGCGGCGGAGAAGCGGCAAAGCGCGGCATCAAGTCGGGCGATCGCTTGCGTCACGCGGCGTTCGGTAACGCTCGCTGACACTTCTATCCGCAATCAGTCGATGCGACTCGTTTCGACGCGTTGTAGCACGCCACGTTCATCGACCTCGAGCCCCACTTCGATAGGTCTGCAACAAATCTGACAATCTTCGATGTAGATGCGGGACGCGTCGGTTAGATCGAGCATCGAACCGTAAGCCTCACCGCAATAAGGGCATTGCAGTTCGACAAAAACACCGAGCTCTGCGTGCCCTACTGCCTCGCCGGCCCCGGGCTCGAAAACGGGCTCCAGCCCGTACAGCGCGTCGATCGTCGCGGGCTCGAGCGACATCGCCTCCTGCGCCAGAGAGTGGATTTGTGATCGCTTCATGCCGGGAGCTCCATGCCATCGGATGATAAACTCGCGCCATCCAAAAAATAACGCCGGTTCGTGAGGAACACATGACACGATCCCGACTTGAGTTCACTGTCGCGACTGCGCTGTTGTCGACATCATTGATGCTGTCACCCAGGTCGATTGCGGCGCCGCAGCGACCACTGTCCAACTCCCATTCGGAGTTTTGCAGCGAGGTGCAGCGAAGACTGGTCGATACGGCCCTGCCGATCACCAACGTGCTGGAGAAGGATTACGAGACGTTCAAGCTCTCGAAGCCGGCGGTCTCACCGGTGCGAACCCATCAATACGTCGCGCGTAACGAGCGGCTCGATATCCTGCAGATCTCCTGCAAAACCAAGACGGCGGATCATCTGCGCAGCGCGCACGGCACAAGCGCTGCGCGAGATCCCGTGCTCAGCCCACGCGCCTGCTCCGACATTCACCGCGCGATGGTGCTCGACATCTGGCAAGCCATGGGTCCGAGTGAGCAAGCAATGGCGAAAATTCGGCCCGCTCGGGTGATGTTGCATATCGATCAATTGAGCTACACGGGCTCGAGCTGGATCAAGACGAAACCCGAAGCGAGCATCGGCGCAGACGGCAAACTCCGGTTACGCGCCAGCGCCCTCTTCGCAGAATGGGAAGACTGGCGCTGGAAGATGATGCCCGAGAGTTGGCGCGGTAATCACTACTGCCACCTAGTCTCTCCCGAGGAAATTCGGCGCCACATGCTGACCGGTAGCTAACCGTCACCCACGGTCAAATTTCTCGGATTTCGATCTCGAGATGCTTATCGCCTTTAAGAGAGTTCGAAATCAGGCAAACCTGCTCAGACTTCTCCAGCGCCTTGCGCGCCTTCTCAAGATCGGTACCGCGTGGCACCTCGAGCACGGCGTGGACCGTGAACGCCGTGAACTGCGTCACTTTCTCGATGCGATCGAGGGTGCCCGAGGCCGCGCACTCCAAGCGCAGCCATTCAACACGCGAGGCGCGCGCGACGGCCCGAAAGCTCAGTACGAAGCAATCGACCAGAGCGGCTGTGAGCAGCGTCTCGGGCGACCAGAGATCACCGGGACCATCGAACTCGGCAGGTCCGGCACTCGAGATAGCGGCGAGCCCCGATGATGTCAGTTGAACGGCACCTGCGACCTCAGCCGCGGCGTTGACTCGATAAACATGAGGGAAAGGATGCATGCGAGTCAGTCTAGCGGGAGAAACGCTCGCCGACAGCGTGGCATATCACGGTTGCCCGCGCGGCCGTCGCCGCTCAAAATGCTCGGATGAGTGATGAACCGCGCAGTTCGCGCCGCCTACCATCGACCACCGACGCCTCCACCGAGGCCCGCGACGCGCGCCGCGCTCGCCTCGCGGAAGAAGGGCTGATACTCGATGCCATCACGGGCGTCGCACCACCGCTCGACTCGACGCGCCTCGCAGGCAGCATCGAAGGCTTCATTGGCTACGCCCAGATCCCCATCGGGGTCGCAGGGCCGGTACGCATCAAAGGCCGTTACGCCGACGGCGAGTTCATCATCCCGATCGCCACGACCGAAGGCACGCTGGTCGCTTCGTTCCAGCACGCCTTCAACGTGATGAATCGTTGTGGTGGCGCATTGGCTGCGTGCAATCGTCAACTCGTCGGTCGTGCGCCCTGCTTCGTTTTCACCGACTTGCCGACCGCCGCAGCGATCGCCGATTGGCTACCCACACAGTTTGAGAAGATGCAGGCGGCGGCCGCAAGCACCTCGCGCTATTGTCGCTTGCAGAGCGCCAAGATTTCGCTCGTCGGCAACACCGTCTACGTGATGCTCGAATACGCCACGGGCGATGCGGCCGGACAAAACATGGTCACTTTGGCCACACAGGCCGTGTGCGAGGCGCTGCTGCCGCAGATGCCGCACACACCCGTACATTGGCTCGTCGAATCAGCGCTCTCCGGCGACAAGCGCTCCTCGGCGCAAGCATTCCTCGGCGCTCGCGGTCGCAACGCGTCGGCCGAAATCGTTCTGCCCTCGCGCATCATCGGTCGCTATTGGCGTGCCGATGCAGCAGCGATGGCCAATTGCTGGAATCAGGCCACGGTCGGTGCCGCGCAGACTGGCGCAGTCGGCATGCAAGGCAATGTGGCCAATGCGCTCGCCGCACTTTTCATTGCCTGTGGTCAGGACGTCGCTTGCGTCTCGGAAGCCACGACCTCCATCACACGCTTCGAGGTGACCTCAACGGGCGATCTGTATGCGTCGGTCACCTTGCCCAATCTGATCGTCGGCACGGTCGGCGGCGGCACCTTTTTGCCCACCGCACGCGAGTGTCTGGCGATGCTCGGCTGTATCGGTGAAGGTACCGCCGCAAAATTTGCCGAAATTTGTGCGGTCTTGGCCTTGGCAGGCGAGCTCTCGATCGTCGGTGCCATGGCCAGTGGTGCGTTCGCCCAAGCGCATGCGAGCGGTGGCCGCAAAGGTCGCGGTACAGGCGACACCTGATCCAGATCATGAGCCAATCGCGTCGCAACAAACCGATTCGCCGCTTTTTCCTGCATCACGTGCTGCCGCCTTTTGGTTGGCGGCTCTACCGCGCGCTCGGCCGCAGCTGGGATTACGAAGAGCGCAACATCCACGCCTTGCACAAACTCATCGCGCAAGGGCAACCGGTCGTCGGCGCATTTCTGCACTCTCGAACCTTTGCTTTGCTGCACTACTTCAGTCTGCCGCAACAAGGTCGCTGGATTTTGATGTGCTCGCAAAGCCGCGACGGCGAGGCGATGACACGCATCGAAGAAGGCCTCGGTTTTCGGGTTGCCCGCGGCTCGTCGGGCAAGGGTGGCGCTCGGGCGCTCGTCGAGATGATCAAAGCCCAGCGTGAGGACCGCGGCTTGAATTCCTGTCTCGCGATCGATGGCTCGCGCGGACCGCGTGGCATTGCACAACTTGGCACCATCACACTCGCTCAAAAAACCGGCAGTGTGCTGCTGCCAGTGGCGGCCTCAACGAATCATTGCTGGCGCTGGGAGCGATCCTGGGACCGAACCGTCATTCCGAAACCGGGTGCCAAGGTTCTCGTCAAGGCAGCCGACCCAATCGAAGTGCCGGCCAAACTCGATGAGCTTCAACTCGAAGCGCTGCGCCGCCGGCTCGAAGAAACCTTGTTCCGATTGCACTCTGACCTCGATGCCGAAACCGGCTACCGTGATCCTGAGCCGCTGCGACTCGTCACTGCCTGAGTCCAGCTGCTATTCTCGGGGCCATTCCCGTTCCACTTCCATTCCTAAGGTAACCCGCCTCATGCGCCGGATATTGCCCATCATCATGACTACCGCACTCCTATCGGCAGCGGTTGCTGCCCCCGCTACGAATCCGCTGTTGCAACCCTGGAAAGGCCCTTATGGCGGCGTGCCGCCGTTCGATGTCGCTACGCCTGCGTTGCTCGTGCCGGCGCTCGAAGCGGGTATGACCGAACACTTGGCCGAACTCGAAGCGATTGCCAGCAACCCGGCAGCGCCGAGCTTCGCCAACACGATTGCAGCGATGGAGCGCTCGGGGCGCGCACTCGATCGTGCGAGCACCGTCTATTACATCTACAGCTCATCACTGAGCGACGATGCCGTTCAGGAGGTCGAGCGCAATATCGAGCCGAAGATGGCGGCATTCCGTGATCGCATCACGCAAAACGAAAAGTTGTTCGCGCGTATCGCCAAGGTCTACGAGACACGTGAAACGAGCGGCCTCACTGCCGAAGAGCAACGCCTCACCTGGCTCGTCTACACGAACTTCGTTCGTGCCGGTGCCAAACTCGATGCGACGTCCAAGAAGCGCCTCGGTGAAATCAATCAGAGCCTCGCGGGCCTCTTCACGCGCTTCAGTCAAAATTTGCTGGGCGACGAGAGCCAGCAGTATCTCGTGCTCGACAACGCCGACGATCTCGCCGGCCTGCCCGATTCGCTGCGCGCCGGCTTTGCCGGTGATGCCAAGCGTCGCGGCAAAGAAGGCAAATGGGTCGTGGCCAATACGCGCTCGTCCGTCGAGCCGTTCCTCACCTACTCCACGCGCCGCGATCTGCGCGAAAAGGTCTGGCGCACCTTCGTCAACCGTGGCGACAACGGTGATGCCCGCGACAACAACGCGATCATCGGGGAGATCCTGCAACTGCGCGCTGAGCGCGCGCGCCTGCTTGGCTTCCCGACCCACGCGCACTGGCGCCTCGAGAACTCAATGGCACGCACGCCCGAGCGCGCCATGGAGTTGATGGAAGCCGTATGGAAACCTGCGGTCGCTCGCGTCAAGGAAGAAGTCGCCGACATGCAGGCGCTCGCTGATTCCGAGGGCGCGAAGATTCGTATCGAGCCCTGGGACTATCGGTTCTATGCCGAGAAGGTTCGCAAAGCGAAGTACGATCTTGATACCAACGAACTGAAACCCTACCTGCAGCTCGAAAAGTTGCGCGAAGGCATGTTCAGTGTGGCCGAAGAACTCTTCGGAATGCGCCTCACCGAGCTTGCTGTAGGCACGGTGCCCGTCTATCACCCGGATGTACGCGTGTGGCGTGTTGAGCGCACCGACGGCCGATTCATTGGTCTGTTCTACTTTGACCCGTTCGCCCGCGTCGGCAAGCAATCGGGCGCCTGGATGAATGCCTATCGAACGCAGGAGCGTTTCGATGGTGAAGTCACGACCATCGTGTCGAATAACTCCAATTTCGTCAAAGGTGAGCCTGGCAAACCGGCACTCATCAGTTGGGATGACGCGGTCACGTTGTTCCACGAGTTCGGTCATGCCCTGCACGGTCTCTCCTCCAACGTGAACTATCCGAGTGTGGCTGGCACAAGCGTCGCTCGTGATTACGTCGAGTTCCCATCACAGCTGCTCGAGCACTGGTTGCCGGTGAAAGAAATCCTCGATCGTTACGCTGTCCATCACGAGACGGGCAAGCCCATTCCGGCTGAACTCGTCGCCAAGGTCGAGCGCGCCAAAACCTTCAATCAAGGCTTCGCGACAGTGGAATATCTTTCGGCAGCGCTCATCGACATGAAGCTGCACCTGACATCCACGCCCGATCGACGCATCGACCCCGATGCCTTCGAGCGCGAAACGCTCGTCAGCCTCGGCATGCCGGCCGAGATCGTGATGCGTCATCGCACGCCGCAGTTCGGTCACGTTTTCTCTGGTGACGGATACTCGGCGGGCTACTACAGCTACCTCTGGGCGGACACCCTGGTCGCGGACGCTTGGGAAGCGTTTGCCGCTGGCAAAGGCCCTTGGGACAAGGAATTGGCGAAGAAACTCTTCGATAACGTGCTGTCTATCGGTAATACCGTAGATCCGGCAGATAGTTATCGTTCGTTCCGCGGTCGCGACCCGCAAATCGACGCTCTGATGCGCAAACGCGGCTTTTCTTCGGCTGCTGACGCCTCAATGAAATAACAAAAAAAGTTAGGGAAGACACCAAAACCCGGTGCTGCACAGAATTTTGGTAGGCAGCACCGGGGTTTCCCCCTAGAATGCGCGCGGTCTTTGTTTCAGGAATTCGCATTCATGGCTAAAAAGAAATCTCGTCCGGTCGCCCGCAAGAGCAAGCGTAACGTCACTCCGTGGACTCCGGCGGATGAGAAGAAGCTGCGCAAACTCGCCGGCACGATGTCGACTGCCAAGATCGCCAAGGCCTTGGGTCGCTCGGTTGCCGCTATCACCTTTAAGGCGTTCTCTCTGCGCCTGTCGCTGCGTCTCGCGAGCTCGAATCGCGGTCGCCGCTTGAAGGTCAGCAAGAAGCGCTGAAAACTTCCCGTTGCGCCTCGCGCCAGGCGGATTCGTCCGCCTGCGCGAGCGCATCGAGATCCGCAGGTTTCGCTGCGGCATCATCGACCCACTCGCGCAACAACGTCCCGCCGTTGATCACATCGATGGCGAGCCGATCGCGTTCGTATTCGTACGGGAAATCCCGCCACAAGGGATAATCCGGGTAGATCTGTCGAATGGCCTTGAACGCGAGCGCCTGCAAGCGCCATGGCTGAAAGTTCCTGTGGTCGTAAGTCGCGTCATCGGTGTGGATCTGCACCCCATGACAAAGCTTGCCCACGTGCTTGTGAAACGTGGGCTCGAACCAGCACTCACGTAAGCGACAACCCTGGAGCCACTGTGGCGCGAGCTGCGTCATCTTGGCGAGCACTGCACGCGCATCGATATCGGGTGCTCCGAACAACTCGAGCGGCCGAGTCGTCCCACGCCCCTCTGAGAGAGTCGTACCTTCGAGCATCACCGTGCCCGCATAGGCTCGCACCATATGCACATTGGGCGCGTTCGGACTCGGGTTAATCCAACTACGCTCGAATACAGGCCAGCCGTAACCCGGATACGCATCAGGCTGCCAACCCTGCATCTCGATCACGACCAGCTCCACATCGAGCCCGAACCGCCGCACGAACCACCGCGCAAGCTCCCCCATGGTCATGCCATGCCGCATCGGCATCTCGGCTGCACCAACAAAGCTCTCCCAACCCGCTCGCAAACTGCTGCCCTCGATTGGTCGGCCTGCCGGGTTCGGTCGATCGAGCACCCATACGGCCTTCTTCAATCTGGCGGCTGCTTCCAGCACGTAACGCAGCGTCGTGATGAACGTGTAGATACGACACCCCACATCCTGCAGATCTACGATGATCACATCGCAATGCTCGAGCATCACATCGGTCGGCCTGCGAACCTCGCCGTAGAGACTAAATACCGGTATACCAAGAGCAGGATCGAGAAAATCCGCCGACTCGACCATGTTGTCCTGCTTGTCGCCACGCAGACCGTGCTGCGGCCCGAACGCTGCGGTGAGTGTGATCTCCGGCAAGGCATGCAGAGCATCGAGACTGTGAACTGCCGATGCGGTCGTCGAAGCCGGATGCGCGAGCAACGCGACGCGCCTTCCCTGCAGAGGTCGCCGCAAAACGGGCTCGGCTATCAATCGATCGATTCCGAATTTCATGCAGGCAACTCCAACAAGGCAGCAAAAGACTGAGGGTGATGGAAATCCGGCCGGTCCGTCGGGTGAGTCACGGCCCAGTACGACAAGCCGTTTGAGGTCTCGACAACGCTGGCATACGCCACTCGATGTACGCCCGCGCGCAGCGCAGCAAGCGGCAGCAGCACCTCGAGCGTAAGGTCGTCCGACGAAGCGGCCAACGAAACGCGAGGCGCCTCGTTACCCGGCCACACGTGTGGACGCATGCCGATTCGCGTGGAGTCGAAACGATATGCGGCCCAGTCACCCGTAGGCGCAAAATTGAACTCGAGGTAAGGACCACCGGTGTAAGGCCCGTCATTCAGTGCAACAAAGATTTCAGCGCAGGTCGTGCGCCAAAGCTCATCGCGACGCTGCGGATCGACTGCGCGCGCAAGCGCGATCGGCGCCACAGTCCAACCTTGCCAGCGATACACCAGTTGGAGGCATCTATCGATAATGGCGGTTTCAACGAGAACCCGGCTCGATTCCGCTCTCGAGACGCCATCGAATCCAATCAGCTCGATCACCCCTTACGACCTGCCACGACCGGAATCTGCCAAACGCCATAGCTCGCAGGATCGAGTACGCCATGGATAACGGCATCGAAAAGTTGACGGATGTTGGCAAGCTCAAGCTTCGAATGCTCGGCCAGTGCTTCGGCGTAGCCATCGCGCCAGGCGATGAAGATCCCGGCTAGCGTTTCTCTTGGAACCCGCTCGGTGTCGATGATCAAATATTGAACACTGGTGTGCGAGAACCCCAGCTCACGCAGTATCGGCAGCGTCTTGCGACCGATCCGAGCATCCGTGCCGGTTGCCGCCGTGAACGGCACCACCGCCTCGTGCCACAAACGGTCGGGATCGACTCCCGCACGCGGCGGAAAATGCAGCATGCCGTAATCTTCCGAGAGCACATGGATCCATCCACCCGGGCGCAGCACCCGCCGGAACTCGGTCAACAACTGTTTTGCGTCCGGCACGAGCTGCGTCACATGACGACAAACCAGCAAATCGACGCTCTCGTCGTCGAACGGCAAGTCGAAACCATCACCCTGCTCGAACCGAATTTCCGGAACCGACGTGGTTGCTCGCTCGCCAAGACGTCCTTGAGCCACGCTCAATAATTCCGGCATGAGATCGAGGCCTGTGATGCGACTCGCCCCTGGGAATATTGCAGATAAACGCAAGGTCGCCTCGCCCGTTCCGCAACCGACATCTAAAATCTCTGCCCCAGCTGGTAGTGCATAACGGGAATACAATCGTGATTCCTGCGGCCAAATGGCCTCGACCTGATGAGCCAAGGTGCGGATCATCGACTCATCGGCCATTTGGGCCGCCTGCGGGTTACGTTCGGAAGTGGCTGTCATAAAGCCCCAAATGATAGGCCAATGATGGGAGAATGAGGGCGTTAGTCGACAGGGATTGTCGCTACTCGGAAACCAACTCGATGAATGCCGTAGCCGCCGAACTGCCCTTGTTTGCTCCGCCGGAAAGCGCCGCGCCGCGCATCCGCGAGATTCCGTACAACTACACGTCGTTCTCCGATCGCGAGATCGTCATTCGCCTGCTTGGCGATTCGGCATGGTCACTCCTCGACGAACTGCGCTCCGAGCGTCGCACCGGTCGTTCAGCGCGGATGCTGTACGAAGTGCTGGGCGATATCTGGGCGGTGCAACGTAATCCGTATCTCGAGGATGATCTTCTCGATAACCCGAAACGCCGCAAGCAACTGACCGCAGCGCTGGAACATCGACTCAAAGAAATAGAGCGGCGACGCGAGAGCGGCGGCTCGGAGAGTGATCGCGAGCGTGATCGCAAGGTCGGGCTATTGCTCGATGCCGCGCAGCGTGCCGTTGAGACGTTTTCGGCCAACTTCGTGCGTAACGCCAAATTGCGCGATCGTGCCCGCAAGCTCCTCGGCAAGCACACACGTGAAGATGCCGTCCGATTCGACGCCTTCTCACGCGTCTCACACGTCACTGATGCGACCGACTGGCGCGTCGAGTATCCCTTCGTAGTACTGTGTCCCGATTCCGAAGATGAAATCCCGGGACTCGTTCGCGCCTGCATCGAGCTCGGGCTCAGCATCATCCCGCGAGGCGGTGGCACCGGCTATACCGGCGGCGCCATCCCGCTCACACCGCTCTCAGCTGTCTTCAATACCGAGAAACTCGAGCGCGTGAACGAAGTCGAGCATGTGGCATTGCCCGGCCTTGGCGAAAACAACGAGCGCTTGATTCCCACGGTTTACTCGGAAGCGGGCGTCGTCACCAAACGCGTGGCAGAAGCAGCCGAGCGGGCCGGTTTCGTATTCGCCGTCGATCCCACCTCAATCGATGCATCCTGCGTCGGTGGCAACGTCGCCATGAACGCCGGCGGCAAGAAAGCCGTGCTGTGGGGCACTGCCGTCGACAATCTCGCTTGGTGGCGTATGGTCGACCCCGAGGGCAATTGGCTTGAAGTCGATCGCGTCGGCCACAACCTCGGCAAGATTCATGATGCGCCGCAAGTCGAGTGGCGTCTGACATGGAAAGACGGTCGCGCCCCGGCCAATGAAGCCCGAGTGCTGCGCACAGAAACACTGCGTATGCCGGGTTCGTCGTTCCGCAAGGCGGGTCTCGGTAAGGACGTGACGGACAAGTTCCTAGGCGGACTTCCCGGTGTTCAGAAGGAAGGCTGCGACGGTCTGATCACAGCAGCACGCTGGGTCGTGCATCGCATGCCGCGTTGTATGCGCACTGTGTGTCTGGAGTTCTTCGGCCAGGCGCGTGAGGCGATCCCGTCGATTGTCGAGATCACGCAGCATCTCGAAGCGGCCGATCGCGCATACGGCGTCAAACTCGCCGGTCTCGAACATCTTGATGAGCGGTATCTGCGCGCGGTCGGTTATGCCACTAAGAGCAAGCGCGCCGCGCTACCTAAAATGGTTTTGATCGGCGATATCGTCGGCGACGATGACGCCAGCGTGGCCAAAGCCACCTCGGAAGTGGTGCGTATCGCCAATGCTCGTGGGGGCGAAGGCTTCATCGCAGTCGGCGCTGACGCTCGTAAGAAGTTCTGGCTCGATCGTGCACGCACCGCCGCGATCGCCAAACATACCAACGCCTTTAAGATCAACGAAGACGTGGTGATTCCGCTCGCGCGACTCGGCGACTACACCGACGCCATCGAGCGCATCAATATCGAGTTGTCGATCACCAACAAACTGCGCCTCATCGATGCGCTCGAAGAGTATCTGCGCGGCGAGTTGAAGCTCAATAAAACCGGTGATGCCGAACTCGATGCGCTGTCGAAATCAGACATGCTCGGTGATCGCCCTGCTCGCGCCAAGCAAGTGCTTGTCGAGGTGCGCAATCGTTGGGGCGATCTGCTGCATCGCATCGATCAGACCTTTGCCGAACTGCAAGATCGCAGCATTCGCGTCTCGTGGAAGCGCGAGCTGCGCGAACCGCTGTTCGACATCTTCGCAGGCGATGCGTTCGCAGCGATTCGCCACGATCGTGAGGTTCGAGTGGTGATTCTCGACGGAAATGGTCGAGGGTTCTGCGCCGGAGCTGATATGAGCGGAACGGGTGGCGTACCTGATCGTGCTCGCGGTCGAGGACCAGTCGGATTCATCCATGAGATGCAGGAACATCTGATGGACGTCGTTCTTGCCATTCACGAAACCCCGCAACCAGTCATTGCTGCGCTCCATGGAGCAGTTGTCGGTGGAGGTCTTGCACTGGCGCTGACCTGCGATCTTCG
>ENA-OUVC01000872-OUVC01000872.1-marine-metagenome-genome-assembly--contig:-NODE-872-length-18725-cov-2.813599_pt1 | contig 18725 bp, 13 predicted proteins | sample MGYA00248622_ERZ508571 | MGnify/ENA primary metagenome ERZ508571 (study PRJEB26236, sample SAMN06267175) | marine metagenome | isolation source: Columbia River Estuary | place: USA:Columbia River Estuary... | reverse complement strand
TAACAGAGTTAGTTACCGGTGTTGGTAATTGGGGAATGCCTTTTACAACTTTTGGAACGAATGGACTAGCGGGTGATGCAAATTACAGTATTGGCGAACCAACTTGTTCACCGGATGTGATCAGTGTAGGAGCATACAGCTCTGAATATTACACAGGAACAGGGAATTTGGCGTTGCTGCCATTGAATCCCAACTCAAATGGAGAACAGCAAAACAATTGTTACAGACTGGCATCAGGCTGCTTGCAGAAAGAGCCGATGAACAGTTTTTGGTAGGCAGCAAACCGGATGCTGTGGGCGGTAACCTCAGGGATGTGGAACAGCGAAAAGGAAAGGCCATCAGCCTGTATGTTCATGATAAAATTGTGATCACAAAAAAGCTGGAGATCAATGTTGGCCTGAGGGTTGAACATTTTGATTACAGCAGGAATATATTGAGGGGTCGTTTCATGTTCAATGGTGTCGCCACCACCGCAGACACCAATGTTGTGGCTTCCAACAAACTGATGGCAGTCATCCCAGGAGGAGGATTCAACTATAACCTGGATGAAGGGGTTACCCTTTTTGGTGGGATTCACCGTGGATTTGCCCCTCCGCGCACCAAGGATGCAATTACATCTGAGGGAATGGCATTGGACTTAGCGCAGGAAGACAGCTGGAACAGTGAGCTGGGCCTTAGGGCCTTGCTGAGGGATTTTTTCAAGGCCGAGTTTACCCTCTTTAGCATGGAGTTCAACAACCAGATCATACCGGTTTCGCAATCATCGGGCAATGCCAATGCAACAGGCCTGGCAAATGGTGGAAAGACCAGGCATTTGGGTCTAGAAGCAGGGGCATCTTTTGACCTGGCAAAGCAGATGAAGAAAAATTTTTCCCTTGTTTTTGCTGCGAATGGCACATGGATTGACAGCCGTTTCAGTGCAAACCGGTTCATTGTTGTTGGCGCCAATAAAGTCAATGTGAAAAACAACCAGCTTCCTTACGCACCATCATTGATGCTGAACCATTCGATTGAGTTATCGTCAGCAAAAGGCGCCGGCATCAGGTTGTCTGGGAATTTTGTTGGGAAACAATTCGCGGATGAATTGAATACCATTTCGGCCAGCGCAGACGGAAGAAACGGATTGTTGGCATCCCGCTATATCACTGACCTGTCTGCATTTGCCAGGCTATCCAAGAAACAAATCCTGTTCAGTTTGGCCGTCAAAAACCTGACCAATGAAAGGTATATTGCCTCAAGAAGACCCCAGGGGATTCGTGTGGGTATTGACAGGCAGGTTGTGCTAGGCATGGAGGTGAAATGGTGACCTCTTTTTGGAATGATGAAAATTGACTAGCAAATCAAGCCTGCCAGTGCTTTCACCTTGTTCCAGACCCCATCGTCTACAGGAATGCCCAGGGCCATGTTTTCTGCTCTTGCGCTGAGGGATCTTTCGCCGGGGTATAATATCCCACCTTCTTCTGTTACAGGAACAGATGACCTCAGTTGGTTTATTGTTGCATTGAGTGTTTCGTCAATCATTTCCTGGGTATTGATCTTCAGTGGATCGATGGCGATGAAAACCTGACAACAGCTGCCGCAACTGCCCAGGCCTTTTTTGTCGATGTCTGCAGTAGTCAGTCCGCCAGAAAGGAGGCTTGAAATGATGTCCAGCATGATGGCAAATCCTGAACCCTTCCAGTATCCCATGGGCAAAATCCTTCTTGTTTCTTCAATGGCGGCCGGGTCATCGGAAAGATTCCCTTCCTGGTCAAAACCTCCCGGATAAGGCAGTTTCTTGTTGGCAAGCCTTGTAACCTCCAGTTTTCCGTAAGAATATTGAGACATGGCCATGTCCAGCACCAGGTGGCCCTCTTTTCTGGGGATGGCCATGATAAAAGGATTGTTGCCAATGCCAGAGGAAGTGGCACCCCAGGCGGGCATGCAGGATTCGGTGTTGGTCCAGCAAATGCCGATAAACCCTTTTTCTGCAGCCTGCCATCCGTAAGCGCCGCCGCGCATCCAATGGGTGGTATTGTTCAAGCTGACCAACCCCAGTCCATTTTTTGATGCAAGCTCAACAGCCCTGTCCATCGCAACAATGGCATTGGTGATGCCTGGACCAAGATTTCCATTGTATACTTCCATCGCACCAAGGCTGAGATCAAGGCTTGGCGCAGCATGTACATCAACCCAGCCTTTGCCGATATAATCTACAAAACGTTCCACACGGTTCAGGCCATGAGAATAAATGCCATCCATGCTGGATGCGGCATGCGTTCTTGCACAAATTTCTGCCTTGTCTTCTGGCATCCCCGCAAGGGTAAAAGCCATCTTGATGGTGGCCTTCATTTCATCGTAAGGAATCCTTGTCATGGTTTCACAATACTACGTAAAAAATCATGGAACCAATGTTGGCAATAGGGCATGCTTTTTGACAAGCAGCTTATTTTGACATACTAGAGAAAGAGGGGATAACCTGCCGGAAAATACTTAATTTGGCATCAAACCCTTATGTTCGATAAGATGAGATTTTTCCTGCTATTGCCTTTTCTATTAATAACCTTGTTTTCTTTTTCCCAGAACACTACAGGAACCATCAGTGGCAGGGTTGTTGATTCATTATCGAACACTCCCCTTGCGCGTACTACAATTCAATATTTCCGGGAAGGAAAAGGCACAAGCATCAATGGTTTTTTGAGTGACTCAGCAGGAATATTTTCCATCCCTGTTGGGGAGGGAAATTACCGATTGAGCTTCGGATATGCCGGATACAAGGAGTACAAAACAAAATGGATATTGGTTTCCAATGCATCCAAAAGCATTCAATTGGGGGATGTTAAACTTTCGCTGAGCAAAAATACCCTGGAGGAGATTGTTGTGCAGGCAGAGAAGAGCTCAATGCAATTGTCGCTCGATAAAAAAATATTCAATGTAGGCAAAGACCTGGCCAATGCCGGCGGATCGGCGATGAACATCCTCATGAACATCCCTTCTGTTTCTGTAGATCCCGAAGGAAATGTCAAGCTCCGCGGCAGCGACAATGTAAGAATCCTGATTGATGGCAAGCCTTCCGGATTGGTCAGCATCAAGGGCGGGAGTGGATTGCAGAACCTTCAGGCCAGCATGGTGGACAAGGTAGAACTCATCACCAACCCCTCTGCCCGCTATGAAGCCGAAGGCATGTCTGGCATCATCAACATTGTGCTTAAAAAAGACCGGAGGCAAGGATTCAATGGTTCTTTTGAAGTCATCACAGGCAATCCTGCCAACTTCGGTTTGGCCACCAACCTCAACTACAGGAAAAAGAACATCAACTTCTTTGTTAACTACGGTATTGCCTACCGGATGCAACCCAGCAAAGGAGAGTTGTTTCAGGAAACTTATTCCAAGGACACAACCTTTCTTTTCAAACAGAACGATAGGGTAAAGTTCAGGGGGCTCAACAACAACATCAGGACTGGGTTGGATTATTTTTTCAACGAGAAGTCTGTGCTTACTGCCGCTTATCTCTATAGGAAAAGCCAGGGCAACCGCTTGCGCGATATTCGATACGACGACTACATCAACAACGATAACAACCTGGTTGGATTTGTGAAAAGAACACAAGACGAGGACGAGGTTGAGCCCAACTCAGAAGTGACGCTTACTTATAAAAAAACATTTCAGCAGAAAGGACATGAACTGACCGCAGAGGTGAAGTACCTTGATTATTGGGAAAACTCTGATCAGTTATTTACACAACGCCATTTTAAACCAGATGCAACAGAAATCATTTCAAAAAATATCATCCAAACATCGGTCAACGATGAATTTGAGAAGCAATGGCTTTTTCAATTGGACTATGTTAAACCCATCGGCAAGGAGGGGAAGTTTGAAACAGGCATTAGGAGCAGCTTCCGAAACATGGTCAATGATTATATTGTTTCACAGCAAAACCTGACTGGTGGATTTGTGCCCCTTCCTGGGTTGGATAATGTTTTTGTTTACGATGAAAACATACATGGGGCTTATGGCATCCTTGGCAACAAAACGAACAGGGTATCTTATCAGGCAGGCTTAAGGGCTGAGTGGACAGACGTTACCACCACGTTGGAAAAAACGAGGGAAAAAAATCCGCGTGACTATGTCAACCTGTTTCCCAGCGCGCACCTTACGTTTGATCTTGAAAAAGAAAATGGCATTCAACTCAGCTATAGCAGAAGGGTGAGAAGGCCATTCTACAATGACCTCAGCCCCTATGCCACGTTCTCTGACAGCAGAAATTTCTTTGGTGGCAATCCAGACCTCAATCCAGAGTTCAGCAATGCATATGAGATTGGCCATATCAAGACTTTTGATAAAGGGTCATTCACTTCATCTGTTTACTACAGAGGTACCAAAGGAAGGATTGAAAGGATCAGAAAAGTGGATGGATTGGGGAATTCCATTACCAAGCCAGAAAATTTATTGTCAGAAAATGCATTTGGTCTCGAGTTTACCAGTGGATATACCCCCTATAAATGGTGGAAGCTTGATTTCAATTTCAATTTCTTTCATGCCAATATTGATGGCAGCAACATCCTGCCCAATTATAAAACAGCCACCTATAGTTGGTTTGCAAGGCAAACGTCAAGGTTTAGCCTTAAGAAAAACCTGGACCTGCAGTTGAGAATGAATTATGAGGCTCCACAAAAAACCGTTCAGGGGAGAAGAAAGTCCATGTACTATGCTGATTTCTCTTTGAGCAAAGATGTATTAAAAGAAAGGGGGACATTGAATTTCAATGTGCTCGATGTCTTTAATTCAAGAAAGGTGAGAACTGTATTTCAAGGAGAGAATTTTTACTTTGATGGGTATGGCCGGTTCAACCCAAGGCAGATCAACCTTACCTTCACCTTCAGGATCAAGCAAGCAAAAGGAACGAAAACTGTCAAGATTATTCAGGAATAACCAACACAGGGACTAAACAACAGGCATTTGCTTTTCCATTTTTCATTCTACCCCTTTAAATGTTTTTCAGCAAAATATTTACGCCTGTTTTAATCCCTATATTTATATCATCAACTTTACTCCATGAGAAAATATGCCACTTCGATCAGCCTTTTCATTGCTTTTTTTCTTTCCGTTTCAATTTTTGCCCAAGTAGATCCGGCATCAAAACTCCCTTTTGATGCTAAAGTAATCACCGGTAAGCTCGAGAACGGTCTTACCTATTATATAAGGGAAAATAAAAAGCCAGAGAAAAAAGTAGAATTGCGCCTGGTCATAAAGGTTGGCTCTATCATGGAAGATGATGATCAACAGGGTTTGGCGCACATGGCCGAGCACATGGCTTTCAATGGCACAAAAAATTTCAAGAAAAATGATATTGTTTCTTACCTGCAAAGCATAGGGGTCGAATTTGGTAACGACCTGAATGCCTATACCAGCTTTGATGAAACCGTATATATTTTGCCCATTCCAACAGACCAGCCCTCTAATCTTGAAAAGGGATTTCAGATCCTGGAGGATTGGGCACACCAGGTAACATACCTCGATGAAGACATCAACAGCGAGCGGGCCATTATCCTTGAAGAAAGCCGCATGGGTAAAAGTGGGGAGGAGCGGATGTTCAAGAAAATCTATCCTGAACTTTTCAAGGGTTCCAAATATGCACAACGCCTTCCTATCGGTGTAGACAGCATCATCAAAACATTCAATCCAGCTGCCATCAGGCGTTTTTACAAAGAGTGGTACAGGCCTGATCTGATGGCTGTGGTGGTGGTTGGCGATATTTCAAAAGCCGATGCCATGAAATACATCACCAAACATTTTTCATCCATCCGTTCTGCTTCCAACAGAAAACGTGATTTTGCCGGCGTTCCTGCTTACGCAGAAAACAAGGCCATGGTTGTTACCGACAAAGAAGCCACAGGCTATGAGTTTTCCATCAACTATCCGGCAATGCCTTTTCAAAACCCACAAACGATTGGTGAGTACAGAAAAGAGTTGTTGAACAATTTGTATACCTCTCTTTTGGGCAATCGCCTCCGTGAACTGACGCAAAAAGAAAATCCACCTTTTGTATATGCTGGTGTCAATTTTGGTGGCTATGCCAAAAATTATCAATCTTTCAGCATCCAAGGCAGCACAGGAACCAACGATGTGCAAAAAGGAATAGACGCCACCCTCACTGAGGTGGAGCGGGTAAAGCGATTTGGATTTACAGAAGCCGAACTCGAAAGAGCCAGAAAAAATATCATCAGTGCGTATGAGAGGAGTTGGAACAACCGTGATAAAACGGAGTCAAGCCAGTTTGCAGATGAATACATCAGGAATTTTACAGACAATGAAGCTGTTCCAGGCATTGATGCCGAGTTTCAGATGATCAAGCAATTGTTGCCTACCATCCAGCTTGCTGAGGTGAATGCCATCACAGATCTTTTTAAAAATGAGAAGAACAGGTTTACCTATGTGATGGGCCCTGCATCAGGGGCAAAAATCCCTTCCACAGACAACATCGTTGCCATGCTCGATGCTAAGGCCAGTGACCCTGGCATCAAGCCTTACGAGGAAAAATTGATTGCCACCAACTTGCTTACAAACATCCCTGCGTCAGGGAAAATGGTCAGCAGTACAAAAAATACATTGCTCGGCACAACAGAATTGGTCCTTTCAAACGGCGTAAAGGTATCCCTCAAGGTGACTGATTTCAAAAACGATCAGATCTTGTTTTCTGCCACCAGGAATGGAGGATTGTCCAACTATTCCTTGAAAGACAAGTTCAGCGCAGAAAATGCTATTACCATGGTCTCCAGCATGGGCGTGGGCGCGTTCAGTCCAACCGATTTGGGAAAAGCAATGGCAGGAAAGGCGGCCATGCTTAGGCCCTCTATTGGCAATTACAGCGCGGGTTTTTCAGGAAGCAGCAGCAAGAAAGATATCGAAACCCTTTTTCAATTGCTCAACCTCTATGTAAAGGAACCAAGGAAAGACAGTGCCCTGTATACATCAGTCATCCAGCGTGGCAAAGCCCAGGTGGCCATGTTGGGCGCCAATCCACAGGTAGCATTCATCGATACCCTGACCAAGGTTTTGTACAACAACAATCCCCTGGCACCAACGGCTGTGCCTAAAATTGAGAATTTTGACAAGATTGATCTTGACCGATCAATGGCCATTTACAAAGAGCGGTTGGGAGACATCGGTGGAATGAACATTGTCATTGTTGGAAGTTTTGATGAAAAGGAAATGATAGCGCTATTGGAAAAATATGTCGCTGGATTGCCCGCTACAGGCAAATCAACTTTCACAGACAACAAGGTGAAACTCTTCACCGGAACAAATGATTTCAGGTTTAAAAAAGGGAAAGAAGACAAGAGCCTGATCATTGGTATTTTACATGGTGAGATTCCCTATTCCGAATCAACTGCCCTGAAGTTCAGTGGAATGGGGGATGCCATGAACATCATCATCACAGAAGAGATGCGTGAAAAGATCCAGGGAATCTATGGCGGCAATGCCAGTATTGAATACAGCAAAATTCCAACTGGCCGGTTCCAGCTGGTGCTTCAATTGCCTTGTGGGCCAGCAAAAGTGGATACACTCATTGCCGCCTTTAACCATGAATTGAAGAAGATGTCGGAAGTAGGCGTTGCCCAACCCTATGTAGACAAGGTTAAAAAAGCCTGGTTGGAAAAATACAAGGTAGATGCAAAGACAAATGAATACTGGCTCTCAGTATTGCAATCCATCAACAGGGGCGAAACCTCTGCTGATCGCATCCTGAATGCAGAAAAATACTTCAATGCATTGTCTGTTGCAGACATCAAAGAGGCGGCAGGTATTGTGATGAAGTCTTCCGGAAAAATGATCGCTGTCCAGATGCCAGAAACCGTAAAGCAATAATTTAAATCAGCCGCTTTGTTGTTACCCATTGAACCAGAACAAATCATTGACCTTCCTTTCGTTGAAAGCCTTTGCTGGGAAATGCTGGTAGAAGGAGCCACCAACAGAAAAAGCGCCATGCACCAGGCGGTTATATCCACTGCAAAAGACAACCGTGCATTCATGCGGACGGTTGTGCTGAGAAGGGTGGATGCAGGGTCTAAAAAAATCTATTTGCATACCGACAACAGGAGCAAAAAAATGGAGGACATCAACCGGAATGAACACCTCAGCTGGCTGGTATACGATCAAACCCTTCGCGCCCAGATTCGCTTGAGTGGCCATGCCATCGTCCATCATTTGGATGATCTTTGTACCGAGCAGTGGGCCAAGACCGGTCACCACAGCCGCAGGTATTACATGACCGACCAGCCGCCATCAACCGAACTTGACCAACCTTCAACCGGCCTCAATGAGGCATTAACTGCATTTGATTATACCTTGGAAGAGAGTGAAGTAGGATTTCAGCACTTCGTCGTGGTTGAAACTTGCATCGATTGGATGGAATGGTATTACACCCATAGCAAAGGCAACCAAAGGGCTGGTTTTACCTATAACGATGGCAGCTTGTCCAGTGCCACCTGGTTGATGCCATAGCCTGTTTTGGTTGGGATGCCCTTTTAATGTACCTTTGCAGTATTCATATAGTCTCTCGACAGCCCTGTTATTCTTACGTGTCAAAGTTCATCAGGTCATTTTAGGGCAGGTTATATAACATCTGACAGGATCAGGTGTCCACTTTTAAATCATACATTTTGTTATTCAAGGACTTAAACCTCATTGAGCCGATCTTGAGATCGCTCAACACAGAAGGGTACACAACACCCACACCCATTCAAGAAAAAGCTATCCCCGTTGCGTTATCTGGCCGCGATCTTTTGGGATGCGCCCAAACAGGAACTGGTAAAACCGCAGCGTTTTCCATCCCCATTCTTCAGCACCTGCATGCAACCAAACAATCTGGTGGTAAGCAATACAACAGCATCAAGGCACTGATCCTTACCCCAACCCGTGAATTGGCCATCCAGATCGACGAAAGCATTGCCACTTATGGCCGCCACCTTGACCTCAAGAACCTTGTTATTTTTGGTGGGGTTTCACAACATCCCCAAACAACGGCCCTTCGCCAAGGCACCGATATCCTCGTGGCAACACCAGGAAGGTTGCTGGACCTGATGCAACAAGGATTCATCAACCTGGCCTTCATCCAGATATTTGTATTGGATGAGGCAGACAGGATGCTTGACATGGGATTTATCCATGACGTGAAAAGGGTGATTGCCAAACTTCCGTCCAAAAGACAGACCCTTTTCTTCTCGGCCACCATGCCCAAAGAGATTGCTTCACTGGCCGATAGCATCCTTGACAGCCCTGTCAGGGTTGAAGTAACACCTGTTTCTTCAACAGCGCAAACCATCCAGCAATCGATGTATTACGTTGACAAGGACGACAAGAAAAAACTGCTTGTTCACCTCTTGGAAGACAGTTCGATTGAGCGTGCACTGGTTTTTGCCAGAACCAAGCATGGATCTGATAAAATCGTAAAAGACCTTCACAAATACGGCATTGGTGCAGAAGCCATCCATGGCAATAAATCACAGAATGCAAGGCAAAGGGCCCTGTCCAACTTCAAATCCGGCACTACACGCGTGCTTGTGGCAACAGATATTGCCGCAAGGGGAATTGATGTAGACAACCTCACCCATGTCATCAACTATGAATTGCCCAATGTTCCTGAAACCTATGTGCACAGGATTGGCCGTACGGGCAGGGCAGGTGCAAGTGGCATTGCCTTTTCTTTCTGCGATCAAGAAGAAAGGGAATTTCTTCGCGACATCCAGAAACTGATTGGCAATGTTATACCAGTGGTAGACAACCATCCACACGCAATGGAAATCTCCAACATGGATATTCGCAGAATGCCGCCACAAAGAACACAGGATCAGCAAAGCAGAAGGTCATATGGTTCATCTGAACGGGCTCCCCAGAGATCTGGTTTCTCAGAAAGGTCAGGCCAAAGAAGTTTCAGCTCCGAGAGGGCTCCCCAGCGAAATGCTTCTTCAAAGATTGTCCTGCGCAAGGCCAATTGATCAGTTGAAGCTTTTGCTCAAGGCAGAAGAATCAAAATTTTCCATTGGTGAAAGCAGCATGTTTCTGGTCAATGCCCGAGAAATAAAGTTGCTGGAAACCCGTCAAAAATTGGCTGAACCCAAAACAAATTTTTTCAAATCTTTGTTGGGCCACCACCCCGTCTCCAGACATTCGCTTCGCTCGGTCTGGATCCACCCCTCCTGTCCAGGAGGGGAATCTTTGATGATTCCACCGCTTACAAAAGCATTTAGGTGAGTTCGTAATTACTGTACATCAAGAACAACATGCTTTATTTTCTTTCTTTTCCAGGTGTACGTGATGTGAATCTTTCCGTCTTTTGTTTGAATCACAAATGGGTAGGAGAATTCTACTCCAGGTTCATTTTCAAGGATCGCATAAGGCTCCCAATGTTTTCCATCATTGGAGATGGCAACATTCAGGGGCGACCGGCCACCCCATCCTTCTTTTACTGAAGCAGGAGGCTTTACATTGTTGTACACCAACAGGTGCCTTCCGTCTTTGAGGGTAATGGCATCAATACCAGAATTGTTGTTGGGCATTTCAGTTTGTTTCAATGCGCTCCAGGTTCTTCCATTGTCAAGGCTCCAGGTTTCATTGATGGTCCTGTTCTGGCTCCTGCAGAGTGCCTGCAAGGTGGAGGCATCGTGCCGGAGTATTGCAGGCTGAATGCCTGAGATGGGATTGGCATCGTTTAAGTCTGGGCCCTTGCTCCAGGTTCTCCCATAATCCGTTGTAAATTCAAAATGCACTTTCCATCCCCCTTTTTCGGTGCTAGATGGACAAATCAAGAGTCCATTTGCGAGATAAGGCTGATTCCTGATGGGGCCCAGGATTCCGTCTGGAAGGGCTTCCGCCTTGCTCCAGGTTTTGCCGAAATCGGACGAGCGTTTCATCCAGCCTGTCCATCCCTGAACATTGGGGCCGATCTTGTAAAACAACAGGAGTTCCTTGTTTTCAGCAAGGTAAAGAACAGGGTTATAGCAGGCATACCTTGTGCTGTCATTGACGAAACCATCTGCAGCCAATTCCGGCGCAGACCATTTTCCTTTTTCGTACCGGCTTGTATAAATGTTTACGTCTTTAAAGCCCTCGCGTTTTCCACCAAACCAAGCCGCTACAAGGCTTTTGGGGGTTTCAACAATGGTTGATGCATGGCATTCTGGGAAGGGTGCGGTTTCGTAGATGAACTGGTCTTGAACAATAGCCTTCCTGTCCTTTTCTTCAATCCCCTGTCGTTGAACCTGTCCCAATAAGGAGCAGGACACCAATAAAAAAGGCAATAATAATTTTGTGTGCATCATATGGGTTAATATAATTATGTTTTATTGTGCAGCTTGGTTCGTTTTTACACATTCACCACCAACACAGGTATTTTCAATTCATGCCTCACGGCTTCGACGGTTTCACCATACACTACATCTTTCAGGCCTGTATGTCCATGTGCTCCGATGATGAGGATGTCGGCATTCCGATCCTTGACCAGTCGAACAATTTCTTTTACCCTTCCATCAAAACCCAACAACCCAACAACATTGTAACCCTGCTCCTTCAATTCTTTTACATAGCCTTCCATCCGCTGTTGATCCTTTCGTGTTTCCATGTCATCAGCATCCTCTCCAATAATCCTGGTGGCAGGACTCTCTACAACATGGATCATCAGATAATTGCTTTCCTTCCCTCCCTGGCCCAGTGCATGTGCAATCAACTTGTGGTCATTCTTGCTGAAGTCGAGCGCAACAGCAACCCTGGCATAAGAGGGGATGATGATGTTGAGTAATTTTTCTGCCTCAGGGTGAAGTTTTACACTTTCATTGGCGGTCTTGCCCATCAGCGGATAGAAAATGGCGATCAGCAGAAGGCTGATGTAGGCAACGCCTGCGATGATGATCATGGATTTCCAGAACACAGAATCAGAAGCAGCAAAAAAAGTGATGGTCTGCTCATACACCATTCTGATGTTCAAATACACCAGTATGAGGGTGATGAGGCTGGCCAACACGATGATAAAGGGCTTGATGGCAAAAGACCCCATGGTTTTCTTGTCGCTGGTAAAATGAATCAGGGGAACGATGGCAAAACCCAGTTGCAAACTCAATATAACCTGGCTGAATACCAGCAATTTGTCAATATTGTTTTCGCCGTTGATCAGGATTACCGCAATGGCAGGGATGATGGCAACAAGCCTGGTCAGTAACCTGCGCACCCATGGCGTAATCCGCAGGTGCAGGTATCCTTCCATTACAATTTGTCCGGCAAGCGTACCCGTGATCGTTGAGCTCTGTCCTGATGCAATCAATGCAACCGCAAACAAGATTGGCGCAAGGTTGCTGCCCAACATGGGGGCAAGCAATTCATGGGCTTGCTTGATTTCTGCAACATCGGTCCTGCCTGTTGTGTAAAAAACAGTGGCAGCCAGGATCAGGATGAAGGCGTTCACAAAGAAGGCAAGGTTCAGGGCAATGGCACTATCTATGAAATTGAGCTTGAGTACCCGTTTGATACCGGCATGATCCCTTTTGATTTTTCTGGTTTGTACAAGGGCTGAATGCAGGTATAAATTGTGTGGCATTACCGTTGCGCCAATGATACCAATGGCAATATAGAGGGCCTCCTCATTGGGGATGCTGGGGATAAATCCTTTCACCACTTCACCCATGTCTGGCTTGGCAATGATCATCTCTGCAAGAAAACTGAGGCCAATGATACCTACCAAGCAAATGATGAAGGCTTCCATGGTGCGCATGCCCAAGCGCTGTAGCAAGAGGAATAGGAAGGTGTCTGCTACGGTCAATGAAACACCCCATATCAAGGGAAGCCCGGTAAGCAATTGAATGCCGATGGCCATGCCAAGGATTTCAGCAAGATCAGTGGCAGCAATGGCCACTTCTGCAAGCAGATAAAAAGCAAAGTTCACTGGCCTTGGATAGGTTTCCCGGTTGGCCTGCGCAAGGTCCCTTCCCCGGACAATACCCAACCTTGCCGAAAGGCTTTGGAGCAACAAAGCCATGAGGTTGCTCATCAACAAAACCCATATCAGTTGGTATCCGAACTTGCTTCCCCCGGCCAGGTCTGTGGCCCAGTTGCCCGGGTCCATATACCCGACACTGACCAGATAGGCTGGTCCAAAAAAGGCCAACACACGCCTCCAGCCTTTGCGCTTTTGGGTGGTATCAATGCTTTGGTTTACATCACCCAGTGAAGTGAACTCTTCGTGTAGGTGTTTCATGGCGTATCATTATTTTTTCTGGCCAATGTATCCTTTTGTATTTTTCCGTGCTGGTCTGGAATTGGATTTCCATGCGGATCGAACTTGGGCAATCCTAAAAAACTATCCAGTTTGTTGATCAGTTTCTTGCTGCTCACATGCTCCAGGTCTTCTGCGATATCGTGAACCTCGTCCCACGGGAACCCCAATTTTTCTGAAAGAAAGAATTCCCAGAGTCGGTGTCGCCTCACAATGCCCAGGGCGACCTTGTTACCCACTTCGCTGAGCCTGAATCCATGATAGGGCTTGTATTTCAGTAGTTTTTTCGCCTTCAGCTTTTTCATCATGTCGGTGATGGAAGCAGGCTTTGTATTCAGCTTTTCCGCCAACTCTTGGGTAGAAACGTTCTCTGCCTCTTTTTGCAAATGAAAAATGGCCTTGATATGGTTCTCTTCACTGACGGAATATTTAGGCATGTCTAAATAAAGTTTAGACAAACCTAAAAAATATTGTTGGGTTTACAAAAAAATCCTATCCATCACGCTGATGGAGATCTATGGGTATTGCTTGAGGACTGCCAGACTGGTCATCCCAGAGCATCTTGCAGCGGGTGTCCAGTGGCCCATTCCTTCCTTTCAATTGTACCATCAATGGTTGGTGCAGTTGCAGTTTTGAATATGCTATATGATGATGGAACGTCCATTTGCGTTTGGGCAAATCCAAATGAAAAGATAAAATTAGCAAACACCGTCAGGTGAAAAAAACGCATGCACCAATTTAGTTCATTTATGTGGTAGTTTCACATTAAACCAATCAATGTAACTTCAGTCCTATTATTTCAATTGATACCGATGCGATACATCTTATTGATATTTATTTTTATCTCTCTGGCCTTTACTGTTGAACAATTCAACAGTGAGCAACGCCTTCAAATGCCTTACAAAAAAGAAGGGCTTACCGAGCGCGAAGCGGCAGAACATTTGTTGAGCAGGCTGAGCTTTGGTGCCCGGCCTGGGGAGGTAGAAAAGGTACTGGCCATCGGGCTCGAAAAATGGGTGCAACAACAACTGGAACACGCATTGCCTGATGCAGCACTTGAAAAAAAACTAGCGGGCTTTGATGCACTGGCACTGAACAATGAAACCATTGTCAACACCTACCTCAATGCTGGTCAGGTAGTGCGGATGATGCAAAAAAATGGTACCCTCAGCAAGGATTCCATGGCCAAACTGGAAAAAGCAGATTATAGGAAAGACCTGCTGAAACTGATGCAAGAAAAAGGCCTGAAACTGCCGCAGGAACTGAACAGGCAACTGGTTGCCCAAAAATTGATCCGGGCAGTCTACAGTGAAAACCAATTGCAGGAACTGATGACAGATTTCTGGTTCAATCATTTCAATGTATCCGTTACAAAGGGACAGTCACAGCCTTTTGTGCTTACCTATGAAAGGGATGCCATCCGTCCGCATACGATGGGGAAATTTGAATCCTTGCTCAAGGCTACAGCCCAACATCCTGCCATGTTGTATTACCTCGACAATGCCAGCAGCGGAAGTGATAACAATGCGATGAACCAGCGCATCAAAAAAATGGTTCCTGCCAACAGCAAACTCAAGAAAGCAGCTGGCCTGAATGAAAATTATGCCAGAGAAGTGATGGAATTGCATACCCTTGGTGTTGATGGTGGATATGTGCAGGCCGATGTAACCGAAGTGGCCAGGGCATTGACAGGATGGACTGTCCGGCCGATGATGAAAGATGGTTATGGAGAAAGGTTGGCAAAAATGCAGCAGTCGAGGCTGGGCAAAAACGCAGCAACCACCGAAGGTGATTTTCTGTTTTTGGCAGTACGACACGACCAGCAGGAGAAAACCGTGCTTGGAAAAAAATACCCATCGAATGGTGGCTTGAATGAGGGGCTGGAAGTGCTGCACCAGTTGGCCACCCATCCCTCCACTGCAAGATTCATCTGCAAAAAAATGGCAACAAGGTTCGTCTGTGATACGCCCTCTGCCACGCTGGTTACAGCCATGGCAGATGTCTTCACCAAAAAAGGCGGAGACATCAAGCAGACCATGATTGCCATGCTCAACAGCAGGGAGTTTTGGAAAAAAGAAGTCTTGCGCAGCAAAATAAAATCACCGTTTGAACTGGTGGTGAGTGCCATCAGGGCCACCAACGCAGACCTGCGGAATCCCTACCAACTCAGTGATTGGTGTAGCAGGATGGGGCAGAAAATCTACAGTTATGGTGCTCCAACAGGCTTCCCCGATAAGGCTTCTTTTTGGGTCAACACCGGCTCATTGTTGAACAGGATGAATTTTGGATTGGCCATTGCAGCCCAGCGCATTCCGGGTGTTGGCATGAACCTGCTTGCGTTGAACAACAACCATGAACCTGAAAGTGTGGAGGATGCCCTGCAGACCTACAGTACCATTTTACTGCCTGTCAAAAATCAAAAAGAAAACATCAGCCGCCTCACAAGCCTTGTGCGCGACGAAGGGCTGCAAGACAGGCTGGACAAGGCCTTGGCTTCAGCGCAATCAACAGCTACCATTGAGGAAGACATGACTGGAGGGGTTGACATGATGGGTGAGGAGAAGACACCGAAGATGGGCAATGGAAAAGGCAATGGAAAGAAAATGCCTGCACCAGCAATGGCGGCTGCAGGACAAGTGGCCCATGTGGTGGGCATCATCATTGGCTCACCCGAATTCCAAAGAAAATAAATACTTGCTATGGCCAACAGAAGAGCTTTCATGAAATCAGGTGCAATGGCAGTTTTCGCTACTGGATTGGGCGGCATCCCTTCTTTTATTGCTGCCACTGCCAGTGAACGGAAAATTATCCCTGCGTATAAAAAAACAAAAACATTGGTCTGTATTTTTCAACGGGGGGCGATGGATGGACTGATGGCGGTAACGCCTTACAGTGATCCTAATTTGAAACTCCTTAGGCCCGGCTTGTACATGAGCCCGGCACAAACCGAGGGCCAGCTTTTTGACCTGGATGGAAAATTCGGATTGCATCCCTCATTGGCTTCCCTGTCTCCCTATTTTACGGAAGGCCGCATGGCGGTCGTACATGGTGTGGGCAGTCCCAACAAAACAAGAAGCCATTTTGATGCACAGGATTATATGGAAAGCGGAACGCCCAACAGCAAGAATACCCCCAGTGGTTGGTTGAACCGGGCCATAGGATTGACTGGCCATGAGGCAACGCCTTTTAGTGCGGTCAGCCTTACGGCTGCCTTACCCAGGGCCATGCAAGGCGATCATGATGCGTTGGCCATCAACAACCTGGAGGAGTTCGTGATACAGATGAGGGGCAATCCGCTGGCGGGCAACATGGCAGCCAATTCTTTTGAACAATTGTACGACCAGACTTCCAACCAATTGTTGAAGCAATCAGGCAAGGAAAGTTTTGAAGCGATGAAAATGCTGGACCTGAAACTGGTCAACAATTATACCCCTGCACCAGGGGCCATCTATCCCAATTCTCCCTTGGGAAAATCTTTGAAACAAATTGCCATGCTGGTCAAAATGAACATCGGGATGGAGGTTGCATTTGCTGAATCCGGAGGCTGGGATACGCATTTCAACCAGGGAACAACCAACGGATCCTTTGCCAGAAACCTGAAAGATTTTTCAGACAGCATTGCTGCATTTTGGAAAGACATGGCAGGCTACCAGGATGAGGTTACCGTGATGACCATGACGGAGTTTGGCAGAACGGTTCACCAGAATGGAACTGGCGGAACAGACCATGGAAGGGCAAGCTGTCTTTTTGTACTGGGCAATGATGTTCAAGGCGGAAAAGTATACCACAAGATGGGTTCATTGGATAAGGCCTCGCTGGAAGACAACAGGGATTTGCCGGTAACAACTGACTTCCGATCCGTATTTGCTTCAGTGGCAAAAAAGCACCTCAATGTGGTGGATACCGCCAAACTTTTTCCCGGATACGAAGGTGATATGCTTTATCTTTAAAAGCATAATTCATCAAATGGCCTAGGCCTTTTTCATGCAGCTACAATCCATTGATCTTGCTGTTATCGGCTTGTTTTTTCTGAGCATGTTGGTGATCGGCATCATGTCTTATTACCGCAGCAAAAATGCAGAGGATTATTTTGTTGCAGGGGGCAATCTGCCCTGGTGGCTGGCAGGAATTTCTCACCATGTTTCCGGGCATAGTGGTGCCGTATTTGTTGCCTATGCGGCAGTGGCCTTTACACATGGTTTTACCATGTACATCTGGTGGGCACTGCCTGTAGGGTTGGTAATCATTGGCGCCGCAGGAATCTTTCCAGTCTATTGGGTCAGGTTGCGCAAACAGTTGCAGATCCAGTCTCCGTTAGAATACCTCCGCATCCGGTACAACCTGCTAACACAACAAGTGGTGGCCTGGAATGGCGTATTGCTCAAGGTCTTTGATGTGGGGGCAAAATGGGCCGCCATTGGCATCCTGCTCAAAGTGGTGGCAGGCATCCCCATGGAAACAGGCATCATGGTTTCAGGCGTTGTAACCCTTGTCTATGTTACGTTTGGAGGGCTATGGGGCGTGATTGTTACAGATTTTATCCAGTTCATTGTGCAGGTCTTGGGCGGTATCGTGATGTTTGTGCTGGTGGTGAACCGCTTGGGTGGAACAGATTCCATCACGGGTATCTGGAAACAGCTTCCTCCAAAACACCATGCTTTTTTCAATGAACCCTATTCAATAGGATTTGTGCTGGTCATGTTCTTCCTTTATTTCCTGAGTTACAATGGAGGGAGCTGGAGCCTGGCCACCCGATACATTTCATCCCCCACAGAAAAAGAGGCTTCTAAAGCCGCCTGGCTTTCCGGGGTCCTGTATTTGTTGTGGCCACTGATCTTGTTCTTTCCGATGTGGGCCGCGCCCCTGCTGCTTCCTGCAGGTACAGTTCCTTCAGAATCCTATGGGTGGCTGATGTTAGAGATTCTACCCACAGGCATGATAGGATTGGTCATCGCCTCCTTGTTTGCAGCAACCATGGGCATGACTTCTTCTGATGTCAATACAGTGGCGGCTGTCATCACACGCGACATCCTGCCCGTGCTCTCCCCAACATTCAACAATGATAAATACGCCTTGCGCACGGCACGCATCACCACTTTTGTTTTCACCTTGGCAACGCTTGTGATTGCATTGAACTACCAGCGCTTTGGCGGTGTGCTGGGCCTGATTGTCAATTGGTTCGCTGCCCTGCTTGGGCCAACCTCAATGCCGCTATTGTTCGGACTCTTGCCCGTTTTCAAACGTTGCGGTCCGAGAGCAGCCATTGCTTCCATTGTTGCAGGGTTGCTTACGTTCATCATCACCAAGAACCTGCAATTGGGCAACCTGGCATTGGAAGTGGGATTGCCCACCATGGTATCAGCATTGGTATTTATTGTGGCAGGACTCTTGACAAAACAGGTACCTGAAAAAGTTGAGGCACTCGTTTTGGCATTGAAACAAAAAGGAGAATAATCATATAATCAAGAATCGCATGATCAAC
>ENA-OUVC01000871-OUVC01000871.1-marine-metagenome-genome-assembly--contig:-NODE-871-length-18735-cov-3.539822_pt1 | contig 18735 bp, 15 predicted proteins | sample MGYA00248622_ERZ508571 | MGnify/ENA primary metagenome ERZ508571 (study PRJEB26236, sample SAMN06267175) | marine metagenome | isolation source: Columbia River Estuary | place: USA:Columbia River Estuary... | reverse complement strand
GCGGCCTAATGCACTTGTCTTGAAAACAAGAGGGTTAATAGCCCCGAAGGTTCAAATCCTTTCCGTTCCGCCAGAAATAGTTACGCCAATAGGCGCGACATGATTCGTCGAAATTCCACCGTGTTGCGGTCTGCACGCGTGTGTGCCTGACCGACCTCTAACGGGATCTCATTGTCCCACAGGTGTTCCAAAATACCGATGTCTTCGGCGAGCACTGCGAGTTCATACGCCACTGCAGCATCGCGTGATGCTTGATCAGTGAAGTCATTGCGCAACATAGCGCAATACAAACGAGTGGAATGTGCATCAAGCGGTTGCAAGAAAATTGCAATTGCATTGATTTGGTTCGCCAGTGGTAATTCCAAACGCAAGCAACATATAAATGGCGCTCCAAATGAATACTTCATGACACGTGGCTGCAACAAAGGATTTTTTCCTGTTGCTACTAATGGATCTTCGTGATTATTGATGAAGTGGTGGTAATCGACTGTGAAGCCCCAACCATTCATTGCGGGTTGTACTTCATATGGAGAAATGTTTTCGTCTTCGCCAGCACCAAAGGTTCCGGTGTGTACGAAAGGGAAGTGGCCAAAGTCCAGAAAATTATCGATGAATTGACCAGCAGTTGCCTTGATATCGATACTGGGCATCCACACGGCAGACAAGGTTGGGTCAGACCATTCCGGAATATCCAAAATGTCACACACTGGATTCTCGGGTGCAATCCAAATGAGGTCGTACTTCTCTTGAACGTGGGCACTTGGTTGCAAGCGACTAGTGGGTGGCACTGTTGCGCCTTCCCCCAAGGCAGGGATATGGGTGCATGTTCCTGCAGAGTCAAATTCCCAGCCGTGATACGGGCACTGCAATTGGTCCCGCACGATGCACCCATCACTAAGACGCGCATTACGGTGCGGGCACTTATCAACAAAGACACTGATGACGCCGTTGAGCCGGGCCAATACCCACGCATCACCAAGAAGCTCCACTCGAATAGGAGCATCGGTGAGTTCTGACGAACGCATCACGGGATGCCACGACTGGCGCAGGCCAGGAGAATCATTGCGAAGTGGAGCGGGCATATCTTGATGCTAACGACACCAGCATCGCTGGTGAAAGGTGACGAGTAGAATCAAGCTATGTCACGTCCCCCAGCATCACTCAGGGCTCTCGCGGTTGCACGCGGCGATGAGCCTGCCGACATCCTTCTTACTGGCGGTTTTGTTCTGTCGCCTGCAACCCGTGAATGGGTGAAAACCGATCTCGCTATTGCCGATGGTGTTGTCGCTGGGTGGGGTCACAGAGAAGCAAAAGAAGTTATTGATGTCAGTGGTGCCTATCTTGCACCCGGTTTTGTAGATGCCCACATGCATCTTGAATCTTCGAAAATGTGGGTCAGTGAATATGTGAAGGCTGTATTGCCGTATGGCACTACAGCAGTAGCTGCAGACCCACACGAAATTGCCAACGTCGCAGGCATGGATGGTATTCGCGCTCTCATTGATGCGGCCGAACACTTGCCATTTACATTCGGAGTTGCAGCATCATCGTGTGTTCCTGAGTCTCCGTTTGCATCTGCCGGTGCAGCATTCACTGTGAAAGAAGTTCGTGCCCTTATTGAAGAGCACGGCGCCATTGGTGTTGCCGAAGTGATGAACTACCCAGCCGTCATTAATGGTGACCCGATGTTCCGCGACATTATTGCAACCGCTGGTTGGCGTCGCGTTGATGGCCATGCGCCAGGACTGCGTGGTCCACAACTTGATGCGTATCTCGCTGCCGGAGTTGAAAGTGATCATGAGGTGTTTGAACTTGATGAAGCACACGAGAAGCGTCAAAAGGGTATGTGGGTGTTCTTGCGTCAAGGTTCAGTTAGCCAAGACCTTGTGCGCCTTCTGCCCACAGTTGTCTCACACGGAACTACAGCAACATCGTTCTGTACAGACGACCGCGAGCCGGACTTGCTGCGTGATGAAGGCCACTTAAACCATTGCATCCGTTTAGCGGTTGAATCGGGCCTCAGTGTGATTGATGCGTTGTGTGTTGCGTCGTATTATCCCGCGCAGTATCACAACTTCTTTCACCTAGGTTCTTTGGGGCCCGGATATCAAGCAGACGTTGTGGTGTTCGACAAACTTGAGGGCTTTGTGCCGTCAATGGTTTTGCAAAAGGGTCGAGTTGTTGCTCGTAACGGAAAGATTGTGGAGGGCATTGTTCCGCCAACCTCGCCGCCTGCCTCTTTGTACAACCGAATTAATTTGCACCACCTCCCAACGCCAGCAGAACTCACGATTGAACCACCTGCAAGTGGCATGGCGAATGTCATTGGTGTGTGGTCGGGTACGGTGCGCACAAAGGCATTGCAATTGAATGTCACAGATCCGTCCATTGATATTGCTCGCATCGCAGTAGTTGAGCGGCATAAGGCAACTGGACGTATTGGTCTCGGATATTTGTCGGGTTACGGCATGACGCGTGGTGCTATTGCTTCCACTGTTGCCCATGATGCTCACAACATCATGGTGGTAGGTGCTCGTGACGAGACCGGCCCAGCAGATATGGCTGTTGCCATTGCACGTGTCGCCGAATTAGGTGGCGGACAAGTTGTAGTAGTGGATGGAAAAGTCATTGCAGAGATTGCTTTGCCAGTTTGTGGACTTATTAGTGATCAGCCACTTGAGGTTGTTGCCGCTCAAGTGGATGCAGTTGTTGAAGCGGCACACGGCATTGGCATCACTCTTGATGCACCATTCATGACATTGTCATTCCTTGGTTTATCAGTGATTCCCGATTTGCGTATTACAGACCTTGGTCTGATTGATGTGAATTTGTTCGAACAAATTCCAGTCAATATTTAACGTTCTTCACGTTCGTACGGAACACCCAACGACGCTGGTGCCTGTAGGCGCTTGTGCGCCCAACCACCCGAGACAAGAACTAGTACGACAACCGTCATGATGAACGGCATTGCATCTAACAAGCTTCCGTTGATTTCAATATTTCGTGCTTTCAAAATGAGGCCGAGTGATTGCAGGGCTCCAAACAGATAGGCACCAAGCAATGTCAGGTCTGGGCGCCAGAAGCCGAAGATTACTAATGCGATTGCAATCCAGCCAGCACCTTTGGTGACACCGTCAACCCATTGAGGAACAATGGTGAGGCTGTAATACGTTCCGCCAATGCCGGCAAGTGCGCCGCCCAAAATGGTGTGTATGTAGCGGTACTTCACGACATTGATACCCATTGCATCTGCAGTTTGTGGAGACTCTCCAACGGCACGCAATTTGAGGCCAGTACGCGTACGGAACAAATAGATCAACGACAATCCGCACAGCACCCAGGACAAGTAGGTGAGGATTGTTTGATGAAAAATAATTGGGCCGACGATTGGTGCATCAGATAACCCAGCTGGGTTCAAGATACGAATCGGATGTTTTACAGACTCTGATGCGACATCCCACACGTTTGCAAAGTAACTGGATAAGCCGAGTCCACCCGCAAAAATTGTGATGGACAAACCTGCCACAGTCTGATTCGTACGTAACGTAATACACAGAAATGCGTGCAGTGCCGCCACTAATGATCCTGCAAATGCACCAATCAAAATAGAACACAACACAACAAACCACGATGAACCCGGAATATGTTGTGATGCCCAGACGGCAGATACACCACCCATCAGCATCATTCCTTCAACACCGAGGTTCAGTACGCCACTTCGCTCAGTGAAAAGTTCTCCCAAAGCGGCAAAGAAAATAGGTGTTCCGTAAAAAACTCCGGATGCCAAAATAATGACCAAGATATTGTTGTTCATGAGGAGGCTCCTTCAGCAACGTGGGTTTGCCGCTTGATGCGATAGCGAGTGAGAATTTCTCCCGCTACTGCGGTAAACAAAATGAGACCTTGCAATGTGCCAACTAGGCCACTTGGGAAATCGGGGCCTTGCAGTGCGTAACCAGCATTTGACAAACCACCAAGAAACACAGCAACAAAGATTGCGCTGATGGGGTTGAGTCGCGCTAGTGCTGCAACAACAATTCCGGTATAGCCGTACCCGGCAATTTGGACACCCTTCGAATCAAGGACATGGCGGAAGTCGCCGACATCACTTGCACCACCAAGACCTGCCAATGCACCAGACAATGACATGACGGTGATTATCTTCCAGCGTGTACGGATGCCGGCGTACCGCGCGGCACTTGGGGATGAAGCGATGACACTGACTTCATATCCAAATCGTGTGCGGTTATAGAGAAACCACACGATGCCCGCGGCAATGATGGCAACGAGGAAACCAAAGGGAACCGTGATGGGGCCAAAACTCATGTCGTACCAATAGGCACCTTCGACCAAACGCTTGCCGGTGGGGAAGCCGAACGATTTTGGGTCACGCCAATAGGACTTGCTGTTGAAGATGAGATAGTCAAGCAAAATTGCTGCAATGTAGTTCAGCATTAAAGATGTGATGATTTCGTTTGTTGAAAATTTTGCCTTCAACACGCCGACGATTGACGCCCAGAAACCACCAAAGAGCATTCCGCAAATGATCATGGCAGCGATGATGATTGGTGTTGGTTGATCCGCAAATGCAATACCGGCAAAAGCTGCACCAATTGTGCCGAGATACAACTGGCCTTCTCCACCAATATTGATGAGACCCATTCGGAATGCAACAGAAGCAGCCAACCCTGTGAATGCATACGGTGTTGCTGAAATCAGTGTGCGGCTGAATGCATCGGTAGAGGCAAAGCCGCGCTCAAGAATGCGCATGTATACAGATATGGGATTCTTACCCGTGGCCATCAATACAACGGCACCCAAAATGAGGGCACCAAGAAGTGAGAGCAGGGGCACGCCCCAGTTCAACCACTTCGGCTGAGTAAGGCGCCGTTCAAGACGAAGCGGTGACTGCATCAGTTGTTCTCCTGGTGAATTGCGATGCCACCCATTAACAGACCAATCGATTCGCGTGTTGCGTCGTGTGCTGCAATATTGCCAACGATTGTTCCTTCATACATAACAAGGATGCGATCAGCTAAGGCAAAAATCTCTTCAAGGTCTTCGCTGATGAGCAGGACGCCAACGCCGCTGTCTGCCGCTTCTACCAAGCGCTTACGAACATTTTCGATTGCACCAACATCTAAGCCACGAGTGGGAGACGAAATAACCATGACAGAAGGCGAAGAATTGAATTCGCGAGCCAAAAGAATTTTCTGAACATTTCCACCTGAGAGCAGACGAACAGGAGTTGTTGTGCCCGGAGTCTTCACATCATATTTTTCAATGACATCTGTCGCTTGATCACGAATCACATTTCGGCGCAGTATGGAAAATTTTGAAATCGGAGCACGTCGATATGACTTAAGAATCAAGTTATCTTCAACGGAGTGGTCAGCGACGAGTCCTGTATGTAGTCGATCTTCGGGAACATGTGAGACGCCCGCGCTCATTGATTTGCGTACACGACCATTTGGAATTACCTCATTATTTACAGCGACGGTGCCACGTGTTGCGTTACGCATACCACCAATAACTTCTGCAAGCTCACGTTGGCCATTTCCTGCAACGCCAGCAATTGCGACAATTTCTGATTTACCAACTGTGAGAAAAATGGATGTGAGCGCTTGTCGTCCACGATCATCATTGGCATCGATGTTTGATAATTGCAGCACAATGTTGTCTGGCTCTGCCTGATTAGTGCGGACTACACGATCAAATACAACGTCACGGCCGACCATTAAGCGAGCCAAATCACGAGTGGTGGTTGTGGCGCATTCAATAGTGCTGACTGTTTTTCCAGCGCGTAAAACCGTAATGCGATCTGCGACGGCCATTACTTCGTCAAGTTTGTGCGAAATAAAAATAACGGTACGTCCTTCGGCAACCATGCTGCGCAAGACAACAAATAATGCGTCGGCTTCCTGTGGCGTGAGAACGGCAGTTGGTTCATCGAGAATGAGAATCTTTGCACCGTGGTACAGGGCTTTCAAGATTTCAACACGCTGTTGTTCACCAACTGATAGTTGCCAAATACGTGCGTTTGGATCAACCGCGATGCTGTATTGAGTGGCAAGTGCAGAAATGCGTTCGATTGCCGCACTTGTGTCCATCATGATGTTTTTTGATTGCTCACCAAGGATGATGTTTTCAGCAACTGTAAATGAATTGACCAAACGGAAGTGTTGGTGCACCATGCCAATGCCGCGTTCAAGTGCTTCACGGGGGCTATCAAAGTGAACGACTTCATCGTTGAGTGAGATTGTTCCTTCATCTGGGCGATACAAGCCAGTGAGAACGTTGGAAAGAGTTGATTTGCCAGCACCATTTTCGCCGAGGAGCGCATGCACTTCTCCGGCACGAGCTTCAAAGTCAACCCCATCGTTTGCAACTACGCCGGGGAACCGCTTAACAATTCCCTTCATGGTGACTGTGAGTTTGGAATCGATGTAGTCGACCATCAGTGTTTCCTTCTTTGGTTGATATGACTATAGGAAAATGAAGAGGGGGTGAACCATTCTGGCTCACCCCCTCGACAAACGAGTTTTTAAAACTCAGATCAGCTTTGTGGCAGATCCGTTGTGATTCCCTTGACTTGGTAATTCATGCTCATGAGTTCGCCGTAAGTAGGAAGTTTTCCTTTTGCAATCTTGATGGTTCCGTCTTGAGCGGTGATTGGACCAGTGAATTCTGCTGATGGAGTTGCGGTAAGGCGCTCGCGCTCAGATGCAATGAGGGCCTTGGTCTCTTCAGTGACTTTTGCTCCGTAGTTTGCAATGCTGACGAACTCATCGCTGAGGTTTCCGTAGTAGTCACCAGAGATCCACTTGCCGTCGATGGCTGCTTGAATCTTTGCTACTTCGTATGGACCCCAGTCGTAGGTTGAAGCTGTAAGCCAGACGTCATTGAATGCGACGCTCTGGTCTGAGTCGTAACCAACCCAGCCGATGCCCTTCACCTTTGCTGCTTCACCAGTTGCTGGTGAGTCTTGGAATGATGCGATTGCCTTCACGCCACCAGAGATAAGTGACTCAGCAGCTTTACGCTCGATTGCTGGATCAAACCATGTGTTGGTCCAAACAACTTTGACAGTTGCTGTTGGGTTGATTTTCTGAACACCGAGTGTGAAGCCGTTGATTCCACGAATTACTTCGGGGATTGCAAACGGTGCAACAACACCAATGGTTGCGCCTGCTGGTGCTTCAGCACCGGCTGCGATACCAGAGAGATACTTTGTATCTTCACTTGCTCCGTAGAACTGTGAAACGTTGTTTTTCTGGGTGTAGCCAGTTGCGAACTCGAAGCACACTTCTGGGTACTTCTCAGCTGCTGCAAGGAATGCATCTTGGAAACCGAATGAAGTACCAAAGATAATTGTGTTGCCGTCTTTCACGAGGTCGTCGATAACTGCTTCAGCTTGTGGACCTTCAGGAACATTTTCCTTGTAGGTGGTGATGACTTTGTCGCCCAAAGTTTCTTGTACGAATTCACGACCTGCGTTATGTGTTTGTGTCCAACCACCATCGTTGATTGGGCCGACATAGACCCATGCTGCCTTGATTGCACTGCCATCAGCCGGTGCACAGTTCACAACGGTGCCACCTTCGAACGGTGTGAAGTTTGCGTATGTAAACGCATCACCAGTGACAGCGCTGTCATCTGGTGCGGCTGTTGTGTCTGATGATGAATCGCTTCCGCCGCATGCTGCGACGAAAATTGAAGCGGTTGCTGCAATTGCTGCAATTTTCCACATTTTCTTCATGTATTTGGTCTCCTTGGGTTTGTGGCACTGCAAGCAGTGCCGATTGAAAAACCTTACTCGCCATGAAACGAACCGAATTCACCCGAAATCGTTATTTAACAAAGAGTAAGGCTGCCCAATCGAACCACCCGGCGGGAGTTGCAGGGGGGTGCGCGCAGGTACACTTCAAGCCTTCCCAGGAGAGGTGCCAGAGTGGCCGAATGGGGCGCCCTGCTAAGGCGTTGTCCGTCTTAAAGCGGACCGTGGGTTCAAATCCCACCCTCTCCGCCATATGAGTTTGCTCCGCAAACCCCTGGCAGCCCTTGTGGTTGCAGGCGCGCTGGTTTTCAGCGGGCCAGCCCCGGCAGGGGCGAAAGTGGCGACGGGTTGCGCCAAGACCTACACCGTGGTGCCGAATGATTCCTGGAATCGCATCGCCAGCAAGGTGAATGTGACCATGAGCCTGTTGCTAAAGGTCAATAAAGCCAATACAAAATCGCTCCTTTTAATAGGTGACGTTATTTGCTTGCCGAGATCAGCCACCTCCAAGACCACCTCAACCGCCCTGAAGTTGAAGGCCCCAGAGAAGCGGTACACGGTGAAGCAATCGGCTGCCATTATTCGTGAAATCTGGCCAGACAAACTGGAAGATAGGGCAGTCGCCATTGCCAAGCGGGAAAGCAAACTGAACGCCGCGTCCTATAACGGCGGTTGCTGCTTAGGGCTGTTTCAAATTCACTGGCTGGCACACCGCAGTTGGCTAAAGGACATTGGGATTACGTCTGCCAGTCAATTGCTGGATGCCAGACTGAATGCCAAGGCCGGATATGCCATATATAAGCGATCAAACGGCTGGGGTGCCTGGAATTAAAACTCACAGGTAGAGTTATTTTCCTAATAACAAGCGCTCGTAGCTCAATGGATAGAGCATCTGACTACGGATCAGAAGGTTGTCGGTTCAAGTCCGGCCGAGCGCACCAAATAGAAATGCCCCTGCAGATGCAGGGGCATTTTTTATTTCTTCTTCTTTGAATTTTTGGCGAGAGACTGGAATTTCTCAGAGCCCCCGACCAGGTTCACGATGGTTTCAATTGCAACTTCCACCCAGCCGTCTTCAAGCTCAGGCAATTGGGAGAAGTCCAACATGATGTGGCCCAATAGCAGACCCTGAATCATGTAGGTCACAGCGAGTAGATCATGCTGCGGATTGATCCATCCCCGAGTGCGAAGAATCTCCAAAGATTCAGTGAAAAAGAGATTGCCCTCAACCTGTGCGGCGCGAATGGCCTCGGCAAGTTTGGCGTTGTGTGTGGCCGAGGCAAGTACCTGGAGACGATGCGCACGGAAATCGACTAGTTCTTTTGAGGATGTGAATCTCATTAGCTCAGCTAACTTTGCGAAGAAATCTTCTTCTGATGCCGCCGACTCAACCAGATATCGAAACAGTTGGTTGTCGTTCCTAAGACCCTCAACAAGTTCTTCTAATTGGGCTGTGTAAATAAGGTCAAACTTGCTACCGAAGTGGTGATACAAGGAACTGCGTGCTGCTTCTGCGCGTTCAAGGACCGCTTCAACATCAAAATTGTCGACACCGTTTTTCGCTAACTCGAGGCGGGCCTGTTTCATCAGTCGAGCCATTGTCTCGATGCCGTCAGTTCTTTTGGGTGTGTCTTTAGGAATTGCCATGACTCACTCCCCCTTCCCTAGCAAATATAGGTGATATTTAAACTAATCGTCTAACGGAAGTCTAATAGAACATTATGTCTATCAAGAACGGGCTTAAAAAGGTCACTAATCTCATAGGCATGTCCGATACCTCTGAGCCGTCTATTGAAAGCGATCTGCTCGCCGAATCGACGCCAGCTGGTACGCCGGTTGAAGTAGTGGAGAAGCGTCGTTGGCGCGGGCTGTTGCGCTTTATGAAGCGCGAGGGTGAAAGGCGTGATCGTTCGATGATGATCAATGCGGCTATCACCATTGGTACCACTGCACTCGTTGCGTTCACTGCTATGTATGCAACATTGTCAACTACTAACCGCAACCTTAACGAGACCCGGCGCGGAGCTCGCGTTGAGGCGTTGGTGGAAGAGTGGTCTGTCACTGTTGCAGATGCCTCGTCTGCAATTGAACTGTTGGGTCAACGCGCCAATGACTTGTGGGCGTATGGTGCGGCAATAGAACAACAGGGCGTCATTCTTGATGAGGCACTTGCTAATGAAGCGGCAAAGGAAACCGATTATCTCAAGACGCGTGAGTCTTTGGCGTATTCCACTGCAAAGGCCGGACTTGTTTCTTCAGCAGTAACAAACAAATGTCTTGACAAATTTGTGGCCATGTTAGACACCTGGCAGAACGCTTTGAACTGGACCCGTTCTACTCTGCAAGCAGAGGGAAGCGTGGAAGCAGGAATCAATGCAGTTGCAATGCAGCAAGAGAATCGCACAGCACTGTCTGATTCTTTGTCAATTGTGCGCAACTTAGCGCGAACAGAACTTGATACTGCAGGTACCGATGGGTCATCAGTGAAATGTTCAATCCCCACTGAAGATGAGCTGTGGGGGAAACTGGTTCCTTCAGAAGAATCAGAATAACTAGACCTCGAGAGTTTCAATTCCTCGACAAAAGAGTTCAACTAGTTGAGTAAGGCTCTTATCTAGTGCGTATGGCTCTGGGTGTCCTTCATCTTTTTCAAGAACACAAAAACCATGTAATGCACTTCGTAATGTGCGAGCACAGTGTGCGCGTTGTGATGCTGACAGTGTGTAACCATCAAGTGATTGTGCAAGGACGGCCACTACACGGGCCAAAGACAATTCAATATCTAAGTCGCCGACAGATGGAACACGATCTGTAGCGCTGTACAGACCTGGGTGTTGCTGCACGAAACCACGCCATGCATGAGCAACTGCAAGTACTGCGGAATCGCGCGTTGTATTAGCGATGGAATTTGTGAGATCAGTGACCAGAAGTTCACGTGCACGTAGTGACAACAAGGTCCAGAGTTCTTCGATACCTGTGACATGGCGATACAAAGCTGGTTGTTTCACGCCGGCATCTAATGCAATACGGCTGAGCGTGACGGCGTCGATGCCTTCGGAATCAGCAATAACTGCTGCCATGTCAATGACGGTCGCGCGACTGAGGCGAATCTTTTGTTGGGTCATGATGTTTGATGAAAGAAACGAGCCATCCAGCCGGCAATCCGGTGTTGGTCAAGTGGTTCAGACAATGTTGCTCTAGCTGCGTTCGCTTTCTCTTCGCCAAAGAGCGCAAGGCGTGTTGCAAGCAAACTGTCTGCAAGCGCTGGTGAGAATTCGGGGTGCACTTGAAGAGTCCAGGCGCGATCGCCAATCAACATTCCTCCGACAGGGCAATACGGCGCGCGTGCCATGAGGCGTGCACCATCAGGAAGTGATTGCACTTGATCTTGGTGGCTGGCAGCAAGAACGATGTCGTTAGTTGAATCCATCCATGGTTGTGGTTCCACAATTTCGTAGTGCTTTGCACCGATGCCCCAACCAAAGTCTGCTTTGGCAACAGTGGCACCCATTGCTTGGGCCATGAGTTGATGACCAAAGCAGATTCCTACATATGGCGTCTCGTTCGCCACAAAGTCGCGAAGCAATTGTTCAACGTCACGCAACCACGCATGGTCGTCGTACACACTCAGGCGACTTGGAGAACAGACCCAACCGTCTTGTTCATCTACAGAATCGGGCATCTGCCCTTCGTCACAACGATATGTAGTGAGTTCGATATCTAATGGCGCAAGCAGTGCGTTGTATAGCTCGGGGTAATCACCACCGACATGAAGACTTCCGGCATCAATGTGGCCGACTAAGAGAAGACCAATCTTTTTCATCGGAATGAAAACACCTTTGTTGGTCCGCCTTCAAGTGCTGGCAAGTATCCGCGTTCACGCAAGATGGGCATTACACCTTCGCCAAACCAATACGCCTCTTCAAGATGCGGGTAGCCAGACATGATGAATGCTTCGATTCCAAGGTTGTGATATTCAACAATGCGATCAGCGACTTCTTCGTAACTTCCCACAAGTGCAGTGCCGACACCACCGCGGACAAGACCGATACCTGCCCAAACGTTCGGATGAATTTCAAGCTTTGACAGATCGCCACCATGCAATTCAAACTGTCGACGTTGGCCGACAGATTGTGTCTTCAAGAAGTCTTCTCGTGCAGCAGCAATTGCGTCAGGTGCCATTGAATTCAAAATGCCATCTGCAACTGCCCACGCCTCTTCGCTTGTTGGGCGAGCAATGGTATGAAAACGAATTCCAAATCGCATGGTGCGACCTTGTGCTGCTGCTATTGCCGCAACACGATCTTGGCGTTCCTTGATGGCGTCTGGTGTTTCACCCCAAGACAAGTACAAGTCGACATTCTCACCTGCCACTTTTTCTGCAGATGCTGACGCGCCACCGAAATAGATAGGAGGTACTGGGTCTGGTATTTCGCGCGTTGTTGCATCAGTTACTTCGAAATACTTCCCCTTGTAACTGAATGGCTTGCCAGACCACGCGCCGCGCATGACTTCAATGAATTCACCTGTGCGTTCGTAACGGGTTTCTTTGTCCTCAGTTACTCCGAAACGGGCAAGTTCAGCTTGTTCGGCACCAGTGACAATGTTGACAAGGCACCGGCCATTCGACATGCGCTGGAACGTGCTTGCCATTTGTGCGGCAAGTGTTGGCGTGAGAAGTGCTGGTCGAAATGCCACAAGAAACTTGATGCGCGATGTGAGGGCAATAAGAGATGACGTTGCAAGCCATGCGTCTTCACAGCCGGTACCGCATGGTGTAAGCAAGGCATCGAAGCCAAGTTCTTCACATGCACGGGCGATTTGTGCCAGGTATGCATGGCTAGGTGCGCGGTTGATAGAGCTGTCATCTGGCAGCACGTCGCGTGAGTCACCGCCAGTTGGCAAAAACCAGTTCATTTCAATCATGGGAGTGTTCCTTTCAAGGGGCCAGGGGCAATAAGACTGGCCTTCGTGAACATGTTAGAGACTCTAACAATTCTGGTAGGCACCCCCAACCGGCACCCTGCACCTTTTGTCAGTTGGGGTTACGATTATTTCTTATGTCACTAACTCGTTGGGCTAACCGCCTTGCCATCGTCGCGGTACTCACGGGAGGCCTGTTGGCTGCATGTGGGGGATCCGAGTCAGCCTCATCACTCACTGCTGTGGCGACTGATTCTGGGGTTAAACCAGACGAACACGGCTTCTCGTTTGCCAACTTCGGTTCAGATGCGACCTCTGAATACCTCAATAGTGAGGACCTAGTCACCATGTTTGGTGGAGGTGCCTGTGTTGGTGGAATCACCACTCCGTGTACGCCGACAGCGCAAGCATCAGCGTGGGCAAAAATGGTTAATGAATCTCGTGCATCAGGTCACTGTGAAGGACTCGCGGTGCAGGCCGCCACTCGATTTGATTCCAAGGCCACACCGGTCACAGAGTCTTTGACAAATGCGGGAGACGTAACGCATGGGATTATTCGTGCATTCGCGACACAGTTTCTTCCGGAAGTGCAGGATGCAACTGAAGGGTGGGCCAAGAAATCACTTGTCGACATAGTGAACGAACTCTCAACGTCGTTTGTAAACAAGAACGTGTCGTACACGATGGGTTTGTATACATCAACCGGAGGGCATGCAGTTTTGCCCTACGCAATTGAATTTCCAAAACCTGATTTGGCAATAGTGAAGGTTTATGACTCCAACTGGCCAGGAATGGAACGCTATGTCAGCATCGATCTTGCGACAAAGGTGTGGTCTTTTTCTTTCTCTGGTGAGAACCCACTGGAAGATGCAGATGCATGGTCTGGAAAGGTTGGCGACATAGACATCACACCGATGGATGCGCGAACTTCTGCAACATGTCCGTTCTGTGGAGATGACACAACGGTCTCAAAATCTGTTCTTCTGATTCGCTCCACTTCGCTTAACTGGTCTGTAAAGACAAATAGCGGTACATATTCACCGTCTTCAAGTGCATCAGTTACAGGAGTGACGTCAAGATCATTGCGATCCGCATCATCTAACTCGAAGGTTCCGGAATACATCTTGTATACAGATGCAGAAGATTTTGAATTACAGCTGCCAGACACCTCATCTGCATATGTCTCGAACGGTGATTCTGTTGTCCAAGTTGCTGCAACGGGCTCAAAAGTTCGCAAGCCAATTCTGTTCAAAAAGAACATCATTAGCGTTGAGGACAACAGCACGACTTTGACCGTGTCTTCGGACAATGTGGTTGCGCAAGTTACGTCAAACTTGGCAAACATCAAGGTAGGTGCACGCCGTCTTTCCATTGACCTTGGTGGCAAAAATGCTCCGATCAATGTCAATGAAGCAAATCCTCAAATAGTGGTGCGCTCTGATAAGAACTCACCACCTGTAATAACCAAGGCGACAAATCTTGTCACTGTTGTTCCGTCTATTGTTCCCGCGCTCAAACCCCCTGACGCCAAACCTGGTCTATCGGCCCCATCATCTCGCGACCTCTCAAACCCCAACTACGCAGCGATAGTTGAGAAAGCACCAACTGGCCCTGCGGCTGGCCCATCGATTTCACCTGGATCTACAGATACTGCGAAGTCAACTCCTTCGTCGATTTCCTCAACTCCTGCCTCCACAACGCCAGGAACAAAGTCTCCTTCGAATGAAACAGCAACGACGGTTCGTGCGGTGACTGCAACGATTGCCCCGTCAACGACTGTGGCTCGTGCTTCCGCTACGACAGTTGCACCAGTGACCACTGTGCGCGCGACGCCAACAACGGTCGCGTCTACAACAGTCTCACCAACTAATCCGACAACTAAACCAAAATAATGTGAGTGGGCGTTAACAACGCGCGAAGTGATTAGCCGTTTGTAGTGAAGCCGGCCAGTGCCAATGCTTCGTTCAACGTGCTGGCGCGACGAATGGTGCAACCAGACTGAATGTCAGGCGCACTTGCCGGAACAATGGCTTGCGTAAAACCAAGACGTGATGCTTCGTTGAGGCGACGGGCCAAGTGACCGACTTGACGAACTTCGCCTGCAAGACCAACTTCACCAATAACCACAAGATCTGCTGGCAATGGAATGTTTGACACTGCTGAGACCAACGCGAGACACATACCGAGGTCTGCACCAGGTTCAGTGAGTTTTACTCCGCCAACAACTGACGCGTACACCTCATGGCTAGACAAACTGATACGCGCACGACGTTCAAGAACTGCAAGCAACATAGACAAACGACCTTGGTCGAGACCTTGTGCACTACGACGAGCGGGGACTGATGCGCTGACTTGATTGGTGAGTGCTTGCAGTTCTACCAGTAATGGTCGTTGACCTTCGATGGTTGGGACAACAACGGAACCCGGAACACCAGTGCGGCGATCTGTGAGAAACAACTGGCTGGCATCGGGAACACCAACAAGACCAGCTTCGGTCATTTCAAACAAACCGAGTTCATTAGTTGGGCCGAAACGATGCTTGGCGGCACGCATCAGGCGCAATGCGTTGTGTCGTTCACCTTCGAATGACAACACGGTGTCGACAACATGTTCAAGAACGCGCGGACCAGCGAGGCCGCCTTCTTTAGTGACATGACCAACAAGCACGACAGAAATATTGCGACGCTTTGCTTCTTGCACTAACCGGTGTGCACACCCGCGCACTTGCACAACAGAACCTGGTGATGAACCAAGTTCTGGGTCGACCACAGTTTGGATGGAGTCGATAACAACAAGTGATGGAGAAATTTTGTCGATGGCAGCAATGATGTTCGGCAATGACATTTCAGGAAGCAACCATAAGTCTGGGCTGATGGCACCAAGTCGGTCTGCACGAAGGCGCACTTGTTGCGCGCTTTCTTCTGCTGTGACATACAGAGATGATCCTTTTGCGCCGCCAAGAAGTTGCAGTAGCAACGTGCTCTTGCCGATTCCGGGTTCACCACCAAGCAACGTGACCGAACCAGGCACGAGTCCGCCACCGAGTACACGATCAAGTTCATCGATACCTGTTGGTACAGGATCTGATTCGTTTGGGTTTACATCACCAATAGGTGTTGCGAGACCTGGAGGCACGAGTGCAAGACCAGCAGCAAGCGAGACGCGTGATTCTTCAGGGCCTTCTACTTCTTCAACAAGTGAGTTCCATGCAGTGCAGACAGAACATTGACCTGACCATTTTGGAAATGATGCTCCGCACTCAGAGCACCGATGAATGAGTCGAAGTTTTGCCACACCGTGACTTTATATGCGGGGTGTGGGGCGTCGTCTATTACGGGCGCGCAACACCAACAAGATCAGTATCACCGAGGCAATTATCCATAAATACAACAAACCAAGGACTAACACTTTGGCAAACCGCGAAATACTGGATGCGATATCAACGTTGGTGACACTGGTTGCGAGGCTTGTCGGAGTGCCGTCCATTGGCACACGCCACGAGATAACACCATCGGTAGTTTGACCAGTTGTGCTGTTGACCTTGCCTGGCAAGTTTGCATTGAACGTGATTCCCACTGCGTCGCCGAGGTCGAGACCTGCTGCTTGCACATCTGCTGCGTACGGTGCAGCGCCGAGAAGATTCAATGTGGCATCGTCGGCAAATGCACTGAGGCCACCATTGACTTCAAGTCTGCCGGCCAAGGTGTAGGTGCTGTTCGTATCTTTCCCGGTGCGGGTCATGACCATTTCATGCAATGGCCCGCGAGTTCCGTTGATTTGCCCCAGCAATGCGGTTGCCTCTGCAGGCCCCATGAAATCATGAGTCAAACTGATCGTAAGTCCGCCGTCTTTCGTGTCGGTCGGGCCTTGCACTTTCCAGCCAGCAGCAACGAGGTCATCTGTTCGAATGTCAGCCTTTAAGCCAGGTGCTTTTGCAACAATCGCTTTGTCAGCAGTGATGACAACTGAAATGGTGCCAGTGCCGTTTGGTTTCACTGCAAGCGTGATGTCAGAGTCAACACGACATGACGACAGAACTAGAACAGCAGCGATTGACGCCGCAATACGAGTGATTATTTTGCGGGTCACTCGACAGCAGCAGGCGTGTCACCAGCGAGTGGTGGTTCGCTTGGCGCAACGATGCCTTCAACAGCGCGGAATGTCATACGACGCTTTCCGACGTTGTCTGGGTCGTCTTCAGTATCAACAACGATGATCTGGCCAGCTGAGAATTGCTTGTAGAGAATCTTCTCAGACAGTTGATCTTCGATTTGACGCTGAATGGCACGACGCAAAGGACGCGCACCCATCGTCGGGTCGTATCCGACGTCGGCCAACAATTCTTTTGCTGACTGTGTGAGCTCGATGCCAAGACCTTGTGATTCAAGTTGGCCTGTAAGGCGCTTGATCATCATGTCAACCATTTGGATGACTTCGCTCTTAGCCAATTCGTGGAACACAATTGTTTCGTCAATACGGTTCAAGAATTCTGGACGGAAGTGCAACTTCAATGCGTCGTTGACTTTGTCTTTCATACGGTCGTATGAAACTGCTGTGTCACCTGTGGTGAAACCAAGATTTGCTTTGCGCAAGTCTTGAGTACCCAAGTTGCTTGTCATGATGATGACGGTGTTACGGAAGTCAACACTGCGGCCTTGGCTGTCAGTGAGACGACCTTCTTCAAGGATCTGCAACAACGTGTTGAACACGTCGGGGTGAGCCTTTTCGATTTCGTCGAACAACACAACAGAGAATGGCTTGCGACGTACTGCTTCAGTAAGTTGTCCGCCTTCTTCGTAACCGACGTATCCCGGAGGGGAGCCGACGAGACGACTGACGGTGTGCTTTTCCATGTACTCAGACATGTCGAGCGTGATGAGTGCTTGATCGTCACCGAACAAGAATTCAGCAAGGGTCTTTGCAAGTTCTGTTTTACCAACACCAGTTGGTCCGAGGAAGATGAATGAACCGCTTGGACGACGTGGGTCTTTCAGACCGGCACGTGTACGACGGATGCTTTGCGAGACAGCCTTAACTGCATCTTCTTGACCGATGATGCGCTTGTGCAGTTCGCCTTCCATGTTGAGAAGCTTTGCGGTCTCTTCTTCTGTGAGTTTGTACACAGGAATACCGGTCCAGATGCTGAGTACTTCTGCAATGGCTTCTTCGTCGACTTCGTCGAACAAGTTGATGCCAGATGCTTTGATTTCAGCTTCTTTTTCAGACTTCTCTTCGAGCAATGAACGCTCTTGATCGCGCAAACGGCCAGCTTCTTCGAAGCGCTGGTCTTCGATTGCCTTCTTCTTTGCTTCTTGCACTTCAGACACGCGGTTCTCAAGATCTTTGAGATCTGGAGGTGTTTGCATGCGCTTGATGCGAAGACGTGAACCGGCTTCGTCAATAAGGTCGATTGCTTTGTCTGGCAAGAAACGATCAGCGATGTAGCGGTCAGCCAAGTTGGCTGCTGCAACGATTGCTTGGTCGGTAATTGTGACGCGGTGATGAGTTTCGTACTTGTCGCGAACACCCTTGAGAATTTCGATTGTGTGAGCAACAGTTGGTTCTTCAACCTTTACTGGCTGGAAACGACGCTCGAGTGCAGGGTCTTTTTCAAGATGCTTGCGGTATTCATCTGTTGTGGTTGCACCAATTGTTTGCAATTCACCACGTGCAAGCATTGGCTTAAGAATGCTTGCAGCATCGATTGCGCCTTCAGCAGCACCAGCACCTACGAGTGTGTGGATCTCGTCGATGAACAACACGATGTCACCACGCGACTTAATTTCTTTGAGAACTTTCTTGAGGCGCTCTTCGAAGTCACCGCGGTAACGGCTACCTGCAACAAGTGCACCAAGGTCAAGCGTGTAGAGCTGCTTGTCTTTCAGTGTTTCAGGAATGTCGCCAGAAACAATTTTCTGTGCGAGGCCTTCAACGATTGCGGTCTTACCAACGCCAGGTTCACCGATGAGAACAGGGTTGTTCTTTGTACGACGAGAAAGAATTTGCATCACGCGTTCGAGTTCGCGAGTACGGCC
>ENA-OUVC01000870-OUVC01000870.1-marine-metagenome-genome-assembly--contig:-NODE-870-length-18736-cov-3.219251_pt1 | contig 18736 bp, 28 predicted proteins | sample MGYA00248622_ERZ508571 | MGnify/ENA primary metagenome ERZ508571 (study PRJEB26236, sample SAMN06267175) | marine metagenome | isolation source: Columbia River Estuary | place: USA:Columbia River Estuary... | reverse complement strand
ACCTGGAGTATCAGGACAACCTGCAGCGGCTCCTGCAGCACCTGCGGCGGCACCTGCAACACAAGCGGCCCCTGTAACACAAGCGGCCCCTGTAACACAAGCGGCCCCTCAATCAAATAGAGACCAAAGAAGAGAAAGACAAGATTTAAGAAGAGGTAATAGAAGAGCAATGCAAGATTTAAGAACAGGACAACAAAGTCAACAATAATAATATAAATTACCAACACATAATTAAACCCTCCTACTCGGAGGGTTTTTTATTTGGTAAAGTATTTATAACTAATGAAATACGTAGTTTCCCAATCTCAGTTTGAAAAACTAAAAAAACAAATTGACCCATCGGACCTTGCATTACAAAATATTTGTAATAGTGAGAAGTTCTGTTCTGCCCAAGGGAAAATTACTTTCGGACAATTAAAAGCCATTGTTGAAAGTACAACTAGAGAAAGAATTTTTAAAAATGTTGGTGAAGGAGGATTTAAGGCGACTCTAAGAGTACTACCATGGTTCTTACCTCAACTAGCAATTGCAGGATTTGTTGGGTCAGCAACAAGAGCGTTAAATAAAATTTTTAGACCTACTCTAACTGAGACAACAAAATATAGAACATGGTGGGGTAAAGCGGTTATGAAAGCCTTTGACCTTGTTGAAGGAGACCTACATCTTGAAGACCCTCTATCTCGAATATTTTTCATTTCAGATGGTCTTATGACTATGTTAGATGAAAAGTATAAATTAAAGTTCGCACAATATATTGCCAATATCGCATCTCTACAACCTGACGACAAAGAGGTTCCTGAGTTTTTTGTTGAGAACGAATTAAGAAGATGGTTAAATGAAAAATTCTTATTGAACCCTCCATTAGAACCAAAAACAAAATTTAATAAAATGAAAATTAAAGTTACGGAATCAGAATTAGTTAATATGGTTAGAACAATTATTGAATCAGATGATGACATAAGAGTTCATATGAAAAGAAGACATGGAGGTCTTTTACAATCAATTCAAAAACAAGTTGCCGAGGAAACTGACCCAAATGTGTTTGGTGATGAGTTTGAATATGCCGACAACATTTTATCATGGGCCTTAAACGATTTTATGGAAGAACCAGGAAATGAATGGTTACAAGATAGAAGCGATGAGATAATGGATTATGCCAAAGAAGAATTTGGAGAAGAACTTTTTGAAGTGTATAGAGAGATGGACAACGAAGAAGATGAGAATGAAGACGATGAAGACTTTAATATGTAAAAACTTTTTGTATTTTTTAAAAAACAAAAAGGATGTCTGTTGAAATTTCAGTACTCGTAGTTAATCTTAATAATCTATTATATACAAGACAGTGTATTGAAGATTTATTAAATCAAGACGTAGAATTTAATTTAAGGTTAGTTGACCAAAATAGTACAGAAGAGGGTACTAATGATTTTTTTAATAATTTTTTTTTACAATATGTTAATGGTGAATTTACTGGTAAAATAAATTTATTGGAAATAATACATACAGGATATAATCGTCCTTTAAATTACCTATGGAATGAATTTGTCGATACCTCGTCAACAGATTTTTTATGTTTATTAAATAATGATGTTAGGTTATCTCCTAATTTTTTATCAACATCAATTTCGGTATTAGAAAAAGAGCCTTTAGTTGGTTTTGTAAACCATGTAACCAATAATATAATTTATTCACGTTGGTCTGATTTACTGGAATATAAAATTATGGAACAACCTTATAGACAAGGATGGGATATAACCTTAAGGAAATCTTGTTATAGTCAAATACCCAAAGATTTAACTTTTTTCTATGGAGATGATTATATTTATTCAAAATTATATAGTTCAAACTATAAAGGGGCGTATATTCTTAATTCACCAATAATTCATTTTGAGGCTAAGACTACCGTTGAAAAGGGTGGTTTACGAGACTGCTCTACTGATAAAGAGGTATTTGATTTATTAGAATTAGACCATAAAAATCTAACATTTAATAAAAAATTAAGTAAGTGGAAACCTGAGTTTACAAAAATAAAACTAAATATAAAAACATTACTGTCTAAATCATAACAAATGAGAAAAATCACATCTTTTGATGTTTTTGACACTTTACTTGCAAGAACTGTTGAAACCCCTACCGATATTTTTGATATTGTTGAAAAACAATTTCCGTATAATAATTTTAAAAATATACGAATTCAGGTGCAAAATCAGTCAATTCAGGAAATGGATGCGATTTATGATGAATTTAAAAAGATTACAAATGAATCTGATGAAACCATAAACAAGTTAAGAGAATTTGAATTAACCACAGAAATGGAAAATACTATTCCAATTGTTAGTAATATTTCAAAAATAGAAGATGGTGATATAATAGTTTCTGATATGTACTTGTCTTCAACTGAAATACGTAGATTGCTCGATTATCACAATATAAACAAAAATACAGAGTTATTTGTTTCATCTGGAGGTAAAAGAGATGGCACGATGTGGGATTATCTTACAAAAATATATGAAATCGATTCTCATTACGGTGACAATCATCATTCTGATATAGTAATGGCTTCAAAATATGGGATAGATGGGATTTATACAGAAGCATATAAATTTACAGTTTTAGAATCACAACTTATTCAAAATAATGAATATGAGTTATGCCAACAAATAAGAAAATTTAGACTTGCAAACCCATATTATGAAAATACAATAGAATACGAAATTTACGAACAACAAATTTGTTTTAATATTCCAGTACTATTGTTTATTTGTAATAAATTAAATGAAATATTAATAAATGAAAATCGTAATACCGTATTATTTCTTTCAAGAGATGGGTGTTTATTAATAAAATTGTTTTCTCATTTATACCCACAATACAAATCAATATACCTACATTCTAGCAGAATAATTAATAATGATTATTCTGATGACTATATTTCATATTTGAAAAAAAATTATGATAAAGATAGTTGTATTTTATTTGATTTACATGGTTCATTTAACAGTGGGAAAAAACTTTTCACTTCATTTTTTGAACATTTACCTAGAATTTTTATTTTTGATATTTCTTATATTCAAAATTATTATAGTGGGATAACATATATCACCAATTACTCAAATAAAATAGAGGAGTTTAATCAAGATTATAAAGGAACATTAGTTCAATTTATAAAGAATGATGATATACGTGCCCCAACTGAACATCCTATAAAATATATTGATTTGATTCACAGTATTTTTAATTCCTTCGTAAAATATTTTGATGTAAATTTAAAAAATAGCCCAATATTAAACAATGATGTTTTTTTCAAAAAATATTATATAGAAACTATATGTAACTCTAAACCTATTTTAAAAAATCAATTTGAATTTATGAATCTTACCGAATTAGCAAACAAATACAACTCAGACAAAGGAAACGAATTCCTATGCTCTCACCACTATACACCAATGTACGAACAGATATTCAACAATATATTGAATACTAAATTAGAGAAAAAAGATTTTTCTACATTTGACCTGTTAGAAATTGGATTAATGATACCAAATAATCAAGCGGCGATTCCATCATTGATGATGTGGAACGATTTCTTTAACAAGAACATAAATATTACAGGATTTGATATTGACCCTTGTTTTCTACAGTTTAACAAAGACCAAAATATCGATATTAAAATTGGTGACCAATCAAAGCCGCATGACCTACAACAATTAAAGGACAAAAGTTATGACGTGATAATCGACGACGGATGGCATGCATCAGAACATCAACAAATCACATTTAAAACTCTATGGGAAAATGTAAAACCAGGAGGATATTTCATTATTGAAGATTTACACTACCAACCAATCCAAGAAACCTGTACCAAGACAAAAGAACTTTTTGAAAATTGGAAGAACGGTAATTGGATAGGTACCGAACATATCAGTATAGATGAGGCACAAAACCTAAAAAAGGATATTGAGACGATTCACTTCTACGATTCGCAATCAACCAGATGGGGAGATTCAGTAAAAAACGCGTTCGTGTATGTTAAAAAAAAGGTATAGTAAATATTATAGACAAAAACTTTGATATGTAAAAAACTTTTCCTATTTTTATAAAAAACTATAATATGAGCAAAGTAAAAATTTCAACAGACAAGGGTGATATGATTGCCGAGTTATACGACAACGAAACCCCAATCACAGTAAACAACTTTTTAAAATTAATCGGAGAAAAATTCTACGATGGTTTAAATTTCCATAGAGTAATCCATGGCTTTGTAGCTCAAGGTGGTTGCCCGAATAAAAGAGGTGACGGTGGTCCAGGTTATAATATCCAATGTGAAGTATCTGCACCAAAACAATTCCACGACCAAGGAGTTCTTTCTATGGCTCACGCAGGAAGAAACACAGGAGGTTCACAGTTCTTCATTTGTCATAGTAGACAAGGTACTCAACACTTAGACGGAAACCACACATGTTTCGGTAAGGTAATTGAAGGAGTGGACATTATTACTCAAATCCAACAAGGAACAAACATTAACTCAATCACAGTAGTTGAATAACTTAAACCCCTCCAAGAGAGGGGTTTTTTATTATAAAGAAAATTAATATCTTTGTGTTATAACTCTTAATAAAAATATGGACAAAATTACATTGAATGAATGGGCAAAAAAACATAACGTATCAACTTTATACGATTATGATAAATTTGAAAACCGAGAATTTTTAAAGAAATTGGATGAGACCCGTCTAATGTACCCAAAAAAAGAAGTTGTCAAGGATTCCTTGACATCTAAAAGAGAAGGTGTATTTGAAAAATTAAGGTATTTATTTGTATGGGAAAGAAATACGTAGTAAGACTAACAGAACAGGAATTAGCCGATTTAATTGCAAAACAATTGTTGGACCCGAAGGGAGACAATGTTTTGGGTAATTTCATTAAAGGAGTTTTGGGTGGTAAAGGACCATCATCATCAGATACTGATGGAAAATCATCATCATCAACAACATCAAGTTCTTCAGGTAGTGTTGAATCCAAATGGATGGACGTTACAAAAAAAGTTATTGATAATTTTGAAGGAGGATATTGGAATTATTGGGAATGTAAAAATCACCCATGGCATTCAATGTATAAAAAATCAGGAGAAACTTTGTTTGGTTTAGATAGAAAGGCAGGAAATATTGAAAATTTAGCACCTGAAGGTAGAGAGTTTTTTAGACTAATTGATGAGGAGAAGAAAAAGATGGGAATGTCCGAATTTTGTAATAAATGGACTTACAATTATAGGGGAGGTGACTTAGAAGAAAAACTTAAAGATTTGGCTGCTAAAACAATGTTTGGTCAATACGAAAAAAATATGTCAAATTACGTAAAAGACCCTGAAACAAAGAAAAGAATTGAGGGTAACGAAGGGTTATTATTACATATGTCATATGCAACTTGGAACGGACCTGGATATTTTAAAAAATTCGCAGAACAATTAGAAAGAGCTGTAAAAGAAGGTAAGTCAGACGAAGAACTATTGGATATTGCTAAAGATGGTAGAACTAGTTCGTTTACAGGACATTGGGCGAAGGCAACAACCAAAGTTAATAATTTAATAGATAAAACAGCGTCTTCAAGTATTGCTTAATATGAAATACATAATAACTGAAGAACAATATAAAAGATTTATGAAAAGTAGTCCCGCATTACAAAATGCGATTACAAAATACTTAAATCAATATATTGAAGGGGGGGAAAGAAAAGTTGCAAAAAAATCTCGTAATTATGGTAACCTCCGAGAAGATTGGTGTGTTGATGGAGTAGAAACTATAACCTCAGTATATTTTTTTGAAGATGGAAATTTTATCGGAGGTCATTTAATTGTTTCCAAAAATCTTATTAAAACAATACAATCTTTGTTTACCGTTAAAGAATCTTTTGTTTTACACGTAATTGAAGAATGGTATGAAGATATAATGATTCCAAAATTCGAACAGATTACAGGTGAAACAGGATTATATATTGACGATATTGATACCTCAGATAGAGACCATGAGTGTATTCCTGAACCAATTAAACCTGAAGGAATCACCGATGAAGAAATGATTGATTTTATCTACAATAACACCGCATACAGAAAAGAAGAAGTTATTGATAAAATCGAATCAGGAGAAAGAGACCTTGAAGATTTTTATTTAGATATTATGGATATAGTTAAACGTAAAGAAATTACAGGGTTTTAATATGAAAGTTATAATTACAGAGCAACAAGCCAATGAAATTGTAAGTTCAACCCTTGAAGATATTTTTGACGGGTATGAAGTTAAATTTGAAGGAAATATGAGAAACATTTATGTTAATGGGAATCTCATGGCTCAGTTGGGTCCAACAAAAGGAATTGTTTCTTTGGATGCTTTTAATGAACTGAAAGATAATTTATTCTTCTCATCTGATAAAGATTTAAGAGATGAGGTATCCAATTGGGTAAGGAATAAATTTAAGTCAAAAAATAATATTGGGAAGTACGGTGTTACTTTTAAAAAATTACATGGTGGGGAAACAGATATTCCAAAAGCGTCAAGAAAACCCCATCACGCAACACGTCAAGATAAATTAGAACCAGGATTTAATCTTGATGCATTCAAAGAGAGAACAAGTAATATTGAAACAAGACTTAAAAATAAAGAAGATTTAATTCGTGCCGCAAGAGAAAAGATGAATCCAGATAGTTTTGCTAACTGGTGGAAAAAAGAAACCAAACTTGACAATGAGAGAGAAATAAAAAAACAAGAAAAAAATAAACAGGATATTGAAAATGCAATTCAACTATTAAAAAAACTTTAATAAGTTATGAAATACGTTATTACAGAATCAAGATTAGAAGAAACCATCACAAATTATTTTGATGAAATTTTTGACGTAGATAATATCCACTATACCGTTCCATATGAATACAACGATGAAACTGGAGAAGAAGGTGATGACGATACAAGAATGGAGTTTTATATTGGGGATTACGAAAATGACGACACTTGTTTTAGATGGTATTCTTGTGATTATTTTACACCTGACAGTTATGCTAAGGACATATGCCCAACAGTATCTTTAGAATATAAATACGAAAACACTTTAAATGGATTTTTTGGTGACACATGGAAAGAACCGTTTAAAAAATGGTTTAAATTTCATTTTGATTTACCCGTTAGAACAATAGATAATTAATGGATAAGCAAAGAGCCAAAAATATAGTTAGAGCGTATCTCGAAATGGATAACGTACACTATGGTCTTAAAGTTAAGAGACTTGAAGAACAAGAGATAAACACCTATGACGGTGATTATAACTTGATTGAGATTGTATATGATGGAAGTATTAATTTTAAAATCGGAGAAAGATTATCGGACGATATTGGACGATATACAGGACTAAGACATAAACGTGATTTTTGGATAGGAATAACTTCAGAAAAATGATAACAGATTATCAAATTAAGGGATTAGAGAAATTGGCAAATAGTGGTCTAATTCAGTCTATATACCCTATGGTCGACCATATTGAAATCCGACATGACGATACGATGACCCAAAGAGGTAATACTCGTTTAAATGTTGATATTTTTTTAAACGATGAAAACATTACAAGTGAAAACATGTACGATATGGAGTTAGACCCTCATTATCTCGTAGAAAAATATTTAAAAGAATACTTCCCATATTTTGACATAGATAAAGTGGTAATTAATTTTATTGTTTGGGGACCTGAAGGTGATATCATACATAGCTGGGACAATTAGTGAAAAAATTACCAAAAATATTTGATTTATTACAAATCGTGACAATGTCAGGTATTATACTATACTTGTTATATTTCGTATACCGAATATACGATACATTTTTTTCATGGTGGATATCTTAATACATAAAAAGTTAGAAAAACTTATATTCAATAAGTTAGTTGGTGACTTATCAGAGGTTGTCTACCATCCACACGGACAAGATATATGGTTTATTGATTTTGAAACTAACGAATGGTATTTCCAATACACAAATTCAGGTCAATTATGGTATAATCAGATATTATTTAAGAATTATTTTAGTTTATTTTCACTCTCAAACTCAGAATATCAAAAAATCCTAAAAAATTGGTTTGAAACGTTTGTAAAACTACCTGTAAACATAATTACAAGGAAAAATAGTAATATGGACTACTATATTGACGGTATAATGAGAAATACTAACTATAAATGGTCATTAAAAGACCGTTTTGGGTTTAGTTATCACACCGTAAAACACTATTTGGGACTAAAAACCCATATTCCTGAAGAAAACATAAAATTAGAACACTTTTTAACCGATTATGGAGTTCATTAAATTTGCAATCAGATGGATTGGGTCCAATTTAGCAATCCCTTTTTGGGTTGTTGGTCATATCCACCTAACTATAAACGTATATGAGGATATTCATGAAATTTTAGCCTCTTTTGGTATGAATATCATAGTTATAATGGCTTTTTGGTTAGATTGGAGAGAACAACGTATTAAAAAGTAATAATACGAGGTTTAGATATCGTCAAGACTATTTATTATTACAAAACATTTAATAAGTTTATAAAAAACACAAGATGGGAGCACAACATTTAACACAAGATGAAAAAGCAAGATTATACGATAATATGCTTTTAAGATATCAGAGACTTCAAGAACAAGTTCGATTAATTAAGGCAAAAAGTTTCGAGGTTTCACATGAAGACCAATTACAAATCAATTCTATTGAGGAGTCAATGAGAAGATTGTATAACGACACTCAAAAATTATTTTAAAATATGAATCCCCGACTATTAAGGGGATTTTTTTTTCTTATGAATATACGATTTTTAATTTTAAAGATTATGAGTTGGTTTGTTAAGAAACCGACTAAAAAATTGACATGGTGTCAGGAAGATTACCAACTTGGGATGAGATGGGCGAAATGCCAACCTCATCCGTTCATTAAAGGTAAGACCATGTGGGATTTAGTTTATGACAGATATGAGTCGACACATACGATTCACAACATAAACAAATTTCTATTTAACGAAATTTAAATCCTGTAAGTTTTTCGATGACAGATACGTCAACCTGATTATTTAAATAACCGTCAGGTTTAGAAGTGTTATTTTCGAATAAAAACGCCTTCCACTCCTTTGTTCTCTTTACGTAGATTACTTTCCAACACTGTTTTGGAACGGCAACCCTACCTATCCTTTTTATTTCTCCAACATTACCACACCAAATACGAGTGGAGTCTTGTTCTGACGCAATTTGTCTCTCCAACGTTTCAACCGACTTCCAATCACCAGCATTTAAACTGTGGTATTGCGCCGACATATTTGAAAAGTAAAAACATTCATCTTGAACCGCAGGTGTTTGACAAAGATTTTCAGCCGCTGGCATCATGTGACCTCTATCGGTTCCACTACCAACATAGTCCTTCACAATATCAGTTTCTTTAACCAACTTAGGGTCAGGTTTAAAATTGTCTTTTCTTTTTAGTGGTGTTGGACAAGTAATCATAGATTTTGTTAACCACCATTCAACCATCACAGGATACATTTTTGATTTACTATAATGTGTTGTATAATTTGTGTGTTTGATGACCACAACGTCTTGTGCGTTTGAGGTCATACTTATCAGTACAAAACTCAGTAGAATTAATAGTTTTTTCATAACGATAAATACTATTAATTCAGTGTCTTTAACTTTAAAATAAACTAACTATTATTAAAGAATGAATATCTCACATGAACATAAGATTATTTGGTGGGCACCTGAAAGGTGTGGTACAAAAGCGACTGCTCATATCTTTAGTAAGTTGGGATTTGAATATTTTGCTGATGAGACCGAAACTCAGCATATCGTGAAACGCCGCAGTGCTGAGTTGACTAGAAAACAGATTGATAATGGTGGAATTTATTATCAGTCACATAGTTTAAAATATCCTGAAAAATATAGTGACTATAAAATTATTTGTAATATTAGAAATCCTTACGATAGAATGTTATCAATATTTTCAAACTTCACCAACGTAGGGTCAAGATTTGTTTACACCAAAGACAACCCTCAAAAATTGGTGAACACATTTGAATCTTTTATTCGAGAAATGTTATTATATCATAAAGTGTCTACTGAAGAGGATTTGGAAAAAAAACCACTTAAAAAGACATATTTATCAAAATATAGTTTTGAAACTCAAATACCTGATTTTTTTATTAAAATGGAATCTTTAGAAGAAGACCTTGGTAAATTAGATTTTGTTAGAGAAAGTGAGATATGGAAGTCGGGTTATATTCGAGATTACTTAAATCAGAATCCTTACATTAACATAAAACCATATAAATTTAATAACGTATATAGTTTAGAATCTGCAAAAAGGGTGTATGAGTATAATAAAAAACAATTCATTATATGTGACTACGACCCATTCTCATTTACAAGACAAGAATTAAGTAATGAAGAGAAAATGAAGTTTATTCACGATATATTGTAAACATCCGTATATTTATTGTTATGAACAAAAGATTTGAACTTACAGAAAGCGACAGAGATTCGATTAAGAAACTCTACCTAATAGAACAATCTGAAAATACAGAGGATAAAAAATTCTGCCATGGCGGTAACGTTAGAACTTTGGAAGAGATTATGGGTGATGACGATACCGAAGATTACATTGACGGTGTTACTATTAGAAAAAATGGTATTCACAGTTTGGTTGACAAACTTGAATTACTAAAAACATTAAGGTTACACCCGAAAGTTTCTGACGGTGGTGAACACTTGGCATTTGGTATTATGAACCATTTAAAAGAATTTAAGCCTTATAACTACTTTGATGAAACAAAGAAAGAGTGTAATAGAGCAATGGATAAAATTATCGAGCTTTACAAGGAAAACGAACACGGTGAAGAGTTAGTTAAAGATATTGAAAAAGTTTATGCAATGCAACACGTTTCTCCAAGAGCGAAAGAATTTTTAAAACACGGAATATCAATGATTAAAGGTCAATAACTTGAACTTTACCAAAATAAGAATTATAATTTAAGTCCCATATATTGGGACTTTTTTTATGTCAACACAATCACACATCGACAAGGTTATCCTTAAACCAAACTTAATGGAATATCCCCACCACGTAGGGGCTCCACAGATTGTGCCCACCGACTTGACACCATTCAAAAGAAACGGGACATATAAAGCAAATAAGATATTCAACACAAGGTATGAAGAACTCTTAAAAGAGGCAGAAACCCTTCAAAAATCGTTTATTGTTAACCAAGAGGTCTACGACTCATCTTATAGATTTGAACCGATTGTAGGGGAGATATACCACTTATATGAGGATAATAATGGAGGTAAGTTCCTATCTCTAATTGAACCCACTTCGTGGAATAAAATTTATCTTTATTCTGCGATTTTAAATTCTGATATGACATGGACCAAAATAGATTAAAAAAAATCTGTGAAATGGCTTTGGATTCTCGTGGAGTAATTGTTACCGAATTCCGTGCTTTACCGACACAATCATTTGACCACGAAAAAGGTGATTGGGTTCCTGACTCGTATTCACTATTCTTGGGGGTCAAAAGAAAAACGGAACCAAAATTAGAAAAAGTCGGTGGAGACATCACTTACAGGGAACTTTCATCTGAGTTTGGAGACTTGGAGAGATTTTTGGAGACACTACTTGGTTTCGAGTGTGTGGTCGATTTTGACTAGAACTAGTACTAGAACTAGTATTTTAGTTTTTACTCTTTTTTAATATTATATTATTATTCTATAAGAATAATAATTATTTCCATCTTGACCAAACGCCAAAATTTTGGTTAAAATTACAATTTTATTCTTTTTTTATATATCTTTTGTATTTATTAATAACTTTAACAAATAAAGTCAAATGAATAAAATCAAATGAATAATCACATGGTAGAAATTTTTGGAAGTGTCACCGTCGCACTAATAACCGCTTTATTAGGTCCTGTAGCATTATTGTGGATACGAAAAAAACTAACGGTACCTAAAGACGAATTAAAAATCGAAATGATTTCGATTGAAAAAGTAACAACAGAGATTGAAAATCTTTTAAATTATTTGAATTGTGATAGAGTTTGGGTAACCCAAATACATAATGGAGGACATTTTTTACATTCAAACAAATCAATGCAAAAATTTTCAGTAGTGTATGAAGTTGATGGACCAGGAATTTTACCAGTATCAACACTTTTCACAAATATGCCAATATCTTTATATTCTAGATTTTTTATTGAGATAATGAATTCAGGGTTTGTTGGAATTCCCAATTACGATGACCCTACAGTTGCAACCTTTGGTCTAAAGTCAGGTGCGGAGGCAACAGGGGCGAAATCATCTTATATCGTGGCATTATTTGATTTTGGTTCAGGAAAATTAATGGGAACAATAGGAATTGATTATTTAAACCCAACTGAAATAACTGAGGAGAATTTAGATTTCTTTAAAAAGAAATCCGAAAGATTAGCAGGTTATTTGTCAACTCGAAATATTTAAAAATATGACTAAGATTATAAAATTAACCGAATCTGATTTAGAAAGAATCATTAAGAGAGTTTTAAAAGAAGATTTACCTTCTGTTCCAGCTGCTAGCGATGTTCCTGGAAATAAAGTTAGAACAATACAAAACGCTTTGATTAAGTTGGGGTATGACGTAGGCCCAACAGGAGCTGATGGTAAGTATGGAGCCAATACAATGTCAGCGGTAAAAAAATACCAAAGAGATAATGGTATTAGACAAACAGGATTTGTTGGGGACGTAACATCAAGTAGATTAGGTGTTCCATCAATGGCTTCAGGGGGGTCAAAAACACAAACCACAACAGGAGGAAAAACACAAACCACTTCTACAGGTCAATCAAAAGTTACAAGTAAAGACCCATCTGATATTAATTCGTATCCTGCTTGTGTTAGATTTGGTAAACCCAATAACACAGCTTCAGGGGTGTATAAACTGTTGAACAATTTAGGAGCCAATTATGGTCAGTGGCAAATTGCAGGTAAAAATTTCTATGAAGGATATCACTTTTTTAATAATGGAAAATATATTTCATTATTAAGTAATAAAACTGGAACATATGTTTGTAATGCAGAAAATAAACTTATTTTAGACATTGCGGCAAAAGCGTCTGACCCAAACACTAAGAAGAGTGGTAATTATAAATATAGTCCTAGAATTGATGCTGAGATTCAACACATTAAGAATAGGAAGATGGATGACACTCCATTCTTAGTTTACGACCCAAAAGATAATCTAATTTATCTTTTTAATACAGGAGGGGTATATGTTACAAGTTCTTCAGTTGTTGATGGAGCGGATGCTCAAAAAGGTTTGGCAGATGCTAAAGCCTTTACTATGGAAGATTGGTGTAAAATTTCAAACTTGAAAGCAACACCACATTTATGTACTGACCCATCAAATGAAAAACGTAAGGACCCATACTATGGACCAATTGCTAATTTGGCTGCTAGATTTTTACCTAAGGGAATATACACCATTAACGGATTATCATATAATTCAGGATATACTGGTGGTAGTAAAGGAGGGAATAAGAATACATTTTATTTAGCACCAATTAAACTTGAAGGTACTATTACCGTAGCGGCTAAAAAAAGTATAGGTACTGCAATTCACGGTGTACCAGGTATTGAAGGTAGACTAACATCAAGTAAAGATTTAGAACGTGTATTACAAAGTGATGTGAATGCAGGAAAAGTTCCACCTCAATATTTGGATAATATCAAAGCTATTTTGGCGGCAAATCAAAGCTTTGGTTGTATTGGAGTACCTGCAAGTTTTGTAAATAACCCTAAGGTTCAATCAATAATCACAGCAAATGTTAATAAAATTAAAGTGTTTGCAATGGGAGAGGACTCACAAGATTTCTTAGTGAAAAATGATGATAAACCAAAGCCAGGTTTAGGTGATTATCAATCAACGGTGGCTTAAAATAAAATAATATGTCAAAAGTAATAAGATTAAACGAAAAAGAGTTAACTAAGTTAGTTAGTAAAGTTGTTAGTGAACAATCTAAATTAATACATGGAGTTCCATCAAAAAAACCAGTTCAACAAAAAACAAGTGGAGATTTACACCCTATTCCAAAAAATCATCCTATTTACAATCCTCTTTGGATTGAAATGACAAACAATGTTGAAGGAGAAGGTGTGGAAACAATTAAGTATATACCAAACAAAATGTTAGTTATTGATGCGTTTGGAAACAAATACACAATAACGAAAGGATAAAAAAAATCTAACAAAATATTTTTTTTTTGTTCTGAAAAAAGACTTACATTTGTGATATGAAAAAAATAATCACATATGTAAGTCTTTTTGGTATTGTATCAATCATTACCGCTTGTTTCTTTTCCTTTGCAAACGAACAGAACATAAATAAACCAATCAAAGATGAAAAAATTATTCATATCGTTCCTTTGGGAGATATAGACGAAAAATACATTAATTTTGTAAAAGAACGAATAATTAAGTTTTATGGGTTCAACTGTGTAATTGAAAAAAGAATTACACTTACTGATGATATCTTAGCATCAAGTAAAAAAAGATACGAAGCAAGTAAAATTCTTGCAAAATACAATTCCAACAAAAACCTTCTTTTATTGACAAGTGTTGATATTGCACATTTCAACAGGGTAAAAAATATTGCTGAATATGGAATCATTGGGTTAGGATATAGACCTGGAAAAACTTGTGTTGTTTCTACTTTCAGAATCAAAAGAAATGTTTCTGAGAAAAAAATGATGGAAAGATTAGAAAAAGTTTCAATACATGAAGTTGGGCACAACTTAGGGTTAGACCACTGTAACTATGATATAGAATGTTTAATGAATGATGCTGGAGGAACTGTAAAACAAATTGATAGAGAACGAGTTTGGTTATGTGACAATTGTCGAAGAATTATTGGGATGAAATAGTTAAAAATACAAAACCCTCTTACGAGGGTTTTTTTATACATCAAATCTAACGTAGGTTTTAATTTTTTGGTCGGGAAAGAAATATACCAAAGCATCTTGGATTAAAATATTGGCTAATGTTTTATCCATTACGGATTCATTAATTGTATTACCTAATACAATGACAATTTCAAATAAGATAGATTTTTCAGAATAACTTTCATTCATAGAATGAACTTTAATCTTGGCCCCATCACCGTACATTTCCTGTACAGAGTTTCCCTGAAAATCATTCATATAAGTTTCAATTAGGCGAAAGAGTCTCTGTTTCTTATCTATCATGATAAAAATATACGAATTTACAATAAGAATTACAGACTATCGTCCTTGACCTCTGTAGTTTTTCTCCTTACGGTCGTGCTTGTTACGATTTTTTTTAGATTTACCTGTAATCTTTTTACCGAAAGATACTTTCATTGAATTTCCAACCGATTTTGTTCCTTTTGCCATTGCGATATATTTTCCAAATAAATATTTTTATATTTATTAATATGAGACTAACTGAACAAGAAAAAAAAGATATTTTGTCAAAGTATTCTGATGATACTTCAAACGAACTTTTATTACACCTTAAAAGAAATTTTCCTGTGTATGAAACCACACTATCATTCAACGATAACCCAATCAAACTTATGGTTATTGACGATAAGTCAATGTTGGTTAAGGGTAATAAGAAAAATATTGTAAACAGAATTTCTCATTTAATTGAAGACGAATGGTCTCATCTTGGAGACCAAAAACTTAGACGTACCATTAAAAAGTATATTGACGGAATTAGTCTTTAATGGAAAAATTTCCACAAAATATAGTTTATAGTGGAAAATAATCGTCGAATTAAAAAAAATGAAGGTTATAGTGGAAAAAAAAGAGAACGGTAGCGAGTCGTTCTCTAATTGTGTTCCATAACTGGAACGGTCCTAAAAGTCCCCATTTAAGGGGCGGCTTAATTTTTATTATAAATAGTTTGGCACTTTGGAAAGAGTTCATTACATTTGTATTCACAAAACGATAAACGATATGGCAAAAGAGAAGTTATACAGAAGTGTTAATGGTGATTACCTTTATTTGTTTAATTGGATTGGCGGTGGGTTTAATGACGTGTGGGCTCCAAGTAAAAGAGAGGCATATGCTCGTGTTATGAGAGAACAAAAAGAGCACGAGGCGAAGTACCCAAAAAACGTAAAGTTGAGACCTGATTATAAGTCGATGCGTAAGTGTACTTATTCCCAATATCAGGAACAAAATAAATTGGGATGGATGTTGTCGATGTAAAATGTTTTTTATATCTTTGTAAAACAAAAGTTCTTTAAATAATGGTTGTGGTAGCTCAGTAACAGTTAATGTTTATGGTAGAGCAATTGTATGGAAGTGCAGTGTGCCAGTGGTTCGACCCCACTCCCAACCACGGAAGTCCCCGAAATTTATTTCGGAATTTTCGCCAATAAAGTTTGACAGGTTGAAAGACTTTTCATATCTTTGTAAAAGAAATGGACAGAGGGTTTTTTTAACGGTGGTTCCCCATACTCACCTGAAGATTTAACTTACCCTCTATAAGCTCAAAAATAAATCTTAAAAGAAACACGGGAGGTTTTCTAAGAGTGGTCCTCGCTGATTTACCTGAATTAATCTAAATTAACCTTGTCTTTTTTTTGGGTTTTTCGACTAGTTGGAAAAACAAAAATGTCCAATTTTACGGGGTCTTGGTGTATAGTCCCTACCATAACAAAAATACCACACATATATCCTGACGGGGATTTGAGGGAGACGCGACGGTGTCTCCCTTTTTTTGTGCTATTTAACTATTTATAAGAAAAAGAAAAATGGCAACCACAAGACCTTTCGCATATAACACAGGGGCACCAATATCAGGAACAACACAAACTGGTGATTTAGCTATTGGAGTATTAGATGAACCATACTCCGAAATTTACGGTGGCGTAATTTGGTGGAACGGACCTGATGAAGAATTGGGATATGTTATTGCGGTTCCTGTTAGTGGAAACACTCAACCAACGCCATTATCAGGCGTTACTGCTTCCGTTGGATTTTGGAGGTCATCCGCTTTAACAGAGGGTTCTTTTGTTGAATTAACAAATACTGTATTTAATCAAAGTTCTACAAATGGTGACGAGGCTTCATATTATTTATTGAGTGAAGGATATTGGACATCTTACCCCTACACACCACTTTTCTCAGTTCAATTTTTTGAGTCAGGTTCTGATGTAATATTATCTTATGAGGGTCGACTTAACTTAGATGGTTTAGATTTTGTTGAAAGTGGTTCTTTAGGATTCGGTGGTGGAGTTGTACCAAATGTTGGTGTATTTCTAAATCAAGACGTAAATGGTTTTTCAGCATACGGTGGAGCCACGTTTAATGTCCCAACCTCTTTTGGTTCAGGAGAGGGGGGTGGTTCAGATTTGGGTAGTGGTAATAGTTTTGGTGTGTTTAACCCGTACGGCAGTTATTTTCTTTTAGTTCCTACGGGATATACATCGTTTGAAGATTTCATTCAAGGCTCATTATTATTTACAGGACAAACACTTACAAGTTTGGGAATGAATACTGGCACATACAACTATAGTTGGGGGGGATACTTGGGACAATCATTTGTTCTTACAATTGGAGGACCAGCTCCAACACCAACACCAACAGGGACAATTGCGGTTACACCAACTCAAACACCAACTAATACTCAAACACCAACTAATACTCAAACACCAACAGGAACTGCAGCGGTAACACCGACACCAAGTGTGACTAATACGGAAACACCCACTCCAACAGTAACCGAGACACCAACATCAACACCGACTGAAACACCAATTCCAACTAGTTCTGAAACTCCAACGGTAACACCAACAAATGGTACTTGTGATTCAATTTATTGTTTCAGAACGACATTACCATCATTATCAGGATATAGTGGAAACTATACTCAGACTGGTACCTATAATTCTAATGATTATTATGAAGGTGATGGAATTGATTTTGGTGTTATATATTATACTGGTAGTCAGTGGTGTTTAAGTGATAGTTTGGGTGGAACTTGTTTGTTAGAAGGGTCAACACCATGTTATTCAACTTGTCCTGATATATCGGCGAATTACTTTAACGGTGGACCTTGTCCAACTCCAACGCCAAGTCCTGTTAACTGTGACACTTTTGATTTTAGTGCGTATTTTGATTGTGATTGGGAACCATTACCAACACCATCTCCAAGTGTTGAATGTGAGGATGTTGATTTTGATGTCACATCTTTGGGTGTTACTCCAACACCAACACCTTCAGGAAATTTCTGTGATGGAACGGGTGTTTCATTCTCAATTTGTCAATATACACCAGCAAACCCAACACCAACAATAACACCTACAATAACTTTAACTAAAACTGTTGATGTTCAAGGACAGGCAACATTTGTAATGTTAGATGAAATGTTTAATTGTGTTAGCGTTAAAGTATTGGTTGATTGTAAAACTGGAGACCAATTATATACTAATAATGATTTATTATATGGAGATATTCCAATTACCGTTGGTACAACAATCACCGTAATTATCGGTGGTAATGCAATGTGTGTGACATATACTGAAGATAATAATAATATATCATCTAATTGTAACATTGATGAGGTAGTTGAAATTTTATCAAACTGTGCTGATTGTAAAATATATCCACCAACACCTACACCAACATCATCATTAACCCCAACACCTACACTAACAATGACCC
>ENA-OUVC01000868-OUVC01000868.1-marine-metagenome-genome-assembly--contig:-NODE-868-length-18762-cov-5.254964_pt1 | contig 18762 bp, 25 predicted proteins | sample MGYA00248622_ERZ508571 | MGnify/ENA primary metagenome ERZ508571 (study PRJEB26236, sample SAMN06267175) | marine metagenome | isolation source: Columbia River Estuary | place: USA:Columbia River Estuary... | reverse complement strand
CCTCGGTTTCTGCCGAAGCGGAGGACAGAACCCGGCTTACAGACCCTCTGGCTTTTTACCCCATGCGCGATAAACAAATAGCAATATCGCAATAAGGATGGCTTCAACAATCATCGGTGGGGCGACAGGCGCGCTGTAACCGTCGATTGCGATGCTAACGAAACGGCCAAATAAAGTCGCGACCAACAAAAGCGCTGCGGCAAGGATTGCTCCTTGATGCTGCCGTATCGCGGCAAATAGCGTGAGAGCTGAAATCCCCAGAAATAGTCCACCTACATCTGCGCGCACGTTCGCACGGCCAATGTCGCCAATGGCTTGCATGCCGCGTTCTGCAGCTACGGCGTCCAAGTCGAACCAATGCTGGCCAACGCCGAGCAGGGCAATCAAGCCGATGATGGCGACTAAAATTCTGGATAAGATTATCATTTTTCCCCCCAAATTGACGCAAACGTCAATATTTACTTATTGGTACCAATATGTTCTGTTCTATAACAAGCCAATTCTGGAGGGCTAAGTCAATGTCGATTGTGGAACGTGCTAAGAATATCATTTTGAAGCCGACGGATGAATGGAATGTCATTGCATCGGAGCCTGCGACGATCGGGGGGCTGTTCACGGGTTACGCAATGCCTTTGGCGCTGATACCTCTGGTCTCCACAATATTGTTTACGGGGTTATTGGGTATCTCAGCTGCGGACATGATGGGCTTTGGTGACGGCATGCCGTTGGACCTTATGGCTATCGCGGGCATGGCCATCTTGAGCCTCATTGTGTCGCTTGTGTCGTTGCTTGTAATGGGAACGATGGTTAAGCTCGTCTCTCCAAGTTTTAACGGCACTTCGGACAAAGTGCAGTCCATGAAGTTGATGGCGTACGCCAGCACGCCGAGCTGGGTCGTCGCGCTGCTAAGCTGGATACCCTTTTTGGGGGCAGTGCTTGGCTTTGCGGCGATTGTCTATGTGGTGTACCTGATTTATTGTGGGCTAAATCCGGTAATGGGCATTCCAAAGGAAAAGCTTGCCGGCTTTACGGTGGTTATTGTTCTCATTTATGTCGTTGTCGCGCTCATCATGTCTGGCATCGTTGCGGCGCTGCTTTATTCGACATTCTTTGCCAATCCGATGATGGGCGGCGCGCTGTCCGGCGCATAATTGCGTTTACGCCCCTAGCAAAACGTCCATGCCGTCGCTAAGTCGGCGGCATGGTCCGATCTACACGACGAAATGACTGGGGTTTTCCCCGCTGGCGCGGCTACGGCAGTAGCAGCGAGGCCCAGCAAGTGCGCCTGTGTGATCGATATGGCTGCAATAAGGCTGGAGACTGCCCCGCGCCAAAATCTCCCAATAATCCTGACCGTTGGATGTTCTGTGAAGAGCATGCGGGCGAGTATAATCGCGGTTATGACTATTTTGAGGGGCTGACCAAAGAAGAGGCTGACGAACGGGAAGCCAATGAACGGCGGGATTTTTCCGGCTATAAGGAATCCGCGCATTATGGCTGGGCTGGCTCTGGTGACGGCAGCCGCAGTCGTGATGAAATGCATGCGTTGGATATTTTAGGCCTCGAAAGCGATTCCACGTTTGAAGATGCGAAAAAGGCGTGGCGCAAAATTGCCAAGGAAACGCATCCTGATGTGAACCCCGGCAATGCCGATGCCGCCAAGGCATTTCAGGCCGGTCAAGCAGCCTATGACGTCCTGCGCGTTGCGGAAGAACGCCGCGCGTGGAGAGGCTAGCCTCTTGTTCGACCCCAGCTGCGAGCCTATAGGGCGCGTGTGAGTCTCGCTGTGACGCCTTTACGGAAATTTGCCGCAGTATTTATACTGATGGCACTGGCTATGCGCGTCATCATTCCATCCGGCTATATGCCGTCATCGGAACGTGGTTTTGCGCTCACCATCTGCGCAGGTATGGACACCCAGACCGTCTGGATGGACAAATCCGGCAAGCTGCACAAGGAAGATCCCTCAAAAGGCAAATCTGTTGAACACCAACCTTGTGCTTTTGCAGGTGCTGCAATCGCAGCGGATTTTCCTGCTAATGCTCTGCAAATTGCGATACCCCCAGTGGCGCTGGTCGCGCCGGTTTTTGCCAAACGCGAAGTATCGATAGGCTCTGGCCTCGCTGCACCGCCGCCGCCGGCCATTGGGCCACCTTCTTACATCTAAACCAACGGGCTGCTGCGCGGCTCATTTCTCGTTTAGATTTAGGAAAACATCATGACATTTTTGACTATTTTGCGCGCCACTGCGGCGTGCAGCACACTTGCAATCATTACCCCTGCAGCTGCTGAAGAGGCTGCGGATGCCACAATCATCGTTACCGGTCGTGCCGCCGCTGACCAAGCCGAAGTAACGGCGAACAAGACCGCAGGTGGCAGCGACATCGTCAGTCATCAGGATTATGCGGACAAGACGGTTGTATCGTTGCGCGATACATTGGCCTTTTCCCCTGGGGTATACACACAGCCCCGCTTTGGGCAGGAGATCCGCATTTCCATTCGTGGTTCCGGCCTGTCGCGAGGGTTTCATATGCGCGGCTTGACGTTATTGCAGGACGGCATTCCCATCAATCTTGCCGATGACAATGGCGATTTCCAGGAACTGGAACCGATATTCTTCGACCATTTAGAGGTTTATCGCGGCGCTAACGCCTTACGCTTCGGTTCCGGAACGCTGGGCGGTGCGGTTAACGGTGTTACACCAACAGGGGATAATGCGGCGGGGCTCTACCTGCGCGGTGATGTTGGTAGCTTTGGTTTTTATCGCGGTTTGGCGTCATTTGGCGTGGGCGACGAAGATGCCAATACTTGGGCGGCAATCAGCGCGGATAGTCATAAGGGCGATCGCCAACATGCACGGCGGGACTCCATCCGTTACAACGGTAATGTCGGCTTGCGCATTTCGGACATTATATCCACGCGATTTTACGGCAGCATGACGACATTGGATCAGGAGTTACCGGGCGCGATGACACGCGTGGCGGCCTTGACTACGCCACGCAGCGGCAATTTTATCGGTGATCAAGCCCGCGATATCAATTCGATCCGCATTCAAAACCGAACCCGTTTCGACTGGGGCGACAGCCATTTAGATGTCGGCGCCTTTTTGAATGCCAAGGCGCTGTACCATCCGATTTTCCAAGTGGTGGATCAAGTATCGACAGATCGCGGTGTGTTCGCCCGCTATGACCGCGCAGGTGAACTGTGGAGTGTTACATTGGGCGGTGAATCACGTTGGGGAACCATTGACGCAAAGCGTTTCGTGAACCTCAACGGCAAACGTGGCGTATTGACATTTGATGCTGATCAGGCGGCCCGCACGACCAATATCTATGTTGAAATCAGGGTTAGCCCCATCGCCCAACTCACTGTGATCGCGGGCGGCATTTACGCCGAAGGATATCGTGAGCAATCGCAAATTGTGCCCACTGCGGTAACGGCGCAAGCGTCGTTTGACGCAGTGTCGCCAAAATTTGGTGTGCTTTGGGAACCGACCGCCAAAATCCAGTTTTTTGCGAACCACAGCAAATCAGCTGAATTCCCAACCTTTGTCGAGCTCGCACAAGTTGCGGCTTTCGTTCCGATGCGTGCACAAACCGCATGGACCACGGAATTTGGAACGCGTGGGGAATTGGGCGGAGTAAGCTGGGACGTTGCTTTGTATCGCGCCAATCTCAAAAATGAGATGTTACAGTTTACAGTTGGGCCGGATATTCCTGCAACAACCTTTAACGCGTATAAGACACGGCATCAGGGCGTTGAAGCTGCTTTTAGTGCCACGCCGACCAATTGGCTGCGGTTACGGCAAATCTGGCAATATTCTGATTTCAGATTTGTGGGTGATAGCCAATATGGTAACCGCCGACTGCCTGTAGTTCCCGTCCACGTCCTGCGGTCTGAAGTGCGACTGGGTGGTGATGAACTTCATATTTCGCCCAATGTGGAATGGGTACCCCAAGGTGCTTGGGCGGATTATCGGAACACAACCCGTAATGAAGGTTATACTTTGTTGGGCTTGTCCGCGGGTGCGCGTATCAAAAACGGTGTCGATATATTCGTTGATGCTAGAAACTTGGCAGGCGTGAAAGCCATTGGCGACGTTTCGGCGGCAATATTGGCAACGCCAACTTCTGCCATTTACTATCCGGTGGAACGCCGCGCCGTGTATGGCGGCATTCGTGCGCGGTTTTAGGAGCCAAGGTATGGAAAATTCGTCATTCTATCGCACAATTTGGCGCTGGCATTTTTATGCGTCGTTGTTCGTCATGCCGCTTATTCTTGTGCTGGCGACAACCGGCGCAATCTATTTGTTCAAACCGCAATTGGACCGTTGGGAGGAGCGCGCTTTTAGCAATCTTTCTACCCGCGGAGCGGTGTCTCCCAATGCGCAGCTGGCCGCGGTCATGGATGCAAATCCAGGTGCGCAGTTTCACGGGTACCGGTTGCCCGCGCAGGAAGGGGATGCCGCAGTAATTCATGTAGGGTTAGCCGATGGCCGCTCCATGCGTGATGTTTATGTATCGCCGCAGGGCGAGGTTTTAGGGAGTGTGGACCCAGAAAGTCGCATTTCCGCAACGGTCTCGCGTATCCATGGTTCGCTTTTGATCGGCAGGGTTGGCGATTGGATTGTCGAATTGGCCGCCTGTTGGGCCATCGTGATGATCCTGACCGGCCTGTATATGTGGTGGCCGCGGGGGCAGGGGTTCAGCGGCGTCCTTTGGCCCAGATTGAAGCGGGGTAAGCGCCTGTTCCTGCGCGACCTTCATGCGGTGACGGGTTTCTGGGTTTCCGGGCTCGCGCTTGTTTTGCTGACGACAGGATTGCCCTGGGCGAGTGTCTGGGGCGATGCCTTTCGCGTGGCAAGGGCGGAGCTTGGCCTTGTTCAAGGCGCTCAAGACTGGAAAACTGGAGTCCATGCCCCACATGCCGAGCATGATCATGATGCGATGATGAAAATGCAGGCTGCTGGCGTGCCGCTGGTTGGCCTCGCCGACATGGTGGCTAATGCGAAATTGGAAAATCTACCGCATCCTGTTTTCGTGAAACCGCCGGGTGCACCAGAGCGTTTTGGCCCACCGACACCCATGGCGTGGACGATTAAGTCGGAGGCGCAAAACAGGCCGCTAAACCGCAGTATTACCTTCGATGTTGCGACGGGCAAGGAGATGTCACGCACGGGCTTTGCCGATAAGCATGTCATTGACCAAGCCGTGAATTATGGAATTGCCTGGCATGAGGGGCAGCTTTTTGGTTGGATTAACCAGCTTGTGGCCGTTCTCACCGCATTGGGATTGATCACTTTGGTGATATCGGGCTTTATCATGTGGCGCCGGCGCAAACCGGCTGATGCGCTTGGGGCGCCCATCGCCCCCGCTGTGCCGCAAAAGATACGCGGTGTTGTCGTGATTATCGCTGTGATGGCCATATTGCTGCCGTTACTTGCGATTTCGCTGCTGGCTTTATGGCTGTTTGATCGGTTGCTTCTGCCCCGCTTACCCGCATTTGCGATGTGGCTGGGTGTTAGACCGGCTCAGCTGGCATAACGCGCGGCGGTTTCGCGGATAAGCGATATCATATTGGGAATGCCCTGCGTTCGGTTTGAACTGAGTTGGTTTTTCAGGTCAAACGGGGCGAGGGCATTTTCGATATCCGTTTTCAAAATTTCGGCAGCGTTTTTGCCGTCTACCGTTTTGAGCACAAGCGCGATGATGCCCTTGGTGATTGCGGCATTGCTGTCCGCCATAAAGGACAGTTGCCCATTGTCGGTCACGGGATACACCCAGACACTCGCCGAACAGCCCCTGACCAATGTCGCATCGGTTTTTAGCGCATCGGGCATAAGCGCCAGTTCGCGACCAAGATCGATCAACAAACGATAACGGTCGTCGGCCTCGAGAAATTCATATTCTTCTTGAATGTCGGAAAGTGTGGTCATGGGGCCCGCATATGGCCGCAGGGGTCAGATATCAATCCCTGCGGCAATAGCCTCAAGCTTTTTGACGCGTTCTTTTAAGTCAGCGACTTCGATACGCGATGTAGCTGACGGCACAGGCGCATCGTTGCTTCGGCGGGCAAGGTCCAATTCGGCATGCTTCAGCGCAATCCAGTCGCGCCATCCGCGTAACCCGAGCGAAGCGACAATGCCGACGGACAGCACCGCAAAAGCACCGATAATGATATAGAAATTAGGATCCTGTTCCATGGTTCCTGCCTTTCAATCCGCGCGCCGTTATTGGCCGCGCAGTTCCTCAATCTGACGGTTCAAATCATTGGCATTGTTGTTGTCCGTCGCGATGCGCTCAAGCACTTGAATACGTTCCTTCAATGCTTTGATCTCGTCCTGCATCTTCTGAGTTTCCGCACCGTTCAACAAACGGTGTGTTTTGGTGCCCATAAAGTCCTGATCCTCAACAATGCCATGCTTGGCCTTTTGTTTTGTTTGGACAATCTTTCCGACGGTGATGATTAGGATGATCGCAACGACCATTTCAAACGGACCCATTATTTCCTCCTCAAATTCTCAAATGCGCAGTCTTTAAATCGCTTAATTGCTTGGCCCGCGAAGGGCCTCTATTTCTGATCTCAGCCTATGACTGTCGTCGACAACGATCTTCTCAACATTAGCAAGCCGATCCTTTATTGACCCGATTTTCGCCCGCAACTGGGCGTTTTCTTGGGTCAGCAGCTTGACCCGCTCAACGGCTTCCTGATCATTTTTGGGATACACGGCTTGGCCCCAAGCACCATCGAGCGGGTAGCCGTTTTTGATACGCATCCATGTCGTCAGCACCCAGCCTGCGGAAATCGCAACAATGCCGATACCAATCATGGGGCCAAGGGCGGTTATCATCGCAAGTTTATCGGGATCCATATCATGCCTCCTATATTACCGCAGGCTTTCGATTTCTTCTGCCAGCTGCTTATTGTTGCTGACATAATAAGTTTCCATTTCGGCCAAGCGATGGTCGATTTCCCGAAAACGTGAGCGAATATCGCGGGTGGTGCGGGCAGGCGATTGCCGCACCCCTTGCCAGAATTTCTGCTCTTCCCGGTCGTCGGTGTAGAGATGGATTGGCTTTTGATCGGCCATCCAAGCTGCAGCTATGTAAAGCAGAGCTGGCCAGCCCTGTCCGATCGTAAGGGCAATTACACCAAGCCTGAACCAAATTGCATCGATCCCCGTGTAATCGGCTAAGCCCGCGCAGACGCCTTTCCATTTGGCATTTTGCTTATCGAGATAGAATTTTGTGTGTTTCCCTGACATATCAGCGGTTCCTTTCCGGCCTACGTACATTTTCTGGGTTAAAATCGGGTGAATCGAGTTCGATGCGGCGCGGTTGCCAATTGGGATTTTCCTGCGCCACCAACCGTTCAACGGTGTCGAGGCGATCTTCCAACCGGCGTGCCAATTCGTGCATATCGCCAAGCATCCGCTCATCATCATTAGTCAGCGTTGCAGCGGTTTTCCAGCGCGTGACATAATGCAGGATGAGCCAAGGCAGGCCGATAAATATGGCGGGTATCACAATGATTTCGGAGCCAAAGTTCACGGTTTAAGCCTCCTTCTTCAGGTCGGCCTGCATGGCCTTTTTCATCTCTTCCAATTCGGCGTCGACGACATCGAAGCTCTCAAGCGCAGCGATTTCGTCGCCCAAAGTGCGCGGCGCTTCTGATCCGATAGATAGTGCGTCAGCATATCCTTGCGCTTCATCAACACGGCGTTCGAGAACATCAAAGCGCGAAAATGCCTCACGGACCTTGTCGCCATTGTACATCGTGCGCAACTTGACCTGGTTTTCGGCGCTTTCCAAACGTGTCATCAACGCATTTTGGCGGCTGCGGGCGTCGGCGAGCTTTTTCTGCAGCTTGTGAATATCCTGCTCGGACGCCTTCAGCGCATCGTTCAGGACATCAACCTCCGCGGTCAATTGCTCTTTCATGTCGGTCGCCTTGCGCTTTTCCAATAAAGCCGCCTTCGCAAGGTCTTCACGGTCCTTTGAAAGCGCCAGATGCGCTTTGTCGGTCCAGTCGGTTTCAAGCGTGTTCAACTTGTCGATATGGCGGCGCAGCTCTTTCTGGTCCGCAATCGTACGGGCGGCAGAGGCCCGAACCTCAACCAGCGTTTCTTCCATTTCCAATATGATCATTCGGATCATTTTGGCGGGGTCCTGAGACTTGTCGAGAAGGTCGGTCACATTGGCAGCGATGATATCGCGGGTTCGTGAAAATATGCCCATAAGGTAACTCCGATAATGTATATTGGTAACTTCATTCAAAAATAGTGGCGACCGGGTGCCTTTGGAAGCGGGAGGGGGAGCTGGGGCACGCCGGTCGCAGGTTATCGAAGTCAGGCTAGATAGCTGACAACGATTGACCTATTCGGTTGGGTATGTGCGCTGATCTCACCAGCATTATAGTGGTTTAGAACCGATACGGCATAGCTCGTCAAGATCATCATGAGGGACACAGCAACCGCCAGCCAAAGACGGCTGTCTTGTTCGTTTCTATAATCACTGGTTTCGATATCTTGGCGCATTTTTTATTCCCAATATTGTTTGCCAGTGTTTGCTGGCTTGCAAGACACTTTGCAGGGACCGTGCCAATTTGCGTTTTTGGCGCATTTCCACCGTTTCTCAAAATTTACATAGCTCGGGTGCTGGTAATTATTGCCACTCTATGGTGAAATATGCCAATATTTGAAAATGGATCGAGACAATGTGCAATTCATTGGCCAATCAACGGCATTTTTGGACGCTGTGGAGCGCGCAAGCCGTGCTGCGCCGCTCAATCGTCCTATATTGGTGGTCGGCGAGCGCGGAACCGGCAAGGAGTTGATTGCCGAGCGCCTGCACCGCTTGAGTGCACGCTGGGACGGGCCTTTAGTCACCATAAATTGCGCGGCATTGCCGGAGACGCTGATTGAGGCGGAGTTATTCGGCCATGAGGCAGGGGCGTTTACCGGTGCGACACGGGCACGCGAGGGGCGCTTTGAAGAGGCCGATGGCGGAACTTTGTTCCTTGATGAATTGGGCACCTTAAGCATGGGCGCACAGGAGCGCCTCTTGCGTGCAGTGGAATATGGCGAGGTGACGCGGATTGGTTCATCGCGACCCATGCGTGTAGATGTGCGTATCGTAGCTGCCACCAATGAGCATTTGCCCCATATGGTCGACAAGGGACGGTTTCGCGCCGATTTGCTGGACCGACTTTGCTTTGAGGTCATCACATTGCCGCCGCTGCGTGTGCGTGAAGGTGATATTGAGGTGTTGTCCGAATATTATGGACGCAAGATGGCGGCGGAATTGGGTTGGGAAGGCTGGCCCGGATTTGGCGAAGTTGCAACCCGCGCTTTGGAAAATCATATCTGGCCGGGCAATGTGCGTGAACTGCGCAATGTTGTGGAGCGCGCGGTATATCGGTGGGCCGACCCAGCGCAGCCAGTCGACTATATTCAATTTGATCCGTTTGACAGCCCATGGCGCGGCGGGGTGGCAGCTTCTGCACCGGCGCAGGTACAAGCCGACAGTCAACATCAACATGTTGTTGCCGAGGCGCAATATACAACGGACCCTAGCCAAGCAGTGGATGTAACGGATTTCCGCGAGGCAACGGAGAAGTTTGAAAAATCTGTGTTGGAGCAAGCTCTGGCAAAGTGTCGTTACAACCAGCGGCAGACCGCTAAGGCGCTTAATCTCAGCTATGACCAATTGCGCCACACGTTGAAAAAGCACGACCTCTTGGGATAAAAAAAAGGGGCGGCATTTGCCACCCCTTCTTTGAATTCCAGATAGCCGGACTTAGCCGCCGTTAAAGCTGACCATCGTGTACAGCATTGGGATCGACAACAATGTGTTCAGACGCGATGTCATCATCGCTGTCTTAGCTGCTTTCGCCTTTGTCGCGTCATCCGCTTCAACGATGCCAAGTGCTTTCTTTTGGTTTGGCCAAATGATGAACCACACGTTGAACGCCATGATGACCGCAAGCCACATGCCAACGCCAATAAGCTTGTACGGATCTTGCAGCGTAAATGCTTGATGCGCGTAGCCGGCTTGAACCGCAATGATGAGGCCAAGCAATACGGTCAGTGCTGCACCCCAGCGAAAGAAGAACAGTGCCGATGGCGCGATATGCTTCGAAATGCCTGGCTTTAGCTCAGCAGGCACTTTCGGCATGGTGGGGATTTGTACGAAATTGAAATAATACAGCAATCCGATCCAGACGATCCCGAAAAATGTGTGTAGCCAGCGCGTGATGGCTTGCGCCGTGACACCGTCGCCGTGCAAAGTGAACATCAGTGCTAATGCCAGCACGAGCCCTGCGACCAGCACCAGATGTAGATTTCCAAAAAACTTCGCCATTTTTTCCTCCTGTAGGCATTCAGGTGGTATTGCCCCTGATGCTATGCTGACTATCGGGGTGATAGCCGCTTGTCACATAATTTCTGCGTCTGTGGCATCAGATCATTGTTAGGGCGCGTCACGCGCGCCCCCATAACATTGTTTATCCCTGCGGCGGGGTCTCCGCATCATCGCCAAGCTTCAGCCCATGCCGCATCAGCATGGGGATATTGGCCAAGGCAAATAAGAAAGTGAGCGCGGTCACGCCCCACACTTTAATCGATAGCCAAGTCTCAAATGAAAACCATTCGGGCCGACGGAAAATCTCGTTCAATCCCGCGAGCGCCAAGAAGAATAGGCCCCAGTGCAATGACAGCTTCAACCAGCCGGTCTCGCTAAGGCCCTGATAAGCCGCCTCTAGCACATATTTGAGCATCGCTTTGCCGCGCAACCAGCCACCCAATAACAGAGCCGCGAAAAACGCGTAAATGATTGTCGGCTTAATCTGGATAAAGCGTTCATCGTGAAACCATATGGTCAGCGCGCCAAAGAAAACGCCCAATGCCGCCGTCAGCTTTAGCATGGGGGAAATCTTACCCAGTTTGAGTTTAGACACGATGACCGCGACGATGATCGCCGCCATGAATGCCGCAGTGCCGACAATTGCGCCTTGTTTGGGGTCCGCGTCGGAACTGCCCAATTTTGACGCGACAAAGAATAACAGCAATGGCCCGAAATCGAGGACAAAGTTTAGCGTGCCCGATGTTTTTGTTGGTTGCGTGGTTTGACTCACAACGAACCTCCGCTAATTGCGCGGGCGACATCTTTCGGGTTGAATGGCCGCAAATCATCAATAGCCTCGCCGACTCCAATGGCGTGGATGGGCAGGCCGAATTGTTTGGCCGCCGCGACCAATATGCCGCCGCGCGCGCTACCGTCCAACTTTGTCATGACAAGTCCGGTCACGTCAGCGACCTCCTTAAAGGTTTCAATCTGTGACAACGCATTTTGACCCGTGGTGGCGTCCAGCACGAGTACAACATTATGCGGGGCGGCCGGGTTCAGGCGGCCCAACACACGGCGGATTTTGGCAAGTTCATCCATCAACTCGCGTTTATTTTGTAACCGGCCAGCGGTATCGACGATCAGGACATCAATCCCTTCGGCTGTTGCCTTTTTGACCGCGTCAAACACCACACCTGCGGCATCGCCGCCTTCGGGACCCGTGACTATCGGCACACCAATGCGTTCCGCCCAAATCTTCAACTGACCAATGGCGGCAGCGCGGAATGTATCGCCCGCGGCCAGCATGACGCCATAATCTTGTTCCAGGAACAGATTGGCGAGCTTTGCAATCGTCGTTGTTTTTCCGGAGCCATTGACGCCAATGACCAAAATGACTTGAGGGCGCGGGAAAGCATCAATTTCCAACGGCGACGCGACTGGCGCGAGGACTGAGGCAATTTCATCCTCAACGATCTGCCTTATACCATTGGCATCAATGCCCTTGTCAAAGCGGCCACCCGCAATCTTATCACGAATTTGCGATGCCATGGCAGGGCCGAGGTCAGAGGCAATCAACGCATCCTCAATCTCGTCAAGATCGCTTGCGTCAAGCTTCGCCTTGGTGACAAGTCCGGCAATATTCTCGGTCAGCTTACCTGATGTTTTCTTAAGGCCGCCGAACAAGCGGTTCGTCCACCCAGCATTTTCGCTCATTCGATAACCTCTGCCTGTAAAACTTCGTCTTGGATATGGGTAATGCGGGCCGAAACTATCCGGCCTTCGGGCATTTTTGTATCAAGCTTCAGATACGCGAAATTTTCCGCATGACCTGCATATCCGCCGCTTTCGACGGCAACATTTTGCGCAGTGCCGATAAGCGCCTTCATCCAAGCAGATTTTTCGGTCGCGACGGCATCGCGTAGTGCCTTGGCGCGGGCTTTAACAATCTGCGGCGGCAATTGCGGCATCCGCGCTGCTGGCGTGCCTTTTTTTGGCGAATACGGAAAGATATGCCCATGGACGATATTGCATTGGCGCACGAGGTCGACACTGTTGGCAAACATGGCGTCATCCTCTGTCGGGAAACCGGCGATGATGTCCGCGCCAATCGTAATATCTGGGCGTTTTGCTTTTAGGCGCGCAACGAGGTCAATCGCCAGTTCACGGCTATGGCGCCGTTTCATCCGCTTCAGGATCATATTGTCGCCTGCCTGCAATGACAGATGGATATGAGGCATGACGCGCGTTTCGCCGGTCAGTAGGTCAAACAGCCGCGCGTCAATTTCTACGCCGTCGATGGATGAAAGACGCAGGCGCGGAAGGTCTGGCACAAGCTTTAAGATGCGCTCGACCAATGATCCCAAATTGGGCTGCCCCGGCAAGTCATGGCCATAGCTGGTGACATCGACACCTGTCAGCACCACCTCTTGGAAACCACTGTCCACCAGCTTTTGGATATGTTCGATTACACTCCCTGCGGGGACTGAGCGGCTGTTTCCCCGTCCATAGGGAATGATGCAAAAGGTGCAGCGATGGTCGCAGCCATTTTGCACCTCAACAAAGGCGCGCGTCTTGCCAGAATAAGCGGTGACCAAATGCGGCGCGGTTTGCGCGATGGTCATGATGTCCGAAACGACAACTGGGCGGTCAGGGCGTTCGATTATCTCGCGCAGCAAAGCCGCATTTTGTTTTTCATGATTGCCGAATATGCCCGTGACTTCGGGCATTTTTTCGAAGGTTTCAGGTTCAACCTGCGCCGCGCAGCCGGTTACCCACACTTTTGCATCGGGGCGGCGTTTATGCGCTTGGCGAATGGCTTGGCGGGTTTGGCGGACCGATTCATTGGTCACAGCGCAGCTGTTGATAATGACGATATCGTCATGCCCGGCAAGTTGCTCGGCCAAGGCGTTGCTTTCCGCTAGGTTCAGGCGGCAACCCATGCTGATGACTTCAGGTTTCTGCAGCGGGGCGTTCATCCAAAATCGTCCCAGTCGGCGTGGCCGGTAAAGACATAGGTCGCGCTTCCCGTCATGATCACTGGCTGCCCCGCTGTCCATGCGATGGTCAAGCTGCCGCCCTTTTGGTGCACAACAACAGGGGATTGGACCTTGCCTTGCCGTATAGCGGCAACGCCTGTGGCACAGGCCCCCGTGCCACAGGCGCCCGTCAGGCCAGCACCGCGTTCCCATACTGTTAGACGGATTTCATTGCCGTCGATGGATGCGACATTGATATTCACGCGCTCTGGAAAGGCGGCGTCATGCTCAATGATGGGACCAAGTCGCGCGAGGTCCACAGCATCGACGTCGTCCACAAAAAACACGGCATGCGGGTTACCCATGTTGACCGCCATGGGGTTTTGCAGTTCTTCCCACGCTAAGGGCAGGGCAGCACTGTCCATGGCAAACGCGAGCGGAATGTCTTGCCACGCAAACTTGGCTTCACCCATCGAAACGGTCACAGCGTTACCGGACAGTTGCCCCGAGATAATCCCGCCCTTTGTTTCGATTTTTAGATCTTGTTTCAACAAGGCCACCACACAGCGCGAGGCATTGCCGCATGCTTCAACTTCGCTGCCGTCTGCGTTAAATATGCGCATATTGAGATCGGCAATGTTGGAATGCGCCAACAGGATGAGCTGATCACAGCCAATTCCATATTTACGGTCGGCAATGGCCCGCGCACGAGCCGGCGGCATGTCTATTGCACAGACGCGCGCGTCGATAATGACAAAGTCATTGCCCAGCCCATGCATTTTGTGAAATTCGCCTTTTGCCATCGTCGGCGATTTAGGGGCTGTGGGCCAGAGTGTCCACCGCTTATGGCGCCGGATATCGGCGGCTTCATTACACGGAATGATTTGCCTTTTGCGAAATCTGTTGGTAAGCGGCCCACCAAGGCACGAGTGGTGCCATTCATAATTTGTTGGAAATCCATAATTTCCAAGCTGGTCGGCGAAGATTCGCTCACCGGCTTTTTGTTCGTTTATGCCCCAAATGGGGTGATTTGGTAAGGAATGTCGATGTTTGACAAGCTGAGCGACCGGTTAGGAGGGGTGTTTGATCGCCTGCGCGGTCGCGGTGCGTTGAACGAAGCCGATGTGCGTGAGGCGATGCGCGAAGTGCGCGTTGCCTTGCTTGAGGCCGACGTTGCCTTGCCCGTTGTCCGCGACTTTATCGACAAGGTAACCGAGCAAGCCGTTGGCGCGCAGGTCCTAAAATCCGTCACACCCGGCCAGCAAGTCGTCAAAATCGTTAACGACGCGTTGGTGGACATGTTGGGCGCGGAACAAAGTGACCTGAATTTGGCTGTTGCGCCGCCTGCCATCATCATGATGGTCGGTCTGCAAGGTTCGGGTAAGACCACCACGACCGCAAAAATCGCGAAATTGTTGAAGACGAAGCAGGGCAAGAAAGTCCTGATGGCGTCGCTCGACGTTAATCGTCCGGCAGCGCAGGAGCAATTGGGCACGCTGGGCACGCAGACCGATGTCGCGACGCTTCCGATTGTGCAGGGGCAAATGCCCGTCGACATCGCCAAGCGCGCTTTGCAGGCGGCAAAGCTGCAGGGCTTTGATGTCCTCATCCTCGACACCGCTGGTCGCTTGCACGTTGATCACCAATTGATGGACGAAATGCAGGCGGTAGCGACGGTTGCTGTGCCGCAGGAAATATTGTTGGTCGTGGACTCGCTCACGGGTCAAGATGCGGTAAATGTTGCCAAAAGCTTTGGCGAGCGCGTTGATCTGACAGGTATTGTGCTCACGCGAATGGACGGGGATGCACGCGGCGGTGCGGCATTGTCGATGCGCGCCATTACCGGCAAGCCGATTAAATTTGCCGGTGTCGGTGAAAAGCTTGATGCCATTGAGGCATTTAATCCAAGCCGTGTGGCTGGCCGCATATTGGGCATGGGCGACGTGGTCGGCTTGGTCGAGCGTGCGTCCGAAATGGTCGAAAAAGAGGATGCGGAGAAACTCGCAGCCAAAATGGCCAAGGGCCAGTTCGACATGGATGATCTGCGCACCCAATTCCGCCAGATGACCAAGATGGGCGGTCTTGGTGCATTGGCTGGTATGATGCCCGGCATGAAAAAGGCCAAGCAGGCGATGGACGCCAGCGGCATGAACGATAAATTGCTGGTGCATATGGATGCCATCATTGGTTCGATGACCCCGAAAGAACGCGCCAAGCCAGAATTGTTGAACGCCAAGCGCAAGATCCGCATTGCCAAAGGCTCTGGCATGACGGTGCAGGACGTCAACAAGCTGATTAAAATGCACCAAGAAATGGCAAGCGCCATGAAGCGCATCCGCAAAATGGGCGGGCTTAAGGGCCTTGCTGCGTTGTTTGGCGGCGGCAAAGGTGGTGGCGATTTGGGCGGCGCGATGGAGGGGATGCACGGCCTTCCCCCCGGTGCGATGCCACCCGGCATGGGCGGATTTCCCGGAATGGGCGGCGGTGGCGGAATGCCACCTGACCTCGCAAGGCTTTTGAATAAGAAGAAATAATATATTGTTTTATTGAAGTATTTTAAGAAAGGTGAGTTAGTTTTATGGCATTATCAATGCGTTTGTCGCGGGGCGGTTCGAAAAAGCGCCCTTATTATAAAATCGTCGTGGCCGACGCCCGTGCACCGCGCGATGGTAAGTTCATCGAGCGTATCGGTAGCTACAACCCACAGGCACCTAAGGATAGCGCAGAGCGCGTAATCCTCGACACCGAGCGCGCGAAGCATTGGCTTGCCGCTGGTGCACAGCCATCGGACCGCGTAGCGCGCTTCCTTGATGTCGCTGGCGTCAAAGAGCGTAAGGCCAGAAATAACCCGAATAAGGGCGAACCAGGCCAAAAAGCTAAGGATCGTGCGGAAGACAAGGCAAACAAGCTTGCTGAAGCTGAAGAAGCGGCCGCAGCAGCAGCTGCTGCTCCAGCACCCGAGCCAGAGCCAGAAGTAGTTGCCGAAGAAGCACCTGCTGCCGAAGAAGCTGCTCCTGCCGCTGAAGAAGCTGCACCGGCTGAAGCTGCCGCTGAAGAAGCACCTGTTGCTGAAAAAGCTGCACCAGCTGAAGCTGCTGCCGAAGAAGCGCCTGCTGCTGAAGAAGTTGCTCCTGCCGCAGAAGAAGCAACTGAAGAAAAGGCCGAGGGCTAAGCTTTGGCTGACAACACCGTCACGCTTGCCGCCGTTTCTGGCGCGCACGGCGTGACGGGCGAAGTCCGTCTCAAGCTGTTTGCAGATAGTCTGGACAGCTTGAAACATTACAAGACGTTCAATGAAGGCACGTTGACGGTTAAGTCGCTACGCCCGACCAAAGATGGCGCAATTGCCCGCTTTGTTGAAATCAACGACCGCAATGCCGCAGAAAAGCTGCGCAGTACGCTGCTCACCGTTCCGCGGGAGGCTTTGCCCGAATTGGGTGAGGGCGAATATTATTATAGCGACCTGTTGGGCCTCCCATGCGTGTCCACCGATGGCAGCGACCTCGGTATTTGCGTAGCTGTCGAAAATTTCGGCGCAAGCGATGTGCTGGAAATCCAAATGCCCTCTGTTGAAGGCAAGCCTGGCAAAAAGTTCATGGTCCCCATGACCGTCGATGCCGTGCCCGAATGGGTGGCCGGCGCGGACGGCCGTATTCTCATCGATGCCGCTTTTGTGATATGACTTTCCACGCGCAAATACTGACGCTCTATCCAGAAATGTTCCCCGGACCGCTGGGGATTTCCTTGGCTGGCCGTGCGCTGGAGGAGGGGAAATGGTCTTGCGCGCCCATTCAGATTCGCGACTTTGCAAGCGATAAGCATCGCACTGTCGATGACACGCCAGCAGGCGGCGGGGCAGGGATGGTATTGCGGGCGGATATTCTGTCGGCTGCGGTTGTCCACGCGTCGACAGCGCAGCCTGAATCCCCAATTCTTGCGATGACCCCGCGCGGCAAGCCCATCACGCAAGCGCGCGTCCGTGAACTTGCGGCTGGTCCCGGCGTAACGGTGCTGTGCGGCCGATTTGAAGGCTTTGACGAGCGCCTTTTCGATGCCCATCCCGAAATAGAACAAGTTTCCATGGGGGATATCATATTATCCGGGGGCGAAATCGGCGCTTTGATGCTGTTAGACGCTTGCATTCGGCTGCTTCCCGGCGTAATGGGCGCCTCTTCCAGCGGTGACGAAGAGTCCTTTGAACAAGGATTGCTTGAATATCCGCACTATACCCGACCCAATGATTGGGAAGGGCGTATGATCCCTGAAGTGTTGCGATCGGGGGATCATGCGAAAATAGCTGCTTGGCGGAAACAACAGGCAGAGGAAATCACTCGGTTACGCAGACCGGACCTTTGGGGGCGTTACAAAGACGCCCGGGTTCAGCCTGCCTCTGACGTGCAACAAAAGAATAAGGATTAAATGGGGCATGAACCTCATCCAAACACTCGAAGCCGAAGCTATTGCAGCTTTGTCAGAAAACAAAAAAATTCCTGCATTCCGTGCAGGTGACACCGTCAAGGTGGGCGTGAAGGTCATCGAAGGTGAGCGCACGCGTATTCAGAATTATGAAGGCGTGTGCATCGCGCGTTCAAACAAGGGCATGGGCTCCAACTTCACTGTACGCAAAATGTCGTTCGGTGAGGGCGTTGAGCGCGTATTCCCGCTATACAGCCCCAATATCGACAGCATCGAAGTCGTCCGTAAGGGCGTCGTGCGTCGTGCGAAGCTTTATTATCTGCGTGGTTTGACCGGTAAGAAGGCACGTATCGCTGAACGCCGTGATCCGCGCTCTATTAAAACCACCGAGGCTGCCGAATAAGGCAGGAGCCGCGCTGCGTTTCTAACCGAACACAAAAAGCCGGGCTCCCAAAAAGAGCCCGGCTTTTTTATTGCCGAAAAGGAAAGTGAACATGGGGTACCGTATCGTAGTTGCTGGCGCGACCGGCAATGTCGGCCGCGAAGTTGTCAACATCTTGGCCGAACGCGCATTCCCTGCCGATGAAATTGCTGTTCTGGCATCATCGCGCAGCCAAGGTGTCGAAATCGAATACGGCGATACCGATAAGATGCTCAGGATCCAGAATATCGAGAATTTCGACTGGACCGGCTGGGATATGGCGATTTTCGCCATCGGTTCGGAAGCGACGATGAAATACGCCCCCATTGCCGCTGCTGCTGGCTGTGTGGTGATTGATAACAGCTCGCTTTTCCGGATGGACCCTGACATTCCTTTGATTGTGCCCGAGGTCAACCCAGACGCCATCGATACCTACAAGCGCAAGAATATCATCGCGAACCCCAATTGCTCAACCGCCCAATTGGTTGTCGCGTTGAAGCCCCTACATGATTACGCAAAGATCACCCGCGTTGTCGTATCGACCTATCAGTCGGTGTCGGGCGCAGGCAAAGAGGGCATGGACGAACTGTTCGAACAGAGCCGC
>ENA-OUVC01000862-OUVC01000862.1-marine-metagenome-genome-assembly--contig:-NODE-862-length-18811-cov-4.086581_pt1 | contig 18811 bp, 18 predicted proteins | sample MGYA00248622_ERZ508571 | MGnify/ENA primary metagenome ERZ508571 (study PRJEB26236, sample SAMN06267175) | marine metagenome | isolation source: Columbia River Estuary | place: USA:Columbia River Estuary... | reverse complement strand
GTGGGTACTGTCTTAGTTTTTCACTGCGCGCCATTGCACCTTCTAAGAATTGTGCGTAGGAGTATAAAAATGGTTTTCTACCTGTTTTTTCTTCAACAGTTTCTAGCCACGTCTCAGCCCATAAGGTGACCAAGCTTCTTGGCAAAGTTTTAATGCAATCACCTGAAGAGTTTTTCTTAATACAACTATTTTCTAAATCAAGTGCAATTGGTAGATCACGTTCGTTATAACCACCAAGGGATGCTAAACGCCATAAAACTTTTTGGGCTTGTGCTTTAGCATCTCGAATTATGTATGCCTCATCGGTGCTATTTGGCATATAAGCAAAGTGATACATGCCTGTGTAAAGACCAGCAGCTTGTGCTGCGCTTCGATCTCCAACCAACCATCGCATGGTTTCAATATCTGCCTTTTCTTGGGCATCTGATCCTTTAATTAATACAAAGCGCATTCCAGCATCAAACATCTGCTTAAAATCAATTGGTTGATCATTTGGGTGCTGCCAGCGGCTGATATCTGATCCTTGAATACGCCCACCAGTTAATTTGCCAGTCTCAGTTGGAATAAATAAATCATCAGTTGTTGCAAAAGTTTTTGTTAAATCAACTTTAAAGTTTGCACTCTTAGAAATTGTTTTCTTTTTGCCGACGATTACTTGAGCGCGGTATTGACCCTCTGCCTTAATCGCAGTGGCAACCGTTGTAATTCGCCAAGCTCCACTTGCAGCCGAAGTTGTTTTCAATGGCGTTACTTTCCAGGCCACACCATCAAATGTGTCAATTGTGATTGCACCTTTTGCCGCCGGCTTAACCTGACCATAAAAGGTAACTAAAGATTCACCAGCATTTGGCGTGCTTTCAACTTTTAATGTTAGAGATGTTTTTGCAGTGGCACTGTTTGCAGCCGGATTAAAGCCAGTAGCAATTACTACTAGAGCTAGGAAGAATGCAACTCTTTTCACCGCTCTATTATTGTGGGTGTAAAGCCAAAAACCCTTTCAATCGCTTCAATTAAAGAGTTAGTGTGGGATGGATTACGAGTTTTCTTAAAATCATGAGGGTTTGCAAACTTTTGACTATCAGCAAAATCTAAGGTTAATTGGTTGTTTTCAAATGAAACCAATCTGGCATCAAAGAATGAAAGCCAGGTAACTCGATCTTTCTCCAAAAGCAGATCTAAAACTTCATTCCAGCGGCTTTTAATATCCTCAAGTTGCATTTAATTAGATCAGAAATCCATATGCAATTGCCAAGACCAGAATGATAAGTGCGAGCATTTTGCTTACTCGCTTAAGTAGGAGAGTTTTAAATACTGGGATAAATGTTGCAATAAATGCCACTGCGCCAAGGATGATTAAAAGTGAGCTTTTGGAAAGATTTGCATCATTTCCAGTTTGATAGCGCAGATTAATCAAGCCCATCGCCAAGATTGCATAAGAGCCAAACCGGTAGTTATTTAATGGATTCATTTTTTAGGAATTCTCAATGAGTGCATACCGCCATCAATACTGATTGCTGTGCCAGTAACAGATGCTTGCAATGGACTTGCCAAAAATATAATTGCGCTAGCAATTTCAGCAGGAGAAACAAGGCGCCCCATTGGCTGCCGTGCCTCTAATGCAACTCGTGCAGCTTGTGCATCCTCTGATTGATCTAACAATCGCTTAACCCAAGGAGTATCAGTTGTTGCTGGATTTACCGCGTTAACTCGAATGCCATCTGCTAAATGATCAGTTGCCATTGCAAGAGTTAAAGTCATAACCGCACCCTTTGAGGCACTATAAGCTGCGCGATTTGGAATTCCATCAGTTGCTGCAATTGATGCGGTATTAACAATGGCTGCATGCTTACTGGCGCGAAGTAGTGGAATTGCTTGTTTTGATACTCGAGCTGTGCCAACCACATTGATGTTTAAAACTTTATGCCATATCTCATCTGTTTCATGCTCGACGGTAGTTAGGGAACCAATTCCAGCATTGTTAATTAAGATATCTAAACCTTTACTTGATTTCTTAAACTCATTAAAAGCTGATTCAACCGAGGCAGCATCACCAATATCGCACTTAATATATGTTGCAAAGGCAGCCATTTCACCTGGATTAATGTCAAAGCCAAATACAGTTGCGCCTCGCTCTTTAAGTCCCTTTGCAACTTCAAGGCCAATGCCAGAGCCGGCGCCAGTGATAATTGCGGTTAAGCCTGCAAACTCTTTTTCCATAATCTTCGATTCCGATCTGCTATCTCAGTAGGCGAACAGTATTCACTATTCCAACACGCTCCTATACTATTGTGAATATGGCCCGTCATAGCGAATTAGTAAAAATTCCACGCATAGATCGTTACATAACAAAGCTAGCGCTAGGAACTGCACCCCTTGGTGGCTTATTCACTTCTGTTGCCGACTCTGAAGCGGAGTCAACAATTTTGGCAGCAGTTGATGCCGGAATTAATTACTTTGATACCGCACCTTTATATGGCTATGGAATTGCTGAAAAAAGATTAGGAGCTGCCTTAAATAAATCAGGAAAACCATTTGTGCTCTCAACAAAGGTTGGCCGCGTACTTGAAAAAATTGATCCAAACAAAACAGTAATTGATGATTCACTTGGCAGCTTTGCCGATATTGATCCAAGTGTAATTCCAGTCTTTGATTTTTCAAGAGATGGAATTCTTCGCTCAATTGAAGATAGCTTAAAACGTTTAAATGTCTCTTCCTTTGATATTGCCTATATTCATGATGCTGATGATCGAATCGGTGAAGCAATTGAAAAGTCTTACGCAACCCTTGATGAACTTCGTTCCCAAGGAGTCTTAAAAGGAATTGGTGTTGGCATGAATTACTGCGCACCATCAATTAAGGCAGTTAAAGAGATGGATCTAGATATTATTTTAATTGCTGGCAGATTCTCACTCCTTGATCAATCAGCCCAAGAGCAATTATTTAAAGAGTGCAAAAAGAAAAATACCGCAGTAGTGATCGGTGGCGTTTATAACTCAGGAATTTTGGCAAACCCAGTTGCAGGTGCAACATTTGATTACGCACCAGCAAGTGATGAGTTAATTAAGCGTGCTCAACAAATCAAGCAATTACTTGCTGATTTTCATATTCCACTTACTGCAGCAGCTATTCAATTCCCACTTCGCCATCCAGCTGTTACCTCAGTATTAACTGGATCTAGAAATGTTAAAGAGTTAACTTCAAATATTGCTGACTTTGATCGTGATATTCCAGCTGCTGTGTGGGACGCCCTTGAGGAGTCTGGCTTAGTGAATCGAATTGAACTTTAATAGATGAGCCATTTAGCGGTAATTCAAACTCAATCTAATCCTTATCACTTAGTCAAAGAGATAAATGGCAAGTATTTTGAAATAGAAAAAATAAAAACCTTATCTGAGGCACTTTCATTACATATGGCAGATTTTAGAAAAGCCTACGATGCAGCCGGTGGCACTGAGGTCAAGGGTAAATTAGTAGCTCCAGTTGCAATCGATACTGAAGTGTGGGGAGCTGGTGTTACCTATCAACGCTCACGGGATGCTCGTAAAGAGGAGAGCGGTATTCCAGATGTTTACCAATTAGTTTACGAAGCAGATAGACCAGAGTTATTTTTTAAAGCAACTGCTCGCAGAACTGTTGGCCATGAGGGTGAGGTTGGAATTCGAGCAGATGCTCAAACCTCTGTGCCAGAGCCTGAGGTTGCAATTGTGATGAATAAATTTGGCGAGTTAATTGGCATGAGTATTTGTAATGATATGACCTCAAGAAATATTGAGGGAGAAAATCCACTTTATCTTTCGCAAGCAAAGATTTACTACGGATCAAATGCATTAGGCCCAATGATTAGACCAATTTGGGAAATTGTTGATCATGAAAAGCTCGATATTTATGCCAAGATAGAAAGAGCTGGCTCAATAGTTTGGCAGGCAGAGACCTCACTTAAATCTTTGAACCGAAGCTTTGATGACTTAATTGATTACCTATTTAAATGCCAACATTTCCCAGTCGGTGTAGTTCTTTCAACTGGAACTGGAATTGTGCCACCCCTTGATATTTCTCTAATGGCAGGGGATGTAGTTACCATTACCGTTGATCAAATTGGAACTTTAGTTAACAAAGTTGCATTAACACCTGAAGATATTAACGATCGGATTAAATAATGAGTGAACATGTAGTTTGGACGCAGTGGGATGATTTAAATGTTCCAAGTAAATTCAAGCGGTTATCACCTGCTACTACTCCTGCTGAAACCGGGGATATGTCTGAAGTTACTTTTTATGTTCCAACCTATATGGGTGGCAGACCAGCCCTTGAATTAACAAAAAAGATGCCAAACTTAAAAGTTTTACAAGTTCCAAATGCTGGTTATGACGATGCAATTGAGTTTCTAAGGCCCGGAATTACATTGTGTAATGGCCGTGGCATTCATGATGATTCAACTGCTGAGTTAGCAGTGGCCCTTGCCATCGCATCATTACGCGGCTTAGTTACCTTTGTTCGTGATCAAGATAAGGGTGAATGGGTTAATAAAACATATAACTCAATTAATGATCGAAAAATTGGAATTATTGGCTACGGCTCAATTGGTTCAACTATCGCCAGAATGCTCTCTGGTTTTTCAGTTGATATTGTTGCCTTCACGCAAAGCGGTCGGGATAACACCATCGCGATCACCGATTTAGATAAGCATCTACCAACTCTTGATGTCATTTTTTTGATTTTGCCATTAACTAAAGAGAGTAAACATTTATTTGATGCCCGCCGCCTAGGCTTAATGAAGGATGGCGCGTTGTTGGTAAATGTTGCAAGAGGTCCAATTGTTGATACTGATGCGTTAGTAAAAGAGCTTAACTCTGGTCGAATTACTGCTGCCTTAGATGTTACTGATCCAGAGCCACTGCCAAAAGGTCATCCACTTTGGTCTGCAAAGGGAGTTCTAATATCACCACATGTTGGCGGCAACTCATCAGCTTTTGATAGACGGGCTAGAAGATTAATTGAATCGCAGCTAAATTTATTAGCGCAAGGTAAATCGCTAGATAATGTTATCGTGGCTGGTAATTAGGCCAATACTTTTTAATCTTTTCCCGTAAGAAATCTGCGCTTTGGTGCATCTGCTCCATGCCATCCACGCCATCTTCAATTGAAATCCAGCTATCAAAGCCGACATCTTTTAATGTTTTAAAAATGGCGTCATAATCATTTAAACCTTTACCAATTACGCCATGTTTAAAAAATGAAACATATCCGGCGCTTCCACCCTCTGCTTTGCGTAAATCTTCAATGGTGCCACTAGCAAGGTAGCGATCAGAGGCATGCATAGTTAAAACTCGATGTTTTACTTTTTCTAGTAACTCAAGTGGTTCTTCTCCTGCTGCGATTGCATTTGAAGGATCAAAATTAACTCCAAAGTGTGGTGAATCAATCCGAGAAACTAAATCAACAAAGACCTCCATCATTTGCGCAAACTCTGGCTCTGTCCAGAAATCATCTTTGTAATGATTTTCAATTATCAAAGTCACGCCATGTTCTTTGGCTGCTGGAATACATGCGTTAATCGCATCAACTACATATTTCATTCCCTCTTCCCGGGTAATATCTTTTCGCCGCTGCCCAGATAAAACGCGGCAGTATTTAGCACCCAGGGCTGCACTCATTTCGATGGCAAAAATTTCTTTTTCTATCTCCTTATTTCGCAAGCTTTCATCTGGGATTGTGAAATCAGGGGAGGCACACATCATTGGAATCACCATGCCAGTATCTTCAACAGCTTTTCTAACCTTTGGCCAGTTAGCTGGATCTTTCACATCAGCAAAGTTGTAATAAAACTCAAGGCCATCAACATTTAATTCATCGCCTAATTTAATCCACTCATAAATACTCATTTGCCCTGAAACTAATTGCTTAATAAAACCTTTTGGAAATGCGGCTAACTTAGGCATTTACTTCTCAGGATTTCTGCCAATAATTGAGAACTGCTCTAACTCAACAACTGAGCCAGTAAATGGCCTGGACTCATCACCAAGCCAGTAAATACAAGCAGCAGCTAATTGCTCTGGCGTGCTCATAACACCAAAGGGAATATTCTCTTTTCCTAACTTTTCTGGCCACTTATCTGGCATACCTTTCTTAATTTGATCAACATACTCACGCTGCGTCAAAATCCAACCTGGATTAATCAAATTAAATCTAACCTGATCTACTCCATGAGCATTAGCTAAATTTCTTGTCATTGTTTGCAGGCCAGCTTTGCCAATGCTGTATGCCAAAAGAGATGACTCACCACTGTAGGCATTAATTGAACCAATATTTAATACTGCGCCTTTACTCTTCTTAAGATGCTCATAGCAGGCCTGAATTAAGAAAAGTGCTGATTGCAAATTAACGGTAATAGTTTTTGCAAATGCCTCAGGCGTTAATTGCAAAAGGTTATTTCGCTCAATGATGGCTGCGTTATTAACTAATCCATCAATCTTGCCAAAAGCTGAGATGGCAGCATCTGCAATCTTTTTTGGCGCTGAATCTTGCGCTAAATCTGCAATACAAAGTGCTGCGCTATTTCCTAATTGATCAACTACCTTCTGGCCACCGGCTTGATCAATGCCATGGATTAAAACCTTAGCGCCTTCACTCACTGCCTTGACTGCAATTGCGCTACCAATACCGGAGGTAGCACCGGTAATGATTATTACCTTATCTTTTAATCTCATTTTTACTCAGGCCTGATTACAGATTTTAAAATCTCACCAGATTGCATCTTCTCAAAAGCAACCTGCCAATCTTTAATTGGAAATACTCCACCTAAAACTGGTTTTAAATCTAATTTTCCACTTTCTAATAATCTTAAAACTCGCTCCCACATCGGCCAGTTATGAGAAAAACTTCCACGCAATGTGACATTTTTTGCTACCAATGGATCAAGTGAGAAATCTAAAGGTTGTGGTCCCCAACCAACCTTTGATATCCAACCATTAGGACGTATGACTGTTAAGGCATTTTTTAGAGAGGCACTAACACCAGCTGCATCAACCACACCATCAGCGCCTAAGCCATCAACACTTTTTGCCCAAGTGCTTGCATCGCCAATAATTACTTCACAACCATAAGATTTTGCAATCTCTAATCTAGTTTTATCTTTTTCAAGTCCAACTAATGCAACTTCAGCGCCTGCTAACTTCGCCATTGCAGCGCATAAAACACCGATTGGGCCAGGTCCATAAACCACAATTCGATCACCTGGTCTGACAAATCCAGGCGCGATAGTTGCGCTATAGGCAACCGCGCACGGCTCAGTCATTGCTGCATAATCAAATGAAATATTATCTGGAATTCTATGAAGTAAGCGGGCTGCAACCTTGGCATATCTAGTCATACCGCCGTTAACACCATAACCAAATCCTTTTCGAGATGGATCTAAGTTGTACTTGCCTTGCCTAGATAATGGTGAATCGGTATCAATTACTGCCGCAGTCTCCGTTACTACTCGATCACCAATCTGCCATTTGCCAGCAGATTTAACATTTTTACCTAACTCTTTTATCACACCGCAAAACTCATGTCCTAAAACAACTGGGTAATTAACCTCCCAAGAGTTAGTGCCATGCCATTGATGAAGATCTGAGCCACAAACACTTACCGCCTCCACCTGCATGATTACATCATCATCACCAAAGAGTGGATACTCAATCTCTTGTAATTCAACACTGCCTGGCTTTGAGGAGAAATTAACAACACCGATTGATTTCATAATCTAATCACCTAACCCTTGGCGTAATTGGAATATCACCATATGCATGAACCTTTTCACAAATTTTCCTAAGAACTTCTTCAACATTTCCAGCACCCTTTGAAAATGAATCAGCATCAATGGCAAGAGGAGCGCCAATTACTACTAAAGGTGCACCATATGAAGGAGATGCAATTGCTTGTTCAAGTGATAAACCACCAACTGCTTGCACTGGAATGCCAACAGCATCGACAACTGCTTTTAATTGATCAAGTGGATTTGGTGCTACCTCACCCCTTGCTGCAATGCCGCGCCTTTCGTCATAACCAATATGGTGAATGATCATGTCACAACCTAAATCTTCAAGTTGTCGTGCACCATCAACCATATCTTCACAACCTAAGTTATCTCCCATAACAGTGATGCCGTAATCCTTACCAGCTTGCACAACAACTTTAATAGTTTCTGGATGCGCTCTTGCCATTACAACAACATGAGTGGCGCCAGCCTTTGCCATCATCTGCGCCTCTAAATATCCACCATCCATAGTTTTTAAATCTGCTACCACTGGCGTATTAGGAAATTCTTTTCTAAGGGCGCGCACACCATGTAATCCTTCTGCCAAAATAAATGGCGTACCAGCCTCTAACCAATCAACTCCTGCGCGCATGGCAGTATGGGCCATCTCCATCGCCTCTTTAATATCGGTTAGATCTAAGGAAACTTGCACAATTGGTTTCACTTATAAAACTCCATACTTTGCAAATGCCTCACTGGGCGCCATGCCATCTTTAACAGCTTTTCTAAATAAATTCTCCCCAGAGTTTTTCTCTTCCACTCGGGCAATGACTTCATCAATAGCAGCCTTTGGCACAATTACAACACCATCAATATCACCAACAATTAAATCTCCTGGATTAATAGTTACACCATCAATCTCAGCTGCCACATTGTGTTCAACCACTTCATATCTAGAGTTAATATCAAGAGGTGAGGTTTGCACGCCAAAAACTTTAAAACCTAACGCTTGCATCCTGGTGGTATCTCGCACCGGTCCATCAGTTAACGCACCTGCCACACCTTTATGTTTACACGCAGTTGAAAGTAGTTCACCCCAAAATGCTGCTGGATGATCACCACCATTGTTTCGATTAGATGGTGTTACATAAACTTGATCCCTACCAACTGCATCTAATGCTTTAAGTAATCCAACATATGGCACATCAGGGGCTGTGAAAACTGCTTCAACTCTTACTGGAAATGCGTATCCCATCATCACGCCATCACCTGAAATCATTTGAATATCTGATTTTAAAACTTGATTTCGCAAATCCATATGATCTAAACAATCAGAGGCTAATGCTGCGGTAAATATGGTGGATAGTTTTGCTAAATCGTAATCTTTCTTGGCCATGGCCTAAAGATTAGGGGCTTTTTCACCCTACTTATAGACCCTTAAGTACTACTTTAGGCATTGGGCGTGAGTCTTTATAACTTTTAGATAAATTTTAGATAAACAAGTGATTATTGAGTAAATATTAGCCCGCCTTGATTGACTACCTAACTGGTCAGTACCAAGATTCACTCAGGTTCGACGATCCTCGTTGTACCAATTTCTATAGAGAAGAAATGGAGAAATGAATGCGTAGAAGTTCATTTCGTCTTGTTGCAGCTGCAGCAGCTATTGCCCTTGCGGTAACTGGTTGTTCTTCATCATCTGATGAAGCAGCGAACGAAGACACAGAGTTTGAAATTTTTACCTGGTGGGCATCTGGTGGCGAAGCTGCTGGCCTACAAGGAATGATCGATGTTTACGCAGCACAAAACCCAAACACAGAGTTTATTAACGCTGCTGTTGCTGGTGGTGCTGGTGTAAACGCAAAGGCTGTACTACAGAGCCGTTTAGATGCTAACGAGCCACCTGATTCATTCCAAGCACACGCTGGTATGGAGCTTGATGGTTATGTAAAGGGCGGACAACTAGAAGATTTAACTTCTTTGTACGCATCTGAAGGTTGGGACAAAATATTCCCAGCTGACTTAATTAAGACTCTTACTGTAGATGGAAAAATTTACTCAGTACCTGTAAACATTCACAGAGCAAACGTACTTTGGTGGAATCCAGCAACTGCAGCAAAGGCTGGCGTAACCAAGGCTCCTGCAACTCTTGATGAATTCTTTGCAGATCTTGAGAAGTTTAAGAAGGCTGGCGTAACTGGTCTTGCACTAGCAGGAAAGGGAGACTGGGCGATTGCTCACCTTCTTGACTGGATGCTTCTTGCATCAATGGGTGCAGATAAGTTCGAAGGTCTATACAACGGTTCAACTTCATGGACAGGTCCAGAAGTTGCTGCCGGTCTTAAGAACTTCCAGAAAGCACTTTCTTATGGAAATAAGGGAGCAGGAAACCTTGATTGGCCAGATGCTGGAAAGTTAGTAACTTCCGGTAAAGCTGGATTCTTTATCATGGGTGACTGGGCTTCAGCACAGTGGCAATCAGATGGTCTAAAGCTTGGAACTGACTACACATTCGCAGCAGCTCCAGGAACTGTTGGTACATACCAATGGCTATCAGATTCATTCACACTTCCAGTTGGTGCACCACACCGCAACGCTGCAATTGCATGGTTGAAGGTTTGTGGATCACAAGCAGGACAGGATGCATTTAATCCAAAGAAGGGATCAATTTCAGCACGTACTGATGCTGATCTATCTCTATACGATGATTATCTAAAGTCTGCTTCTGCTGACTGGTCAAAGGATCGCTTAGTCGGTTCAACAGTTCACGGAGTAAATGGAAATAACGCACTGATGGCTAAGTACAACGCAGCTGTTGGTAAGTATTTCTCAGGCGGATCAAAAGATAACGCCGGACTTGCTAGTGATCTTGCTGCAGCTTATGAAGCAGGCAAGGCTTAATAGCAACAAAGTAGGACAATAACTTTGGTGGGCAAGAGATTGCCCACCAAAGTTTTCTAATTTTGATGACATAACTCGCTAGGCTCGCCTAAAGTTGGCAGAAAATATGGGGGAATAAGCGTGAGTAAATCAACACAGAATCGACGCTCATTAAGCGCTCGCACTGGTGGTTTACTTTTTGTTTTGCCCTCAATTATTACCGTAATTATTTTCGTATACGGCCTAATTATCTGGTCAGTAAATGTTTCACTTACCAATCAAAACTCTGGCTCAAAAAAGGCTATTGAGTATGTTGGTTTAAAGAATTACACAGATTTAATTGCAGATGAGCGCTTTACGCACTCCCTTTCAAATCTTGTTAAATTTACAGTTGTTTTTATTCTTGGCGCCCTAATAACTGGATTTATCATGGCGCTCTTACTTGAAAAAGGAATTAAGGGTGAGGGTTTCTTCCGCTCCTTTTATCTCTACCCGATGGCGATCTCATTTATTGCGATGGGAACAGTATTTAACTGGTTACTTAACTCAGCACGGGATGAAGACGCTGGTGGATTAAATCTTGCATTGCAAAAAATTGGCTTAGGTTTTCTACAAAATGATTGGTATGTCTCAGAGAAGGGTGCGATGTATGCGATGGCGCTACCAGCTATCTGGCAGATGTCAGGATATGTATTAGCACTTTTCTTAGCAGGCTTTCGTGGAATTCCAGATGATATGCGCGAAGCTGCCCGAGTAGATGGGGCTACTGAGTCACAGATATACAGATATGTTTTATTCCCACAACTAACACCTACTTTATTAACTGTGTTGATAATTTTAGGACATATCTCAATGAAGGCTTTTGATTTAATTATTGGTATTAACGGTAAATCTTATGTAACTCAGGTAGTTGCTGTTTATATGTGGGAGGCAACCTTTGATTCACGTGATTATGCTAAAGGTACAGCGATTGCAATTGTTCTGTTAATTATGATTGCAATTGTAGTTGTGCCATACCTTCGTTATAACAACAAACAACAGGCGTACCGCTGATGAGTAATGACATTGTAGATCGAATCACCGCAAAGCATGATGTGCGCAATAAAAAGCGTAAGCTAAATGGAAAAGAGCGCTTTTGGTTAATCTTCCGCTATGTCTCTTTAGCATTTATCTGGTTTTTAGTAGTAATGCCAATTTATGTGATGGTAATTAACTCACTTAAAGGTGTAAAAAATGTTTACCTGACTAATGCATTTAAGTTGCCAGAGAAATTAGATTTCTCAGCTTGGTCTGTTGCTTGGAGCGGCACGGATTACTTCCCACAATCAATTTCAGATTCAATGACCAGGACTTTGTTCTTCGTAATTCAATCTGCAATTATTTCAGCAATTATTGGTTCAATTAATGGCTATGTCTTTGCAAAATGGAAGTTTAAAGGATCTAACTTAGTTTTCACCTTATTCTTATTTGGAATGTTCATTCCATACCAAGCAATTATGATTCCGCTGGTAAGAATTGCTACGACACTGGAGATAAATAAATCTATTTATGTGCTGGTTTTAGCGCACGTAATTTATGGAATTCCTATTTGTACTTTAATTTTCCGAAATTATTATGAAGCTATTCCTAATGAATTAATTGAGGCAGGCCGTGTAGATAAAGCTTCGATGATAAGAATTTATCGATCAATTATTCTGCCTCTTTCTGTTCCAGCATTTGTGGTGGTATTAATCTGGCAATTTACCTCAGCTTGGAATGACTTCCTCTTTGCGATATTTTTAACTGGTGGGTCACCAAAATTATCCGTTGCCACAACTGCGCTTAACTTTATTACCGGCTCATCAAATCAGGTTTACTACGGCGTAAATATGACCGCTTCATTAATAGTTTCACTTCCTACATTAATTGTTTATATCTTCCTAGGACGATATTTCCTAAGAGGATTGCTCTCTGGCTCTTTAAAAGGTTAGTAATGTCGATTGCAGTTGAGGTTTTTGATTCCCGGCGCAATCAATTAGGTGAAGGACCTACTGCATCCGGCAGTGTAAATAATCAGGTTCAGTGGTGTGATATTTATGGCCAATTTATTCGATCTAAGAATTTAGTTACTGGTGAAATCTCTGAATACCAAACAGATGAAGCAGTTGGCTTTCAAATCCCACGAGTAAATGGTGGCGATATTTTAGGCACCGCAAATGGCCCAGTTCTTAGAGATTTAAATGGAACACTACATAACTTACCAACTAGAGAAGAATCTGATGGGTTTAAGGATAAGCATGTACTGCGTTGGAATGATGCCAAGGTTTCACCCGATGGTGATCTATTTCTTGGTTCCATGGCTTATGAAAACCAAAGTAATGAAGGTGCATTCTATAAATTAAGCCGAGATGGAAAGAAAATGATTCGTTTAATTTCTGACGTCGGTATCTCAAATGGCATGGATTGGTCAGTTGATAAAACAAAAATGTATTACATCGACACGTTAGCTATGAAGGTTGAGCTTTTTGATTACAACAATGGCCAGATAAGTAATCGGCGGACCTTAGTTGAGATCTCAGATGGGATGGGTTATCCAGATGGTATGTGCTCAGATAGCGAAGATAATATCTGGGTGGCATTTTGGATGGGTTCTTGCGTGCGAGGCTTTGATGGAAAAACTGGTAAACAAATTGCTGAAATTAAATTACCAGTTCCAAAGGTGACTTCTTGCTGTTTTGCTGGTGAAAACCTTGACCAATTAATAATTACAACTGCTGTTGGAAACCCAGGTGAGGAAATGGATCTAGATAAGTATCCACAATCTGGATACATTTTTATTGCTAATCCTGGAGTTACTGGTAAAAAAACCAATCTTTTTGGTGCGTAATTGAACACTGATTTATTTACCTTTGGTGAGGCACTTTCAGTATTTATTTCAAGTGATAGCGATTCAGTAATGAGCGCTGAAAAATATGAACGAGTTACAGCAGGAGCTGAGGTTAATGTTGCAGTAACTCTTTCAAGACTTGGGTTAAAGCCTCAGTATTTTTCTCGCTTTGGTAATGATCAATTAGGTTCGGTTATGTTAGAAGATATTAAAGCAGAAGGTGTTGATGTTTCTCTTATTAAGCGTGTTAATTCATTTACGGCAGCTATGGTGCGAAACCCTGGCAAAACTGCGCCAGTTGAGATTAGTTATTTAAGAAAGGGTTCTGCAGCATCAACTATTGAACCAGCAGATATTTTAGATTCCTATATATCCTCCACTCGCTGGCTACACACCACTGGCATTACCTGCGCAATTTCAAATAGCGGGGCAGCGACGGTAAAGCATGCTTTGCAAAAAGCAGCAGCACTAGGCGTTAAATCTAGTTTTGATTTAAATATTAGGCGAAAATTATGGAGTGAAGAAGATGCTAAGAAAGTTTTATTCCCACTTGCTTCAAATGTTGAATTATTAATTGGTGGAGAAGATGAGTATCAGGTTGTATTTGGATCAAATGAGCCTAAAAAAATTCTTGCCGAAGCTAACAAGCGCGGTTGCAAAATTGCGGTAATGACCAAAGGTGATCAAATGATGCGATATAGCATTGATGGAAATTATGCAGAGATTAATCCTCCAAAAGTAGTTGCGGTAGACCCTGTTGGCTCTGGCGATGCTTTTACTGGTGGTGTTATTGCGGGTTTACTAAGCGGCTTAAGCGTTGAGCAGGCACTTGAGCAAGGAAGTATCTGCGGGGCACTAGTTGCAAGTATGTTTGGGGATTGGACCGGTATACCAACAGGTAAATTAGGTTTAGTTGATAAAGAAATTATTGCAAAGGTTAGGGGTAAATAGTGAAGACCATAGATAGATTACTTTCTGAGAAAATGATGACATTAGTCAGATCTAATTCTCAAAGTGAGGGGCAAGCTTTAGCAGATGCAATAGTAGAAGCTGGTGTTAAAGTAATTGAGATAACTCTTACTACGCCAGGTGCTCATAAAATCATTGAGAAGCTATTAAAAAATAAGGATTTACTAGTTGGAGCTGGCACAGTTAGAACTGTTAAAGAGGTTAAAAAAATGGAGGATATTGGGGTCAGTTTTATAGTTTCACCAAATACAAATGAAGATGTAATTGCTGCAACTAAAAAATTAAATCTGGTATCAATGCCAGGTGTTTCCACACCAAGTGAAGTTGCCATTGCAGAAGAAAGTGGCGCTGACATATTAAAATTATTCCCAGCAACAATTCTAGGACCAGATCATTTAAAGATGCTGCGTGAGCCATTTCCAGGTAATCGCTGGTGCCCTACCGCTGGTATTACTTTGGATTCAATTCCAAAGTGGTTTGCGGCCGGTGCTGATTTAGTTGGCTTAGGTGGCCCGGTTACTAAGGACGGCGTAAGTGGAGTAAGCAAAAATGTTTTAGCTTTTCGTAATGCAATTAATGAGGCTAGTAAGGTAGTTTATCGCCATGAAGTTAGCCAATAAACATATCTTTGTAACAGGCGGCGCCAAGGGAATTGGTGAAGCAATTGTTAGAGATTCAGCTAAAGAGGGCGCAAGCGTCTCTTTTGTAGATATTGATGTCACAGCAGGTGAAAAACTAGTTTCAGAGTTAACAGCTCTTGGACAAAAAGTAGTTTTTGTTAAAGCTGATGTTGCTAATTTTGAACAGTTAAAAGATGCTTTTAATCAGGCGGTCGATAAATTCGGTGATGTGAGTGGTGTTGTTAATAATGCTGGTGTTAATTCTCATGCAGACCCAGTAACAATGACTGATAAAGAGTGGGATGATTTTTTTGCAATAGATATGAAGCCTGTTTGGCTAACCGCTAAGTTAGCACTGCCTGCAATGCGAAAAGCTAAAGGTGGATCAATTGTTAATATCTGCTCAATTCATGGCCGCCTTACCTATCCAGGATTTTTTCCATATGGGGCAGCAAAGTCAGCTGTTCTTGGATTAACCAGAAACTTAGCTTTAGATGAAGGCAAGCATGAGATAAGAGTTAATGCAGTATCTCCTGGTTACATTCTTACCGACTTAACAAAAACTTGGCTAAGTGGTGAAGCTGGTAGGACAGAACGTGCTAATTCAATTCAACCACTTGGGCGAATGGGTGAGCCAATTGAGGTAGCCAAGGTTGTTACATTTTTACTCTCTGATAAATCTACATATGTCAGTGGTTCTGATTGGGCCGTAGATGGCGGATTAGGAGCAAGAATCGCATGATATTAAAAGGTGAGCATTTATTTGTAACTGGCGGAGCTGCCGGCATTGGTGAAGCACTTGTTTTAGGTGGTGTTAAAGAGGGCGCAAAAGTTTCATTTGTTGACATAGATGATGCTAAAGCAAATGCGTTAGTTGATAAGTTAACTAAAGAAGGTCATCAAGTTCAATATACAAAAGCTGATGTTTCAAAGTTTGAAACCTTCAAATCTGGTTACGACAAATTAGTAGCAAGCTTTGGCGCAGTAACTATTGCAGTTTCTAATGCTGGCCGTAACTCTTATGCTGATGCGGTTGAGTATGCCGAACAAGAATGGAATGACTTTTTTGCACTGGACTTAAAATCAAGTTGGTATCTTGCAAAGCTTTGCTTGCCAGAGATGCGAAAAGCAAAGTATGGATCAATTGTTAATATCTCATCTATTCATGGCCGTATGTCTAGGCCAAACTTCTTTCCTTATTCTGCTGCCAAGGGGGGAATAATTGGATTATCTAGAAATTTAGCACTTGATGAGGGTAAGTATGGAATTAGAGTTAACTCAGTATCTCCTGGAACTACTGCAACTCCATTACTGAAGAGCTATATGGAAAAGTTTCCAGAGGAAAAGGCACACGCTTTATCTGTAGCACCTAATGCTCGTTTTGGCTCTCCTGAGGAAATTGCAAATGTTATTTTGTTCACGTTATCAAAAGATGCTTCCTTCATTTCAGGAGCAGATTTAATGGTTGATGGCGCACTACACGCCCGCTATGCCTAAGATCTAATATTTACAAAATCTGGATTTAATTCGCTTAAATTCTTAGCACCCATTAATTTCATTGCAGTTTCCATCTCAAATCTAAACATTTCTACAACCTTCTCTACACCAGATTGGCCTGCAGCCATAGCGCCGTATAAATATGCCCTGCCGATTAATACTGCATCAGCACCAAGAGCAACAGCGGCTAAAACATCTGCTCCACTCATGATTGCTCCATCAATGTAGATTTGTGGTCCACTACCTTTTATACCAATTTCAGTACGAACCTGCGGTAGAAGTTCAAGAGGTACAACTGATCTATCTAGCTGCCTTCCACCGTGGTTTGAAAGCACAATTGCATCAACACCAATTTTTTTAAGTTCAGCAGCATCTGCAACGGTCTGTATTCCTTTAATTATTAATTTACCCTGCCAAACTGATCTCAACCACTTAACATCTTCAAAAGTTACGGCTGGATCAAATACAGTCGCGGCAATCTCTGATAACGGTTTATTAAAGTTTCTAAAGGTAGCGAATTCAAGGGGAGCGGTAGTTAAAAGATTAAACCACCACTTTGGTTTAAGAGCCATATCAAAAAAAGTTTTAAAACCAATCTTTGGTGGCACAGTTAATCCATTTCGCATATCACGCCATTTAATGCCACCAACAGCAGTATCAACAGTCAACATTAATCCTTCAAAGCCCGCCTTTTTTGCTTCTTCAATAAATTTTAAGCTTTGATCACGATCTCGCCACAAGTAAAGTTGAAACCATCTGCGCACACCTGGTACTTGATTACCAATTTCTTCAGAGGAGGTAGTTCCCATTGTTGATAAGTTATAAATCAAGTTATTTTCTTCACAGATTTTTGCAACCATTACTTCGCCTTGATAATGCATCATTCGGGTATATCCAGTAGGTGCAAAAATTATTGGCAGTGCACTTTTTTGCCCAATAACATCACATGTTAAATCTATTTTAGAGACATCTCGTAGCACCCGTGCTTTAAACTCAACACGGGAGTAGATCTCTTGGCTTCTGGCATAAGCTAATTCATCATTTGCGCCACCATCAACATAATCAAAGACTGCTTTTGGTACTCGCTTTTTGGCAAGATTTCGCATCTCAGCAAGGTTTACAACATTTTTTAATTTTCTATCTTGAAGTGGAAATTTAGGCAGAGACCAACCTAGTAACGGCTTTATATTTTTCCAGCGAGGTAGTTGTCGTTTCATATTCAAACCTTCAATCTATAAAAACGTTTTGCTGTACCAGCCCAAAAAGATTCCTGCTCTGATTTTGAGAAATCCTTGGCGAACTCTTCCATAAGGTCAATTGTCTGGCTATAACTGGCAGCGAGCAAACAAACTGGCCAATCTGAGCCAAACATCATTCTATCTGGCTTAAATGATTTAAGAATATGATTAAGGTAGGGTTTAAAACTTATATTGCTCCAGTCACTCCAATTTGCTTCAGTAAATAATCCAGATACCTTAACTGAGACATTCTCATATGAGGCTATTTCACTTATTTGATCAGCCCATGGCTGTAATTCACCCTTAGCAATATATGGTTTTGAAATATGGTCTAATACAAATATATTATTTGGCGATTGCTTCACCAGCTTAACTGCGGCAGCTAACTGTGGTGGCTTTGTTAAAATATCAAATGTAAGTCCAGCATCTGCAATTCTGTGGACATTTTTTACCACATCATCACGAATTAACCAGTTTGGATCATCTTTATCTTGTGCCATATCTCTAATTGAAACTAAATTTTTGCCGCCAGCATGTGCTAAATATTTCTCTAATACAGGTGTAATGTCACCACTTTCAAGATCAAGCCAACCAACAACCGCGCATACTTTTGGATGAGAAAGTGATAAGTCTAAAAACTCAGGTGTTTCATCTATCGTGGGTACAGTTTGAACAATTACCGTGTAATCAATTTTAGATTTTTCTAGTTCGGGCTCAAATTCATTCATTAAAATTGTACGAGAAATTGGTTTAAGTTCATCACCTTTCATCCAAGTCTGAGGGCGTACATTTAGATCCCAAATATGATGGTGTGAATCAATGCGCATAATTAGAGAATCTTACTCCTAATATTATCAATCTCATCTAAGCAGTTTTGCCAAAGTAGGCTTGTTTTATCAACGCCACCATCTTCAGTCCACATCAATCTTTTAATTATTACTGATCTCATTTGCAAAAATTCTTTTCTCTTTACAACTGCTCCATCTAATTTTGCACCAGC
>ENA-OUVC01000861-OUVC01000861.1-marine-metagenome-genome-assembly--contig:-NODE-861-length-18813-cov-3.059618_pt1 | contig 18813 bp, 14 predicted proteins | sample MGYA00248622_ERZ508571 | MGnify/ENA primary metagenome ERZ508571 (study PRJEB26236, sample SAMN06267175) | marine metagenome | isolation source: Columbia River Estuary | place: USA:Columbia River Estuary... | reverse complement strand
TACTGGGCTTCCCGTTCATTTTCCTCGGCGCCCTGGACGTGCGCGCCACCAAGATCAACGAAGCCATGAAGTTGGCCGCCGTGCACGCCATTGCCGGCTTGGCCAAGGAATCCGTTCCGGAGGTGGTGAATTTGGCCTACGGCGAGCGCAACTTGGCCTTTGGCCCTACCTATCTGATTCCCAAACCGTTTGACCCACGTTTGATCTACACCGTGGCGCCGGCCATTGCCCGGGCCGCCATGGAGAGCGGCGTGGCCCAAAAGCCCATTACGGATTGGCACGCCTACGAAGAGCAGTTGCGCAACCGCCTGGGCCGGGACGACAAGTTCGTTCGGTTGATGATGCAGAAGGCACGGTCTGCTCCCAAACGCTTGGCATTCAACGAGGCCGATACCTACCGCGTGCTGAAGGCCGCTCAGATTTGCTACGAAGAAGGCATCGCCGAGCCGATTTTGTTGGGCGATCCCGAGCGCATTGCCCAAATCAACGAGGAGTACCACTTGGGCTTGGAGTCTTTGACCATCGTGGACCCCCGCATGCCCAAAGCCCCCAACGCAGAAGCCTACGCAGCCGCCTACTACAAGGATCGCCAACGCCGTGGCATCAGCCAGGAGGAAGCGAGACGGCTCATGCGAAACCGCGATTTTTACGGCCCGATGATGGTCAAACAGGGACACGCGGACGCCTACGTAACCGGCACCACCACCAAGTACTCCCGTGCTGTGAAACCGGTGATGGAAATCCTGGGGCCCAAAGGTCCCAATACCCGCGTGGCAGGCATGTACGTCATGCTGACCAAGCGCGGCCCCATGTTCTTCGCAGACACCACCTTGAACGAGGACCCAACAGCAGAACACCTGGCGCAAATTGTCACGGTGGTGTCGCAGTCCGTAAAGCGAATGAACATTGTCCCCAAAGTGGCCCTACTGAGCTTCAGCAACTTTGGATCGCATCGGGGCGTGTTGCCCACCAAGATGCGCAAGGCCTTGGACCTCATTCGGGAGCGCATGCCGGATTTGATTATCGACGGCGAGATGCAGGCGAACTTTGCCGTGGACAACGCCCTATTAAAGGAAATGTTTCCCTTTTCTGACTTGGTGGACAATGCCCCCAACGTATTCATATTCCCAGGATTGGCTTCCGGCAACATCTCCTACAAGCTCTTGCAAAGTCTGGCCGGAATGGAGGCCATTGGTCCGTTGTTGACCGGTTTGGAGTATCCTGCCCACGTGCTGCAAATGGGCTCCAGTGTCCGCGAGATCGTCAACACGGCCGCCATGGCGGTAGTAGACGCGCAGACGCGCGGCAAGAAATAAGCATTTCGCAAACCCACGATCAAGGGGCGGTCTCGTTGGAGGCAGCCCCTTTTTTTAGGCCTCCCCGGGCGCTCGCCCAAAGTGGGCTCAGATGGCGCCGCTCAGGCCACCACCCAGGCGCCACTACGCCGCCCGATTCACCCCCACCACCGCTGGAAGGCGCGTAAACGCGAAGGCAGCACCGGCAGCCAGAACCCCGCACACCACCCACAAAACCACAAAACCGGTTTCTGGATTTGAAAAAGCAGCAACCGTGCGGGTGCCCAACAAAGGTGCTACGATGTGGGCTGCAGAATAAGCTCCGGCGTACATGCCCAAGTAGCGGCCTCGCGCTTGATCGCCCCCGCGTTTGGTGGCGTACGTCACCATGAAGGGCATCGCCAGAATTTCGGAGAACGACAGCAAGGCCATGTTCAGCAGCATGCCGGTAAGGCCGGGAATTAGGGGCAAGGCCCAAAAGCCCACGGCCAGCACGGCGCAACCGGCGGCAATGACTTTGCGGGGAGCAAAGCGGTCTCCCAGCCACTGGACGGTGACCATTTCAAACAAGACGACCACTAAGCCGTTGAACGCAATGATCCAACCGATTTGATCCTCAGACCAATGATGAACGGTTCGGTAGAACAGGGGGAGCGCACCAATCAATTGGAAGAAAACAGTGGCATACACCAAGACCAGCAGCACAAAACCCAAGAAAGGGCCGTCGCTCCATGGAGATTTTCCGGAGGGGTTGGCGGTAGACGGGACGGAGCCGGGATGCGGCACCTTGGGCGCGTAGGAGCCTCGTCTGCCGCGGAAGTAGTAGGCCAGAAATCCGGCAGCCACCAAACACGTGACGGCGTCGGCATAAAAGAGTCCTTGGTAGCTCCACAGGGCGATGGCCCCTGCCAGGGCGGGCCCAACGGTAAAGCCCAAGTTGACGGCCATCCGGTTGAGGGAGAAGGCCTTGGTTACTTTGTCTGGGGGAGAGAACGCGTAAACGGCCGCTCCGTTGGCCGGCCGGAGGGTGTCCGCAATAGCCGCCGTGGCGAAGACGCCCAGGAATAAACCCCAAAAAGAGGTGAGGAAACTCAACGCAAAAAAGCCCAGTCCACCCCCCGTGAGGGCCATTACCTGAACCCAGTAGGAGCCCAACTTGTCCGTCAGCCAGCCGCCGCTGAGGGAGCCGACCAAGGAACCGGCGCCAAAGGCCGCCATGACCCATCCGGTGTCTTCCAAGGAGAAATGCAGCGCCTGGGTGAGGTACAGGCTCAAGAAGGGCAGCACCATGGTGCCGCTCCGGTTCACGAACATGATGGTGGCCAGCACCCACGCGTCGCGCGTGAGACCGGAGAAGGCGTCGGTATAAAGGGCACGGATTTTGCGCACGGCACTGCAAAGATACCTTACCTTTATCCCAATGAAGACGCGATTTTCTTTGTTTTTTACCGCTTTGGCCCTGGTGGTTTCCCTTCCGGCGTGGAGTCAGGCGCGCAACGTCGGGCTGTTCAACGGCGAACGCGAGTGGATCCACGAATACGGCTACACGCTGGGCGCTGTTTTGGGTTCCTACACCGGAACGCCCATGGCGTACCACTTGAACCAAAGCATTGTGTACACGCCGCGGTTGATTTTCCCCTTCAAGAACGCGGGTTCCTTGGATGTGGTGCCCAACGTGGGATTGGGACTGACCTCGTCGCTTTTGTTGGGACGCTCCAATTTGATTGCCAGCGAACTGGGATGCATGGTGCACCTGAATTCCGGATTGGGCTCCTCCTTGGACAACGCCTCAACCTTTGGGGCGTTCTACGGTTTTGGACTTCAATCCTACACCATCCACATCTTTGATTTCTTCAACGGTGGTCCGGCATACCAACCGCAACCCTACTTGGGCCCGGCCGTGGACGGCGGCATCCGTTTCTTCCTCTACGGCTCACCCGTCTCGCTTTCGGTGCAGTACGGCCCCAGCCTGTACATTCCCCCCTCCGCTCGCGGAATTGGCGTGTCCGGTTACTTTACCGGACGGCTGTTGTACGGGATGTATTGAACGCTGCCTGGGTTCGGTAGTCCGACGGTTTTCACTCGTAGCCTTTAGCGTAGCCTCTCTCCCGCTCCTGGTTTAAGCTGTTAAAAGTGCCTTCACGGCATCCGCCAACACCTTCCCATCTACTTGTCCGGCCAGTGCAGTGCGGCATGCGCCGATGGCCTTGCCCAAATCCCCGGGACTGCTGAATCCTTGTGCTTTTAATACGGCGTGAACGGCAGCGTGCAGTGCGTCGCCTGCCAGCTGTGCGGGAAGGTAGCCCTCAATAACTTTTAATTGTGCTTCTTCCGGCTCGGCCAAATCCAGACGGTTTTGCTCGCGGTAGATGGTGGCGCTTTCCAGACGTTGTTTTTTCAAGCGCTGGAGCAACTGGATTTCTTGTTCTTCCGTTAAATCGCCGGAGGCTCCCGGCTCTGATTTAGCCACCAAAACGGCTGCCCGAATGGCGCGAACGGTCTCGAGTCTGATTTTATCTTGGCCCTTCATGGCGGACTTGAGGTCCTCCATCAGGCGCGCTTCCAATGCAGCCATGTATTTATTTTATGGGTTCGCGTACAAAAGAGACCCCGGTGGGGACCACCGGGGTCTGCTAAAAGGGGATTCAATCCACGTTGTCGTGGAGGAACCGGTTGTGCGTGCGGAACGTGAGGTCGTCGCCTTCCCCGTTGATTGCAGTACCGCTCAAGGGGTTCTGCTGGGAAATTAAACTGTGGTCTACCGAAACCCCTGCGCGCTGAAACGCTGGAACTTGTGCGTATTCTTCTGCTCCGGTGCGCTGAACGTTTTTGAAGGTGTGGTTGAAGGCACGCAAACTTTTACGCCGTTCTGCGGCCATCTGCTGCATGGCATCGTCCACGCGCTGTTCCAAGGGGTCCGGGGTGGCGCTTGAAGACACGTAATCTTCCACTGCGGGTGCCGGTTTGTTCACGGTTTTAACTTCAAAGCGCAAGTGGGCAGGCACGGGAGGCTCAGACGGCGCAACGGCCTCGTGTTTGCGGATGCCCAAGGCCTCCTCAAGGGCTAAATACTGGTCCAAGGTGTGGCGCTTGATGCCGTCTTCATCGCCTGAAGCACTAACGGTTTCTGCAGGAATTTCAGCGGTTGGCACTGCAGCGTACTCCGTTTCGATAGCATCTTCGTCGACGTTCGTTGGGTTGATTTCTGCACCAGCGGCTGGCAAGGGAAGGTCCCACTCCATCACGGGAGCGCCTGCCCCTTTGCGGGCAAAGGCTTCGTCGGCCCCTAAATCAAAGGGGGAGATTAGGGCAACTTCTGGCGCGTTGGATGGTGCGGTCTCAGGAGTTGCGTCTCGGATGATGAAGTCGTCGAAGTCAAAGAGGCTGGGGCTGGCGTCAAACGAAAAGGAGGGTGCTTCGTCGGTATCTGCTGCCATTTCATGAATTTCAGCAGCGCTTTCATAGGTGGCGACGGGCTCCAATACAGGTGCTTCCGCAGCGAGTGGTTCCAGGAAGAATGCTTCAGCGGCGATTGGTTCCTCCACAAGTACAGCAGTGGAGGCTATCGCTTTTGGGGCTTCTTGTTCCAAGGGGGCGTCAAAAGGAGCGTTGCGCAGAGCGCGTTCCGCAAAGGGATCCAGGCTGTGGAACACCTTGGCCTCTTCTTGAGGGGCCAGTCCGGCGCGGATAGAATTGGCTTCAAAGCCCGTTGCGATGACGGTCACTTGCACGGATTGGCCCAAGGAAGAATCTTCACCAATGCCCATGATGATGTTGGCATGTCCGCCGGCTTCGGCTTGAATGAAATCGTTGATTTCGCCAATTTCGTCGAAGGTGATTTCGTGCTCGTTGGAGCCGGAGACAATCAGCAAGAGCACGTTTTTAGCGCCGCGGATGTGGTTGTCGTTGAGCAGGGGACTGTCCAAGGCACCGGAAATGGCGTCGGTGGCGCGGTTGGGGCCTCCCGCCGCAAAGGAGCCCATCAGGGCGGTTCCGCTGCCGGCCAACACGGTTTTGGCGTCGCGGAGGTCGATGTTGGTGCGGTAGTGGTGGGTGATGACTTCGGCGATCCCGCGGGCGGCGGTGGCCAGCACTTCGTCCGCCTTGTTGAAGCCGGCTTTGAAGCCGAGGTTGCCGTAAACTTCGCGCAACTTGTTGTTATTCACCACAATAAGGGAATCCACATTGGCGCGCAATTTCTCGATGCCCGCCTCTGCTTGGCGCGAGCGCACGTTTCCTTCAAAGGCAAACGGCAGGGTGACAATGCCTACGGTAAGGATGCCCATTTCTTGGGCGGTTTTGGCGATGACGGGGGCGGCTCCGGTTCCGGTGCCGCCGCCCATGCCGGCGGTGATGAACACCATCTTGGTGTTGGTGGCCAGAAGGGCTTTGATGTCGTCCGCGCTTTCCAGGGCGGCGCGTTCCCCGATTTCGGGGTTGGCGCCGGCGCCCAAACCTTCGGTGAGGCTTTGGCCCAACTGAATTTTGGTCTCTACCGGGCTGTGTTCCAGCGCCTGCGCATCCGTGTTGCACACCACAAAATCGACGCCGTTGATGCCGGCCAATTTCATGAAGTTAACCGCGTTGCTTCCGCCGCCGCCAACGCCAATGACCTTGATCACGGACGAGCGGTTTTTGGGCAGGTCAAAATGCAAACCAGTGTTTTCGGGAGTGTGCATAAACGTTTACTTGTGTGCAATTATTCTTCGTCGATGAATTTCACAAATCGATGAACCCAAGATTCAAAGAAGTTGGGTCGTTTTCCGGTGAGTTCGGGAGTTGACGCTGTTTCGGCGCCTGCTGTTTCACCTTCCCCGGTAGATTCGGTGGAAAGTGCTTCCATGGGATTGGGTGCAATCGGTGTTGTTGCCGTTCCGGCCGTGGGCGCAAAAGCACCACCAGCGCTCGTGGCCAGTGTGCTGGCTGCCGATGGCATGGGTGCGGACGGTTGGCCAGTGGGCGCAAAATCCGGGCTAAAAACAGACTCCAATTCTGGATTCGTCACCATGGGGAACTCAATCTTGCTTTCTAAACCTTTCATGAGCAAGCCCACCGCTGTGGCGTAGATGGGGCTGGACAATTCAGCACCGTCGGCCTGACCCGCCAAATGTTCGTTGGGGTAGCCAATGCGCGTGTACATTCCGGTGACGTACTCCACCAATTGCTTGATGTGCTTCAGTTGGGATCCACCGCCCGTGAGCACGATGCCGGCAATCAGCTTTTTGCGCGGTTGGTCGTGGCCGTAGGCCTTGATTTCCGAATAAACGGCCTCAATGATCTCGACGCAGCGGGAATGAATGATTTTGGACAGCGTTTTCAGGCTGATTTCCTTGGGATCGTGCCCGCGGAGGCCCGGAATGGAAACGATTTCGTTGTCTTTATTTTCGCCCGGCCAGGCAGAGCCAAAGCGCACCTTCAGCAGTTCAGCTTGCTTTTCAATGATGGAGCAGCCCTCCTTGATGTCGTTGGTGATCATGTTGCCGCCAAACGGAATGACTGCGGTGTGCCGGATGATGCCGTCTTTGAAAATGGCTACGTCCGTGGTGCCGCCGCCAATGTCCACCAAAACAACTCCGGCCTCTTTTTCTTCTTGGCTCAATACGGCCTCAGCGGAAGCAAGTGGCTCCAGGTTGATGTCGTGCACCTCCAGGTTGGCACTTTTGACGCAGCGCGCAATGTTGCGGATGCTGGTGACCTGGCCCACCACAATGTGGAAGCTGGCTTCCAGGCGGCCGCCGTACATGCCGCGGGGCTCAAAAATTTCGCCCTGGCCGTCCACGCGGTATTCTTGCGGAAGAACGTGAATGATTTCCTCGCCGGGGTTCATGACCAGCTTGTGCACGTTGTCCGTCAGTCGGGTCAAGTCCGCTTCCTCAATGACGGATTCGCGGTCCTCGCGGGTGATGTAGTCCGAGTGCTGCAGGCTGCGGATGTGCTGTCCGGCAATGCCCACCACCACGCTGTTGATGGTCAGCTGCGCATCTTCCTCCGCCAAAGCGGTGGCGCGTTGAATGGAATCGACCGTCTGCACAATGTTGGTGACGACGCCGCGCTGCACCCCCAAGCTGGGCGCTTTGCCCATGCCGATGATTTCAATTTTGCCAAATTCGTTGCGCTTGCCAACGATGGCCACAATTTTGGTGGTGCCTATGTCCAGTCCAACTGCGATTTTTTCCATGGCGATCAGTCTTGAAGGGTGTAAACCACTTGGCCGTTGAAGCGAACGTTCACCGTTTCCAGTGAGTCCAATAACCCGGCTTGGGTGAGGTAGGTGTAAAAAACAGAGAGTCGTTCCGCCTTGTCTTGGAAGTGCAATGGACGGCCCCAAACCAAGGCATGGTCCGCGAAAACGGGGTAAGCGGTAAAGGTCCCCACCCGGTTTACTTCCAATCCGGACCAACCACCAGGAAACGTGGTGGAGGTGGACGCGCGCTCCAGCAAACGGAATCCCTGAGCAATACGCGCAGAATCCAAATCGCCGGTGAGCACGGGAACGGGGGCCGAAGCGCGCGGCGACAGGGGCATTTTGCCCCCGCGGCTGTCCAGATAATAGGACGTATTTGCTTGAATTACACGCACTTTAGCAACTTTTTGTTTCACACGGGCATGGATGGCCCCATCCCAAGTTGAAAATACCTCGGCTTTTTCAACCAGTGGATGCGATTCCAAGGTTTCTTCCAACAATCGAATGTTAATTTCTTTCTGCGATTTTCCTGAATAAGGCGCCCCAATTCGCACCACCAATCGACGCAAATCTTGTTCGTCCAGCAGGGGCTGATCTGCAGGCTGGTCTAACGTCCACTGCATCCCGGCCACTTTTTGGTTGGCCGATCGCTGCGTGCCTTCCGCGGCCCCCCAAAACAACCCCAACACGCCCCCCAAGAGGAGCGCGGTTTGCAGGTATTTTTTCCAGGAGATTTTCACGATTTCAGACGTTTTTTTTGGGTACAGTTCGGTGCAATTAGCGCTGGGAATGTTGGGTAAAATGGGCTTCAAAAACGGGAACCAATCGGTCGATGTCTCCAGCACCCAAGGTCATCAGCAGGGAAGGGTGGGTGCGAAGGACCCATTCCACGGCCTCTTGGGGGGACATTACTTGCGGTCGTTTTTCTTCCGGAAAGGCTGCGGCCAGGGCCTCTGAGGTGATTCCCGGCAAGGGCAATTCCCGCGCGGGGTAGATGGGCAAGAGCACCACGGTATCTGCTTCCTGCAAGGCTTCGGCGAATTCAGGAAGGAAGTCCCGGGTGCGTGTGAAGAGGTGCGGCTGAAACAGGGCGGTGAGGGGGCGGTTGGGGTGCAGTTGGCGCGCGGCACGCAGGGCGGCGCGTAATTCGGTGGGATGGTGGGCGTAGTCGTCAATGTACACGGTGGCGTCCGTGCGCACCCGGACGTCAAACCGTCTGGCCACCCCGCGGAACGACGCAATTGCGGCGCAAATGTCTTTTGCGCCAACGCCCAGCAAGTGAGCGGCCGCGGCGGCTCCCACCGCATTTTCAATGTTGTGGCGCCCGGGGAGACCCGCGCGAACACCCAGAATCTCAACGGCTTCCAGGCGCAAATCAAAAACTTGATAACCGTCTTCGGTGCGCAGGTTGGAAGCGGAGTATGCGGCGTCTGGTGCGTCAACGCCGTAGGCGATCCCACCTAAGTTCAGGCCCATTGCTTCCAGCAGGGTTCCGTCGTGGTCTAGGGTGAGCGCCGCAAAGGCCTCAAAGGCCAAACGTGCGCCTTCGGCCGTGCCGTAAATGTCCAAATGGTCCGCGTCCGTGCTGGTAATCAAGGCTACGCGGGGGCGCAGGTGCAGGAACGATCGGTCAAATTCGTCTGCTTCCACCACCGTGATGGGCCCGGTTCCCGCCACGCGGTTGGAGCCAAAGTTCGTGGCGATGCCGCCCAGAAAAGCGCACGCACCGGTTCCTGCTTGAAACAAGATCCAGGCCAGTAAACTGGACGTGGTGGTTTTTCCGTGGGTGCCACCTACCGCCACGCACAGGCCGTCGTTGGCCCAAGCGGCCAAAACCTCTGCACGTTTGTGGAACGCAAAACCGCCTTGAGAAAAGTGAATGCGCTGCGGATGATCTGTTGGGATGGCCGGCGTCCACACCACCAAAACTTCACCCGGCGTGTTGAATGCGGCCGGCAGGGATTCCACGCTGTCGTCCGTGGTGAACCAAACACCTTCCGCCACCAAGGCGTCCGTGAGCGGGGTAGGGGTTTTGTCGTACCCGCCAACTTCCCAGCCCAGGGCCAGAGCGTGCCGCGCAAGAGCACTCATGCCAATGCCGCCTATGCCCAAGAAGTAGGCCGCGCGAACGGGGGGAAGTTGCAGAGCGCTCATCACAAGGCTTGGACAATGTGTTCCACAATGGCTTCGGTTGCTCCGGGGAGGGCCAAGGTGTATGCGGCTGCGCTCAGTGCTGCCCGACGGTCCTGGTTCGCCATCAATTCAAGAACATGTGCATTCAGTTCCGCCAGTTGGCTTTCCGGCAAAACCACGGCCGCGCCGGCGCGTTCAAAGGCCCGAGCGTTGTGCGTTTGGTGGTCTTCCGCCACGTTGGGCGAAGGCACCAAAAGCGCCGGCATGCCGGCGCAGGCCAGTTCGCTCAACGTTCCGGCGCCCGCCCGGCTGATCACCAAATCCGCCGCGCGGTAAACCGCGGTCATGTCTTGAACAAAGGCGGTGAGTTGCAGACCCGGAGTGTTTTGGGGCAGGCGAGCGGCTAGGGCCGCGTGGTACAACGCACCGCACTGCCACACTACCTGCATTCCGGCAGCGGTCCAGTTGGTCCAGGCAGCCTCCACGGCTTGGTTGATGGCGCGGGCGCCCAGGCTGCCGCCCAGCACCACCAGGATGGGCTGCGCAGGATCCAATCCCAGCTTTTGGGCGGCTTCCGCACGTTGGTTTACGGTTGTAGGGGCGGCGGCCAAAGCGGCCACGGCGGCCCGGACGGGGTTGCCGGTTTTGTGCGTGCGGTCCGCCGGAAACCAGCGTTCCAAACCGTCGTACGCCACGCAAATGGCGCGTGCTTTTTGGGACACTCCGCGGTTGGTTACACCGGCGTAGGAGTTTTGTTCCTGCACCACCGTGGGGATGCCCAGGCGTTGGGCCATCCAGAGGGTAGGGGCGCTGGCGTACCCGCCGGTGCCCACCACAACATCCGGTTGAAACCGAAGAAGGATGTTCCGGCAGCGCCACAGGCTGCGGAGGATTTTCCACGGAAGGCTAAAATTCGCTGCCAGGCGCTGGCGCTGAAATCCGGCGATGGGCAATCCCGTAATGGGGTACCCGGCCGCGGGAATCTTTTCCATTTCCATTTTGCCCAAAGCGCCCACGAATTCGATCTCGCAGTTTGGGAAACGCGCACGAAGACCGTCGGCAATGCTGACCGCCGGGAAGATGTGACCGCCGGTGCCGCCGCCGGAAAGGAGGAAACGCAGGGGTTGGCTCATAGGGACGGTTCTTCGTTGGGTTCTTTGGAAAGCAGGGACTCAGAACCGCCCAAGGCAAAGGCGCCGTCTGCCTCAGCCTCTTCGCCCTCGCCGCGAGAAATACCCAGAATCATGCCCATGGCCAAGCACGTCATCAGAATGGACGAACCTCCCTCACTCACCAGGGGAAGTGTTTGACCGGTTACCGGGAACAGGCCCACCGCAACCATCATGTTCGTAAAAGCTTGAAATACAACGGAAAACCCAAGTCCAATAGCCAGAACATGACCGGTTGCGTTTGTTGCGCGTTGCCCCACCCGCACCGATTGAAGGAAGATCCACACGTACACCAAAACCAGCGTTCCTCCGCCCAGAAGCCCCCATTCCTCCACCACCAATGCGTAAATGAAGTCCGTATTCTTCTGCGGTAAGAAGTTTTTCTGAATTCCCCGCCCCGGACCTTGGCCCACTAGGTGTCCTTGAGCAATGGCCATCTTGGCGAGATCAATTTGGTAGGTGTCGGCATCTTCTTTGGTTCCCGCAAAGTTTTCAACGCGCGAAATCCAAGTGTCCACTCGGTTGGGAAATAAATCAGGAAAGGCCTTGGCCGTTAGGACGAACAAAAGAAGCACTCCCAAAGCAATCCCCATCAATTGGAAGTAGGCCTTTCGGGGGAAATTAGCAGTCCAGAGCACCACCGAAGCATTGATAAAGATCAGTGCGGCGGTGGATAGGTTGGCGGGAAGTACCAATCCGCAAATCAGTCCCAACGGAAGCACCACACTCCACAACCCTTCGCGCAGTGTTTTTGGAGGATTTTTCTTGGTCAGCACGCGGCTCAGATGGGTCAAAAGGACGATGTTCGCCAACGCAGACGGCTGAAAGCCTACTCCAGCAATTCGGAACCATCGGGCGGCATTGGCACCATCTATGGTACCTCCTTGCGCCAGGGTATAGGCCAAAAGTGCCGTGACCACAAAAAGGCCTAAGAATGCAGCAACCCCGTAGAATTTACTCGGAATTCGATGCACCACAACGGCCAATCCGATGCCGATCAGCGCAAAGAAAACGTGGTACTGAAAACCGTTCCTGCTGGCGCTGAATACCGGCAGAAAAGAAAACACCACCAACGCCAAAAACAACATCCACAGAATGGTGTTGCCCTGGAAAAAGCGTTTGAGGAGTGCGCGCACGGCTGGGTTGATTGGAATGAATAAGTGCTGGACGGTGCGTTACAAGCTGCGGACGTTTTCTTTGAACTGTCGGCCGCGGTCCTCGTAGTTTTGGAACAAATCAAAGCTGGCGCAGCAGGGCGAGAGCAGCACGGTGTCTCCCTTGCGGGCCAAGCTGTAGCTGGCCTTCACGGCATCCGCCATGGAATGCGTTTCCACCACGGGGAGGTGGCTGTTGGCGAAGGCCGCTACGATTTTGGAGTTGTCCTTACCCAAGCACACAATGGCTTTTACCTTGCTGGCCACCAAGGACATGAGTTCCGAGTAGTCGTTCCCCTTGTCCACGCCGCCCACAATCCACACGGTGGGGTGCTGCATGCTTTCCAGGGCGTAGTAAGTGGAGTTAACGTTGGTGGCTTTGGAGTCGTTGATGAAGGAAATTCCGTGAACGGAAGCCACGGCCTCCAACCGATGTTCCAAGCTCTCGAAGTGCGCCAAACTTTCGCGCACCGCCTCTTTGCGAACGAGAAGAAGTCTGGCAGCGAGTCCTGCGGCCAAGGAATTGTAGGCATTGTGCTTGCCTTGAAGAGCGAGTTCTTCTATGGTCATGGTTTCGTGTGTTTTGGGGTCGTGGATGAGGTAGGTGTGGTTTTCCGGGGTGTTCAACGCAGCATAGGCGCCGTAAGCATTGGGTTCCGATGCAGTTCTCAAACTGAACGGCAGGAGCTGGGACCGGATGGGGTTGGCCTTCAGGGCGAGTGCCGTTTCCGGATCTTCCAAGCAGTAGAGGAAGTAGTCTTCTGCGGTCTGTGCTTGGGCAATGCGCATTTTGGAGGCGGCGTAGCGCTCCATTTGGTAGTCGTAGCGGTCCAAATGGTCCGGGGTGATGTTGCAGAGGATGGCGATGTGCGGACGGAAAGAGTAGCAGTTGTCCAGCTGAAAGCTGCTGACTTCCAATACGTACAGCGGTTTTGGGTTGCGCGCCAGCTGCAGTGCAAAACTTTGGCCAATGTTGCCTCCCAGTCCCACCTCCAAGCCCGCGTGCTGTGCGATGCGGTACGTTAGGGTGGTGGTAGTGGTTTTGCCGTTGGAGCCGGTAATGGCCACAATGGGGCTGGAGGTGTAGTGAAAGGCAAATTCTAGTTCAGACCAAACCAGAATTCCGCGCTCCAGGCAAGCCGCCACGGCGGGAGCCGTGTTTGGAATGCCGGGGGATTTGATCAGCAAGTCTGCAGTCAGCAGCCGATCCAGGGAGTGCACGCCTTGCTCGTAGGCGATGCCTTCTTGATCCAGCTGGGCCGCGTACTGCGCCTTCAACGCGCCGCCGTCGCTCAAAAACACGCGGTGGCCGCGGTCTTTGGCCAAGATGGCTGCGCCCACGCCGCTTTCGCCGCCGCCCAAGATGGCTACCGAAGGGTATTTGTCCAACAGGTTCACGGAATCAACGCAGTTTGAGGGTGATGATGGAGAACACCGCCAAGAGGATGCCCACTATCCAAAAGCGCGTCACAATTTTCGCTTCGTGGTAGCCCTTCTTTTGGTAGTGGTGGTGGAGGGGGGACATCAGGAAAATCCGACGGCCCTCGCCGTATTTTTTCTTGGTAAACTTGAAGTAACTCACCTGCAAAACCACAGACAAATTCTCCACCAAGAAAATGCCCGCCAGAATGGGGATGAGCAGTTCTTTGCGGATGGCAATGGCAAACACGGCAATGATTCCGCCAATAGACAGGCTGCCGGTGTCGCCCATAAACACCTGAGCCGGGTAGGTGTTGTACCACAAGAAGCCAATACAAGCCCCTAGAAAGGCCGCGGCAAAAACCACCAATTCACCCGTATTGGGGATGTACATGATGTCCAGGTAGGAGGCGAAAACCACGGAGCCGCTGACGTATGCCAAAACGGCCAAGGCAAAAGCCACGATGGCCGACGTCCCAGCCGCCAGTCCGTCCAGTCCGTCGGTCAGGTTGGCGCCGTTGCTCACGGCCGTCACAATGAACAGCACAATGGGAATGAACACCAACCAGGCCCAGTCTGCCGCGTTCTCGCCAAAGACTACCGCCAAATCAGCGTAGTCAAAGGTGGTCTCCTTGAGGAAAGGAACCGTGGTTTTTAAACTTTTAACAGCCGGCCCAAAGGTGGGGAAGCCGCGCGATTCCTCGCCGTGCAAGCTCACGTCGGTTTGGGCCGGAAGTTCCTCTTTCATCACCACGTCTGGATGCAGGTACAAGGCCGCGCCCACAATGACGCCCAGTCCAATTTGGCCAATCACTTTGAAGATGCCCCGCAGGCCCTCCTTGTTCTTTTTGAAGACCTTGATGTAGTCGTCCAAGAACCCAATGAGCCCCATCCAGACGGTGGTCAGCAACAGCAATTGGATGTAGATGTTGTCCAATTTGGCCAGGAGCAAGGTGGGAACCAGTATGGCCGCCAGGATGATGAGTCCGCCCATGGTGGGGGTGCCTTTTTTCTGCATTTGGCCCTCCAAGCCCAGGTCCCGAACGGTTTCGCCAATTTGCTTCCGGCGCAGGGCATCGATCAGTTGGCGTCCAAAGACCATGGAGATCAGGAGCGAAATGAGGATGGCCATTCCGGCGCGGAACGTAATGAACCGGAAGAGGCCCGCACCGGGCACGTCGTACGCAGTATCCAAATAGGAGAAAAGTTCGGTCAGCATCGCAGATTGTCTTTAAAGAGCGGCTTAAACGTTGAGCACTAGGAAGGTTTCCAGCAAAACGGCGCGGTCGTCAAACGGATGGCGTACGCCTTGGATTTCTTGGTAGGTTTCGTGCCCTTTTCCGGCCACCAAAACAATATCTCCGGGCTGGGCGCGCTGAACGGCTAATTTGATGCCTTCCTTGCGGTCCGGCAGGGTGGTGGTTTTTCGGATCAAAACGGGGTCCAGTCCGGCTTCCATCTCGCGCAGGATTTCCGCGGGATCTTCGGAACGGGGGTTGTCTGAAGTCAAGATGACCGCGTCGCTTTTCTCGGCGGCGATCTTGGCCATGACCGGGCGTTTGGCTTTGTCCCGATCTCCGCCACAGCCCACCACCGTGATGACTTTGGCGCCGGCGTTTTGGCGAAACTCCGCCAAGGTGTTCAGCACGTTTTCCAGGGCATCGGGCGTGTGGGCGTAGTCTACCACGCCCAAGATTCCCGTGGCGCTTTGCACCGTTTGGAACCGACCGTCCGGCGCCGTCAGGGAACTGAGCGCGGTGCGCACCGGTTCGTCGTCTTGGCCCAACAGGTCCGCTACGCCGTAGATGGCGGCCACGTTGTAGGCGTTGAACGCGCCAATCAACCGCACCCACAACTCCTTCTGATTCAGGGTAATCAGCAATCCGGTCAGGTGGCTTTCCAGCAGTTTGACTTTGTAGTCCGACGGACTGCGCAGGGCAAAGGTGTGTATCCGCGCCTTGGTGTTGAGCACCATGGTAGCTCCGTGCTTGTCGTCTGCATTCACCAGGGCAAAGGCATCTTTTTTCAGGCCGTCGAACAACAATTTCTTCGCGCGGATGTAGTGGTCAAACGTGCCGTGGTAGTCCAGGTGGTCGTGGGTGATGTTGGTGAAAACGGCCCCGGCAAAGCGAGTTCCTGCCACGCGGCGCTGCACCAATCCGTGCGAACTCACCTCCATGAAGGCGTATTTGCAACCGGCGTCTACCATTTCCGCCAATAGCTTTTGCAGCACCAGCGCATTGGGCGTGGTGTGGGTCGACGGTTCGCAGCGCCCGGCCACGCAGTTGACCACGGTGGAAATCAGGCCGCTTTTGCGGTCCAAGGATGCAAACAGTTGGTACAGCAAGGTGGCAGTAGTGGTCTTTCCGTTCGTGCCGGTAATCCCTACCAGTTGCAACTTCTCGGAGGGGCGATCGTACCAATTGCACGCCAGCCAGCCCAAAGCCTCGGCGGCATCGGCTACTTGAATCCAGGCCACATGATCTTGCGGCGTTTCCGGCAATTCCTCGCACACCACCGCGCACGCGCCCGCGGCCAGTGCATCCTCAATGTACCGGTGCCCGTCCGACGCGGTTCCTTTGATGGCCACAAAGAGGAAGTCCTTGGCCACGTGCCTGGAGTTGTCTGCAATGCCCGCCACGGCCGCATGCATGGCCCCCGCGGTTGCTTTAATCTTCAGATCCCGAAGGAGTTCGCGCAGCAGTTTCATCCCAATACCAGTTCAACAGTTCCCCGAACGCTCCTGAGGGGCGTACCCGCAGGGATCGATTGTTTTTTAACCCGACCGGCCCCCCGCACCCGCACGCGGCAGCCGGCATTTTCCAACAATGCCAAAGCCCGATGCCCAGGCAAACCCACTACGTCCGGCAGCATGCCGCTGCGCGCGCGACGGGCCGCCCGCTCCACCAGCGCGTCGGTTTTCTTCATCCGGCGGCCGGCCGCCTCGGCCATTCCGGCCTCGGCCGCCGCCTCCGCCACGCGGTACGGCGCCGGAGACAACTTATTCACCGCCAAGGCGATTTCCTGAAAAACGGGGCCGGCCAGGGCGCCTCCCGAAGGCTCCGCCATTTTGGGCTTGTACAGCAAAACCACGCAGGTGTATTGGGGATTTTCCGCAGGAAAGTACCCGGCAAATGAAACCTGGTAGTGGTACCCGCCCGCGTCCGCATCCCGGTATTCCACCCGATTGGTTCCCGTTTTCCCCGCAATAGACAACGAATCCGTATACACGTGTTTGCGCCCCGTTCCTTGGCGAACTGCCCGCACCAAAAGCTGGTGCATCACGGCGCGGGATTCTTGTGCGCAAATGGACGGATGAACCACGGTGGGGGCAAACAGTTCCACCACCGTTCCGCGGTCCCGGATTTCCTCCACCACCATCGGCTTCAGTAATTTACCGCCGTTGGCCAGTGCGTTGTAGAACATCGCAGTTTGCAGCGGAGTGACCAAGACGTTGTAGCCATAAAACATGCGGGAGAGCGTTACGTTTCCGTACCACGTTTTGTCCCCCGGCTTTGGGATGCGGGGCTTGCTTTCCCCCGGCAATTCAATGCCGGTGCGTTCCCCCAATCCAAATTGATACAGACGGTCCGCAAAGTCTTCCGGGTGTTTGCTGAAATGAGGAAACAGCGCCTTCACTATCCCAATGTTGGAAGACACCTCCAAGGCATGTCCCACGGTGATGTTGCCGTGGCCGCCTTTTTTGGAATCCGTAATGGGCGCGGCCCGTCCGGGAAAGAGGTCCAAGCGTCCGTCTCCGGTTTGTACCCACTGGGCCGTATCCACTACGCCTTCCTCCAAACCGGCGAGCAAGGTGGCAACTTTGAAGGTGGAGCCCGGCTCTGTAGCGGCCCAAACCGCGTAGTTCACGGTCTCGGAATAGCCGGAATCGCCTTCCAATTTGCCCAAGTTAACCAGCGCCCTAATTTTGCCCGTAGCGGCCTCCACCAAGATCACCGTTCCGTATTCGGCTTGGGTTTCGTCCAGCTTTTTGCGCAGTGCTCTGTCCGCGATGTCCTGCATGCGAACGTCCAAGGTGGTCACCAAGTCCCGGCCGTCGTGCGGCTCTACGGCGTAGGTGTTTTCAATGGGTTTCCACATGTTGCGGCCGAGGTGCTGCATCACGCGCGAGCCGTCCTTTCCCCGCAGCGTCTCCGAAAACTGCCCTTCCAAACCCTCGCGGGCATCGGCCCGGTCGTAGCCCAAGGTTCGGGCCGCCAAATTGTCAAAAGCCCGCACGCGTTTGGGAGTTTCTTCGATGATCATTCCGCCCTCGTGCCCGGCGCCCTTGAAGAGTGCCAGTTTTGTGGTGGTTTCCATCGCCGTAAAGCGCACCTCGCGGCCCAACAGCACGTACCTTTTTCCGTCCCGATGCGCCTTGCGCAAATAGCTAAACCACGCTCCAGCCGTGCGTTGTCCCAACACCCGTGCCAACGTGTCCGCAGCGTTGGCGGCGTGGGCATTGAATCGAACATCGTCCACCACGGCCGCATCCCAATAAAGGGCATAAAGGGGCATGGAGGTCACCAGCAACTGGCCGTCTGCGGAATACAAATTGCCACGGGTGGCGGGAACCGGACGAATTTGGATGCGTTGTTCCGCCAATTCTTTGCGCAGGGCAGGCCCATCTACTATGGAAATACGGAACAATTGCCCCACCACCAACAACGCCAATACCCCGATCAATAGGGACAAAAGCGTCGCCATTTTTGCCGAATGCCCCCGCGCGTTACTCATCGGTGGGTTGAATTTCCAGTTTGATGGGCGGCTTGCCGCTGGGCACCAAACCGCGTTCCTGCGCGCGCTCCTGGATGCGGCTTTCGCGGCCCCACTGCATCAAAGCAGACTTGGTTTCCAAGTAGTGGCTCTCCAACCGATTGAGCTGGGCAGACTTTTCTTGAATCTCGCGAATCTTGCGGTCTGTTTGGTGGGAGCACGTGATGGCCAGGAGTCCCAGTGCCGTGAGGTACAGTAAAAACGGAATGTTTTTCCGCACCAGTTCGTGCCCCACAATGGAGCCGCGCACAAAATCCGCAAAGGAAACTGTCTTTTTGGGTGTTTGCTTCCCCGGCTCGCTCACGATTGTGCACGTTTTTCAGCCGCGCGCAGCTTGGCGCTGCGGGCGCGCTGGTTGCGTTGAACTTCCTCGGCGGAGGGCACCAAGGCCTTCCGTGTGATTAAGTCAAAGGGAACCAGGCGGTTGCCAAAGGTGTCGCGGTCTGCCTCGCCCACGAGCTTGCCTTCGCGAAAGAATACTTTGACCCGACGGTCCTCCAAACTGTGGTACGATAGCACCACAAACCGTCCGCCGTCGGCCAAAACGGACAAACCTTGCTCCAGCAAGGATTCCAAAACGGCCAACTCGCGATTGATTTCAATCCGCAAAGCCTGAAAAACTTGTGCCAGCACCTTGTGGCCTTTGCCGCGCGGGGCCAAAGGCTCCACCACCCGCACCAAAT
>ENA-OUVC01000859-OUVC01000859.1-marine-metagenome-genome-assembly--contig:-NODE-859-length-18820-cov-3.190311_pt1 | contig 18820 bp, 15 predicted proteins | sample MGYA00248622_ERZ508571 | MGnify/ENA primary metagenome ERZ508571 (study PRJEB26236, sample SAMN06267175) | marine metagenome | isolation source: Columbia River Estuary | place: USA:Columbia River Estuary... | reverse complement strand
ACGGAATGCTTTATGAACCATATGTGTTGCAGTGTGAGCGCGGGAAATTGCTAGCCTGCGCTGAACATCCACTTGGGTAAGTGCGCTCGCGCCAACCGTTGGTACTCCCGACAAAACTCGACCACGGTGCACGTAAAGCCCAGGAACAGGAGTTTGGACATCGGAAACTTCGATTACAGAACCGTCACCGAGTGTGATCCGACCATGATCAGCGAGCTGTCCGCCACCTTCAGCATAAAACGAAGTGCGATCTGTCAGAACTTCAACTTCATCGCCCTCGACTGCGCTATTAACATCCACGCCATCAACAACAAGTCCAGTAACAACGCTCTCAGTTTGAGTTTCGGTGTAGCCAGTGAATTTAGTTACGCCGGACTTACCCATGATGTCGCGATAGACCGTAACTGCGGCAACGCCACTCTTTCGAGCAACTGAGTCTGCCTTTGCCCGGGAACGTTGTTCCTGCATTAAGCGTCGGAAGCCTTCTTCATCAACACTTAAGCCTTGCTCGGCTGCCATTTCCAGCGTCAAGTCGATTGGGAATCCGAATGTGTCATGCAGCGCGAAAGCCGAGTCGCCACTAAGCACCTTTGTCTTAGTTGATTTCAGATCAGCTGCTGCTAAATCAAACATTGAAGTGCCGCGCTCAAGTGTGCTCAAGAAAGTTTCTTCTTCGGCAGCCGCAATCGACATGATGCGGCCTTGTTCGCTTAGCAGCTCTGGGTACTGCGGCGCCATTGCAGTAATGCTGGCTGCAATAAGTTCTTTCATCGAAGGATCGTTCGTTCCAAGTAAGCGCATGTTGCGAACTACCCGGCGCAAAATTCGGCGCAACACATAGCCGCGACCTTCATTGCCAGGAAGAACTCCATCAGCAATTAGGAAGGCACAAGTTCGCGCGTGATCAGCAACTACACGTAAGGCAACATCAGACTTTGGATCAGCACCGTATTTGCGACCACTTAGCTCGCTGGCGCGATCCAAAATGATTCGCGTTGTGTCGATCTCATAAATGTTGTCTACGCCTTGAAGCAACGCAGCCATTCGCTCAAGACCCATTCCGGTATCAATGCTCTTTGAAGGAAGTTCACCAAGAATTGGGAAGTTTTCTTTGCCTGGTCCTTCGCCGCGTTCAAATTGCATGAACACAAGATTCCAAACTTCTAGGTATCTTGTTTCATCCGCAATCGGTCCACCTTCACGGCCATGTTCAGGTCCGCGATCGTAATAAATCTCCGAACACGGTCCACATGGTCCGGGCACACCCATTGACCAATAGTTATCAGCCATGTCACGTCGCTGAATTCGTTCCATAGGTACACCGACAACTTTGTGCCAGATGTCTACGCTCTCGTCATCATCTAAATAAACAGTCACCCAAAGCTTGTCTTCTGGGAAGCCGTAGCCACCTGCAGACACTGGTGAGGTTAGTAATTCCCACGCATATGGAATTGCTTGCTCTTTGAAGTAGTCACCAAAGGAAAAGTTTCCGCACATTTGGAAAAACGAAGCATGGCGAGTGGTCTTGCCTACTTCTTCAATATCTAAAGTTCTAACGACTTTTTGCGCAGAGACTGCGCGTGGGTAAGGCGGCGCAGCTTCACCTAAGAAATATGGCTTGAACGGAACCATTCCCGCGTTAACGAACAAAAGCGTTGGATCATCAAGTAGCAGACTGGCGCTAGGCACGACCGTGTGACCTTTGGACTCAAAGTAGTTCAAAAATCTGGATCGAATTTCAGCGGATTCCACTGCTATCAACTCTTTCTATTTAGTGTCAGTTTGCAGGTAAAAACCCACAAATCTGGCGCGCTATCCCCTAAACCCTAACGAACTAAGTAGGTTTCGGCTTAATCCCTACCCAGAATGGAACGAATTTTGCTCCAAACCTGACTCAATACTGCTTCCTCACCACGATCGGTTGGTTGGTAGTACTTGGCATGGGTCAAGGGATCTGGCAGATAAACCTGTTCGCTCACTCCAGCCGCCTCATTATGTGGATACGAGTACCCAACACCATGGCCTAAATCTCCAGCCCGCGCGTAGTGCGAGTCCCGCAGATGAGCTGGAACAGTTCCGATGTCGCCAGTTCTAATGTCATCAATTGCTCGATCAATGGCCAGATAAGCACTGTTTGATTTTGGCGCAAGTGCCAACGCAATTGTTGCTTGCGACAAAGTGATTCGGGCTTCCGGCATACCGATGAGTGCCACAGTCTGGGCTGCCGATACCGCTAGCGACAGCATTGAGTTGTCAGCAAGTCCAATGTCTTCACTGGCGCTAATCATTAGTCGACGAGCGATGAATCTTGGGTCCTCACCCGCTTCGAGCATGCGCGCTAAGTAATGCAGCGCAGCGTCTGGATCAGATCCGCGAATCGACTTGATGTAAGCACTAATGATGTCGTAGTGCTGATCACCGGCTTTGTCGTAGCGCACAACATTGTGATCACTTGCTGAACTAATGTCATCAACCGTAATTTCGGAATGCGAATTTCCGAGCGCCACTCCCGCTGCCGCTTCAAGCACTGTTAAAGATCTCCTAGCATCACCACCTGCTAATCGAATCAACATTTCGAGTGCATCAGAAGTAATCGTGACTGCGTCGTTTAGGCCACGTGGATCTGAAATCGCGCGGGTAATGACATTGGTGATCTCGCCTTCGTCTAACTCAGACAGTGTCACCAAAAGTGAACGTGACATCAGCGGAGCAATAACTGAGAAAGATGGATTCTCGGTAGTAGCAGCCACCAAAGTTACCCAGCCGTTTTCAACTCCTGGTAAAAGTGCATCTTGTTGCGTTTTGTTAAAACGATGCACTTCATCAACAAATAGAACGGTTGACACACCATAAAGCGACTTATTCTCTTGCGCCGCTGTGATTACTTCTCGGACGTCTTTTACTCCAGCATTGATTGCTGAGAGCTCCATGAACTTTGCTGAGCCTGCTCTGGCAATCAGCTGTGCCAAAGTTGTCTTGCCCGTTCCAGGTGGACCCCACAGAATCACTGATGACTTGGTGTCAACGTCAGTCGGCTGCAGGAGTTTATGTAATGGGCTTCCCTTTGCGATCGCTTTACGCTGACCAACGAACTCATCAAGAGTGCGTGGGCGCATTCGAACCGCTAGCGGCGAACCGCCAGATTCTTGATCAAAAAGCGAATCAGTCATCGCTAGCGTCTTGAGCGAATGGATCTGCGTCAATCCCAGCTTCAAGTCGCTGTTGATCTGTGATTGGAGTTGGTGCACTAGTTAGTGGATCAAAGCCAGCGCCCGTCTTCGGGAATGCAATCACGTCACGCAGGCTGGTAGCGCCCGAAAGCAGCATGCAAATACGATCCCAACCAAAAGCAATGCCGCCATGTGGTGGTGGGCCGTAAGCAAATGCATCAAGTAAGAAGCCAAACTTCTCACGCGCTTCTTCGTCGCTTAGACCAAGCAAACTAAAGACTCGCTCTTGCACATCACTGCGGTGGATACGAATTGAACCGCCACCAATTTCGTTGCCATTGCAAACAATGTCATAGGCCCACGCCAAAGCTTTATCTGGCGCTTCTTCAAACCGATCGACCCATTCAGAGTTTGGTGAAGTGAATGGGTGATGAACAGCAGTCCAGCCACCATCATCAGTCTTTTCAAACATTGGAGCATCAACAATCCAAAGGAAAGACCATTGACTCTCATCGATCAGTCCACAACGCTCGCCAACTTCTTGTCTAACTGCGCCTAACAACTGCTGAGTGTTGGACTTCTCGCCCGCACCAAAGAATGCACAATCCCCTGGCTTAGCTCCTAAGTGTGCAGCTAGTCCTGATCGTTCTTCGGCCGAAAGGTTCTTTGCAACCGGTCCGCCGAGAGTTCCATCAGCGTCAAAAGTTACGTAGGCCAGACCTTTAGCGCCGCGTTGCTTCGCCCATTCTTGCCAAGCATCAAATGCTCTACGTGGTTGATCGGCTCCACCTGGCATTACAACTGCGCCGACATACTCATTCTGGAAAACTCTGAACTCAGTGTTCTTGAAATAAGCGGTGCAGTCAGACAATTCAATATCAAAACGCAGATCTGGTTTATCAGAACCGTACTTATCCATCGCATCAAAGTAAGTCATGCGTGGAATGTCGCCGATTGTGTAATTCAAAGTTCCTTGCCAAAGGCTGCGAACAATTGCTTCGCCGACTTCTAGGATGTCTTCTTGCTCCACGAAGCTCATTTCAATATCGAGCTGAGTGAATTCTGGTTGACGATCCTTGCGGAAATCTTCATCTCGGTAGCATCTTGCAATCTGGTAGTAGCGTTCCATGCCAGCCACCATTAGAAGTTGCTTGAACAACTGCGGGCTTTGTGGCAAGGCGTACCAATGTCCAGGCTGCAATCGAACTGGAACTAAGAAGTCACGAGCACCTTCAGGTGTGCTGCGAGTGAGTGTTGGGGTTTCAATTTCAACGAAGTTGCGATCGTGCAAAACTTCGCGCGCTAATCGGTTAACGTCACTTCGCATTCGCAAGATATTTCCAGCTGCTGGCCGACGTAAATCTAAGTAGCGATACTTCAAACGAGTTTCTTCACCAACTGTGATCGCATCATCAATTGGGAACGGAAGCGGCGCACTCTTGCTAAGTACAACAACTGAATCTGCAATGACCTCGATCTCGCCAGTTTGAATCTCTGGGTTTTCGTTTCCAGTTGGACGTGCCTCAACGGTGCCAATGATTTGCAGACAGAACTCAGATCGGAGTTCTCCGGCAACGGCCTCATCACGAACGACAACTTGAACTGTGCCAGTTGAATCGCGAAGGTCTAGAAATGCAATGCCACCATGGTCGCGGCGTTTGCCTACCCATCCAGCCAAAGTGACTTGCGAACCAGCATCGCTTAAACGGAGCGCGCCGGCATTGGTAGTTCTTAGCATTTAAGGTTCCTTAATTGGACTATTTGATTCGATCGAGCAAAACACTTACTAGTGATTCTACGGCCAGGCTCTCTTGTGATCCATCTACGAGGTTTTTAACAACCGCAGTTGAGCTGGCCATCTCGTCTTCACCAATGATCACTGCAAACTTCGCACCGCTTCGATCCGCACTCTTCATGGCAGCCTTGATGGATCTGCCGTCATAAGCAATGTCAGCATTGATTCCAGCAGCCCTAATATCGCCTGCTAGTCCCACGACTTTGGTAATTGCTGCTTGGCCAACTGGAATCAAGAACACTTCGGCGCTGGCTTCATCAACCAGCTTCAATCCTTCTGCTTGCACTGCAAGACAGGTTCGATCCACACCTAAACCAAAGCCCACGCCACCAATGGCTGGACCTCCAAGAGTTTCGATCAAACCGTCGTAACGACCACCGCCACCAATTGCAGATTGGGCACCCAAGCCATCGTGAACGCATTCAAATGTAGTTCGCACGTAATAATCCAAACCGCGAACTAATCGTGGGGCTTTTTCGTACTGCACACCCAAGACATCTAGATATCCGAGAACTTTTTCATGATGTTCAGAACATGCCGCACATAAGTTGTCTGGCATCAATGGCGCGTCTTTAAGTTGATCTTGAACTACTTGGCGCTTGTCGTCGAGAACTCGTAATGGATTAATCTCGGCGCGAGCTCGGGTTGCCTCATCCAAATCACACTTATTCAAGAACTCAACTAGCTTCTGACGATAGCCAGGACGACATTCATGGCAACCGAGTGAGTTAACTAAGATTCGAACTTGCTTAAGTCCCAAAATATTTCGTTGCGCGTGATGTGCCATCCAAATTACTTCAGCATCAAGTGCGGGATCAGAAGATCCGATTGTCTCCACGCCAACTTGCGTGTGTTGACGGTATCGACCGGATTGTGGCTGCTCATATCTAAAGTGCGGTCCGGTGTACCAAACTTTTGCAGGTAAGGCTCCCCGATCCATTCGGTTTTCCAACATTGCGCGAAGTACTCCTGCAGTACCTTCAGGTTTTAATGTGAGACTGCGTCCACCTTTATCTTCAAAGGTGTACATCTCCTTTGAAACCACATCAGTCGATTCACCAACACCACGAACAAAAAGAGCTGTGTCTTCAAAAATCGGAGTCTCGATGTATCCGTAGCCAGAGTTTCTTGGTGGCGTCGAAAGTGCATCACGAACTTTTAACCACAGCGCCGAGAATGGCGGTATTACATCGTAGGTTCCTTTTGGAGCCTTAAATAACTCGGTCATATTGCGCTAAGACCTTTAGCAACTCGCAACAAATATTCATTGCTGCTTTTTTCTACTGTCATGTTGCTGGCTGGACCATGGCCTGGGAATACCAATGATGAGTCAGGTAAATTCAAAACCACATCTCGTAGCGAAGTGTCCATGTCTGCAGGTGAACTACCTGGCAGATCAGTACGTCCAATTGCGCCAGCAAAAAGTACGTCTCCAGTAAACACATGGTTCACGTCACCATCGAAATCAAACAGTATCGAACCTTGCGTGTGGCCAGGAGCATGTAGCACGGTGAACTTCAATCCGGCTAACTCCATTGTCATCTGATCGGTAACTTCTCTAGTGTCTTCAGGCTCAGCAAATACGTCATCGCTTGCCATCATTTCCATCAGGGCATTCTTAGTTTCGACCGAAACACCGGCACCGGGATCATTTAGTAAGAATCGGTCCGAGCCATGAATGTAGGCCGGAATTCCATATCCAGTTGCAACTGGAAAAATTGACCACATGTGATCGATATGACCATGCGTCAACATGGTGGCAATTGGCTTCAAATTGTGTTCCGCGATGATCTCTTTGATTCCAGGTGCGCTTCCTAAGCCTGGATCGATAATTATGCATTCCGAATTGGCACTAGGCGCGATTACATAGCAATTGGTCTGCCACGGACCAGCACCAAAGCTCTTAATTAACATGCCCACGCACCTGTTACTCGGAATTCCCCTAGGCTACCGCGAATTTGCTCATATCTAGGGCACCGTAGAATGATGAATTGTGCCTTCAAAACGAGAACGTGAACTAGCCCGAGCCAAATTTGCGCGTCAGCAAGAACGTCGCGCCCACCGCAAGGTGCGTGACCGCTTTGTCAGCATCGTGGTTCTCGGGTTGCTGTTTGTTGGCTTAATCGGCTTTGCCACATATCAGAATGGGCAATCCGACGAGATTATTGCCGATCCAGCCGCAAGCTCTTCAACTCAGCCTGAGCCGGTCGCAATTTCAACTAATGCCCCGATCGAGGGTTGCCAGGAACCAGTTCAAGTTCGAGCTAACAACATTACTTATGGCAGCGCTACGGCTGACTTGCCAACCGCCAGTGAATTCAGCATCGAAACAAACTGTGGCTTGATTAAGTTTGCAACGGATGCCAAGGCACCAACAACGGTTGGAACTATCGCTTGGCTTGCTAACCAAGGCTTTTACAACAACACTTCATGCCACCGCTTAACCACTCAAGGAATCTTTGTACTTCAGTGTGGCGATCCAGCAGGCGATGGCACCGGGAGTCCAGGCTTTAGCTTTGCGGATGAAAACTTGCCAACTGCAGGTGCCGATGGCAACTACATTTACCCACGCGGCACAGTTGCCATGGCAAATAGTGGTCCTAATACAAACGGCAGCCAGTTCTTCTTGGTATACCAAGATTCACCATTGCCACCGAACTACTCGGTCTGGGGAAACATCACTGAAGGCTTAGATGTGCTCGATAACGTTGCATCCGCTGGGGTTTTAGATGGATCTAGTGATGGTTTACCTAGCCAAGCAGTCGTTATTAGCAAGGCTTCAACTACGCCATAATTGGATGGCACACCAAGAGCCCATAAGGGACCCGAACAAAAGGACACGTCATGACAACAACTAACGAGTTTGGCTATGTAGATGACGAAGGAAACGTATTCCTAAATGCTCCTTCCGGGCCCACCAAGATTGGTCAGTACGCAGCAGGCGAACCAAATGAAGGCTTGGAGTTCTTCACTAAGCGCTATCACGACTTGATTTCTGAGATTGAACTAGCCGCAGCTCGTCTAAAAGACGGCAAAGGCAATGTTGAGTCCATCACCGCTTTGATTGACCGGATCGACAAGGCAATTGAAAATCCAAATTTGCTGGGTGACTTCGACAAGATTCGCGCTGGCAAGGATTCTTTGCTGGCTGGTTTCGAAGAACATAAGGCCGTTGCTAGTGCAAAGAAAGCTGAAGTTAAAGCCGCAGCCCTTGCCAAGCGTGAAGAAATCGTTGCGCTGGCCGAATCGCTAGCAAACTCCACTGCTTGGAAAGTGACTGGCGAAAAGTACAAAGAGCTGCTCGACCAATGGAAGAAACTTCCAAACGCTGATCGAGCCAAAGAACAAGAACTTTGGAAGCGCTTTAGTCACGCTAGATCTGCATTCGATAAGGCTCGTCGCGCATATTTCTCAACTTTGGACGCAGGTCGTACCGAGGCTGTAAGTGCCAAGAAAGCTTTGATTAAGAAAGCTGATGAGTTAGCTGAATCTACTGAGTGGGCAAACACCACAACTGCCTACAAAAAACTTATGGACGAATGGAAAGCTACGGCGCGTGCAGCTAAAGGCCAAGAAGAAAAGCTCTGGGCTGAATTCAAGGCTGCCCAAGATAAGTTCTTTGCAAATCGCAATGCTGCCAACTCCGTTCGTGATGAAGAGTTCACTAAGAACCTAGAAGTCAAACTTGAACTGCTCAAAAAAGCTGAAGCCTTACTTCCAATCACCAATGTTGACTCAGCAAAGGCTGCATTACGTGAGATTCAGGAAGCTTGGGAAAAGGCCGGACATGTTCCGCGCAATGACAAAGACAAGATTGAACGCCGACTTAAGGCTGTCGAAGATGCAATCCGCAGCGTACAAGAAGAACAATGGCATCGCTCCAAGCCAGAGGTTGTGGATCGCGCTAATTCACTTGTTACTTCATTTGAGGCCAGTATCGCAAAACTTGAAAAGCAAAAAGCTGCCGCTGCAACTGCAGGTAAGACTGCTGATGTTTCTAAGTTAGAGACTCAAATTGCTCAAGCTCAAGGTTTGCTAGAAGCTGCTCGCTCTGGCGCTGCAACTTTAGGTTAAGAAGTAACTCAAACTCGATAGACGTCATAGACGCCGTCGATACCCTTTACCGCACGAAGCACTTGATTCAAGTGTGACGGATCCCCCATCTCGAATGTGAAACGTGAGATGGCAACGCGATCCTTAGTTGTAGTAACTGACGCATTCAAAATGTTTACATGCTGATCTGAAAGTGCCCGGGTAACATCTGAAAGTAATCTGGCTCGATCGAGTGCTTCAACTTGAATGTTCACCAAGAAGATACTGCTCTTTCCAGGCGTCCAAGCAACTTCAACAAGACGTTCTGGTTGAGTTCGCAGATCATCAGCATTCACGCAATCAGTTCTGTGGACCGAGATACCTGATCCGCGCGTAACGAAACCAAGCACTTCATCGCCCGGCACTGGCGTGCAGCAGCGTGACAATTTGACCCAAGTGTCATCGGCGCCAATTACGGTAATGCCAGGATCTGGTTTTGCGTCGCGACGATTCGCCACTCGACTTGGCAATACTTGCTCGGAAGCATCTTCGATTAAGCCTTCATCGCCACCAAGGGAGGCAGTAAGTCTGGTTACAACAGTTTGGGCACCTAAATGACCTTCACCAACGGCTGCATAAAGTGCGCTGACATCTGCGTAATTTGATTCCAGTGCCAAAGTGTTGAGCATGCTGTTGGTGAGCAACCGAAGTGGTACGCCACCTTTCTTCATGGCTCTAACGATTGCTTCCTTGCCAGTTTCGATTGCTTCTTCACGTCGTTCTTTGGAGAACCAGGCCTTGATTTTGGATTTAGCTCGCGCACTAGCCACGATGTTGATCCAGTCCCGTGACGGACCAGCGGAATCAGATTTGTTGGTGATGATTTCTACGTTGTCGCCGTTGGCCAACTTGGTATCCAGCGGAGCAAGCTTTCCGTTAATACGAGAACCTACGCACCTATTTCCAACTTCAGTGTGAACGCTGTAAGCAAAATCAATTGGAGTACTTCCAGCTGGCAGCGCCATAACTTCGCCTTTTGGAGTGAAGACATAAACTTCGGCCGCCCCTAAGTCATCTCGCAATGAATCAAGGAACTCCCCTGGATCGGCCGTTTCTCGTTGCCAATCTAGAAGCTGGCGCACCCAACCAAGATCATCCGGTCCATCTTTACCGGCAACTTTGTCTTGCTTGTAACGCCAATGCGATGCCACACCATATTCAGCAGCGCGGTGCATTTCTTGAGTTCGAATTTGGAATTCAACTGGTTTGCCGTTTGGACCAATCACTGTTGTATGAAGTGACTGATACATCGTGAACTTTGGCATAGCGATATAGTCCTTGAATCGGCCTGGCACCGGATTCCAACGATTGTGAATGATTCCCAAAGTGGCATAGCAATCTTGCACGCTATCGACCAGAATGCGAACGCCGATCAAATCGTAAATGTCATCGAAATCGCGTCCTCGCACAATCATCTTTTGATAGATGCTGTAGAAGTGCTTCGGGCGACCACTGACAGTTGCTTTAACTTCGTTCTCAGCAAGATCAGCGTCAACGAAGTCAACAATCGTCTTGAGGCTTTCATCACGAGCTGGAGCGCGTTGCGAAACCAATCGAGCAATCTCATCACTCATTTTTGGATACAGCGAAGCAAAAGCTAAATCTTCAAGTTCCCACTTCACTGAATTCATACCTAGGCGGTGAGCTAACGGGGCATAAATCTCTAAAGTCTCGCGTGCCTTTTGTTCTTGTTTTTCTGGTGACAAATATGAAAGCGTTCGCATGTTGTGTTGCCGGTCGACCAATTTGATAACTAGAACTCGGATGTCCCTAGCCATGGCAACTACCATTTTGCGAACAGTCTCGGATGCAGACGCCTGACCGTATTTAACTTTGTCTAATTTGGTAACGCCATCAACCAAGCCAGCAACTTCATCGCCGAAGTCGGCGCGTAGGTGTTCTATGTCGTATTCAGTGTCTTCGACTGTGTCATGCAGCAAGGCCGAAATTATTGTGGATGAAGTCATACCAAGATCGGCCAACATGCCAGATACCGCGATTGGGTGAGTTATGTACTGCTCACCAGATTTGCGATTCTGGGCTCTGTGGAAGTAGTCCGCAGTTTGATATGCCCTAATGATCTCGGATTCATCGCTGCCCGGGTGGAACTTGAGCAAAGTATCGATGACTTCGCGCAGTTGAACTGGGATTGGGGTTTCTAGACCCTGTGGGAAACGTTCTGCTAAGGCAAGCGGCAGGCCAGCTGATAAGTCAGTTGTCATAACGCCTCCTTAGTTATCCCACATTCTATTTGGAAACTTATAAGACTGCGAAGACGTCAATTCTCGAGTCCCGAATAGCGACTTTTGCGCTACCACCAAGGAATGCAAGGTCAAGCAACACTGCAATGCCAAGTACCTCAGCGCCACATTCTTGAATCAAGTCAATGGCTGCGCAGGCTGTACCACCTGTAGCAAGCACGTCATCGACGATTAGTACTCGGTCGCTCTTAGTAAGAGCATCCTGGTGGATTTCAATTGAGTCAGCGCCGTATTCGAGTTCATACTCTGCTCGAAATGTTGCTCGAGGCAACTTTCCACTTTTGCGAATTGGCACAAAACCTAAATGCATATGTGCTGCTAACGAAGCACCCAGGATAAATCCGCGAGCTTCGACGCCAACTATGTGAGTGATTCCTGAATTTGCAAACCTTGTGGCGATTTCCGAGTTAACCCACAAGGCAGCATCTGGATTGGCCGAGATCGGAGTTACATCTTTGAAAATTACACCAGGCAGTGGGTAGTCAGGAATCTGCGCTATTAACGCGGTGACTCCAGCGCGATCCATGTCGGTTTACTTTCCTGATCTACCAGAACGGGTTTTCTTAACCCGCTGTTGCCTTGGACCAGCTGACGAAACAATCGGCGCACCAATTGAAATCTCTGGCTTTACATCGTTGGCAGCATCTCCACCCTTGCGACGGGCTTGCACGCGCTTAGCCAATGCAATGTTCTCGGCAGCGCGTTCTTTCATCTGGCACAAGAACGGAGTAGCAACGAAGATCGAAGAATAGGTTCCCACGAGCATGCCAACGAACAGAGCCAATGCCAAGTCATTCAAAGTTCCCACTCCAAGAAGCGAAACTCCAACGACAAGGATCGAAAGGACTGGAAGCAACGCAACAACTGAAGTGTTGATGCTTCGTACCAAAGTTTGATTCAGCGCAAGATTTGCAGCTTCGCTGTAAGTCGTACGTGATCCGCCGTGAATACCCTTGGTGTTTTCCTTAACTTTGTCGAAAACCACAACGGTGTCATAGAGCGAATAACCAAGAATTGTCAGGAAGCCGATGACGCTTGCCGGAGTAACTTCAAAACCACTTAAGGCGTAAATACCAACAGTGATCAAAACGTCGTGAGCCAATGCAGCTAATGCTGCAATCGCCATTTGCCATTCGAAATAGATCGACAAAAAGATAGCAACCAGCACCAAGAAAACCAGCAGCGCTCGAAGCGCATTCTGGGTTACTTCATCGCCCCAACTTGGTCCGACCAACTGAACTTTGATGTTGGCTTCCTCAACTGCAAATGAATCTGCCAGTGCAGCACTCAATGCGTTAGATGCCTCGGTGGAAAGTGCTGGAGTTTGAATTCGAATTGTGTCGCCACCGATGATTGTGACGGTTGACGGTGTCTCGCCTGCGGCAAGCACAGTTTCACGAGCCTGCGAAACTGACTCGTCATTCGCAACAGTTAGCGGCACTGAGAACTCAGCGCCACCCTTGAATTCAATTCCAAGATTCAATCCGCGAACACCCAGAGTCGCGATCGACAAAATGATCAGGATTGCGGAAACCAAATACCACGCTTTACGGCGACCAACAATGTTGTACGAGACATCACCGCGGTAGAGGCTATTTCCTAGTTGACTTAAACCAGCCATTAGTTAACCTCCGATGTTGAACTTGTTACCCCAAGTCGAGTTGGCGATACTCCAGTCCAGGCTGAACCTGAGTTCATCCATTTAGAGTTTCCAAGCTTTGTTACCAGTGAACGCGTAAACAAGAAGGCCACTGCAATGTCTACGAACGTGATCAGACCTAGGGTGAAGGCGAAGCCACGAACGCTACCTACGGATAAGTAATACAAAATTGCTGCGCTGAGCAGGGATACAAAGTCTGCGGCCAGAATAGTTCGGCGTGCTCGGATCCAACCCTGATCGATCGCAACTCGAAGGCGCTTACCTTCGCGAATCTCGTCACGGATGCGTTCAAAGTAAATGATGAAAGAGTCCGCGGTAATACCGATAGCCACAATCGCACCCGCTACACCTGACAAAGTAAGTGTGAAGCCGATTCCTCGACCCAGGATCACAAACACTAGGTAAGTCATGATTGCCGCTGCTACCAAGCTGACTACCGCAATCACGCCAAGTGCGCGATAGTAAAGAAGTAGGTAGATAACAACTAGAAGCAAACCAAAGCCACCAGCAATCAATCCTGCTTGCAATTGATCGTTACCTAATGTCGGTGAAATCTGCTGAACTTCATCTACTTCAAGACCTACTGGCAAAGCGCCGTACTTTAGAACTTGAGCTAACGCGCGCGCTTCGTCAGCTGTGAATGAACCGGAGATAACGGCTGAGCCACCAAGAATTGGTTCGTTAACCGAAGGTGCGCTGATGACTACGCCGTCAAGCACAATCGCAAACTGATCGTTTGGAGATTCAAGGGCGGAAAGCTTTGTGGTGGAATCTGCAAACTTCTTTGCGCCATCCGTAGTCATCTGAAGATCTACTTGCCAACCACCGGCACCTTGTTGCGGTAAGCCAGCAGTTGCACTTTCAATGTCGGTTCCAACTAAGTCGGCTGGAGCAAGTGCGTACTTAACTGATCCATCTTTTTCACAACTAATTAGATACTGCGCTGGGTCATCGGTAGCGCCATTAAGAATGTCTGATGTAGCACAATCCAAAGCTGCGAATCTATCTGCGAAGTCTCCGGAACCATCTGGAGATTGAATTGGTGGTACTAAAAGTTCAGGTGCGACGGAAACACTTGGTGACGGAGTCGGTTCTGGAGTTGTGCTTGCTGCTGGAGTTGCACTTCCTGAAGGCGAAGTACTCGGACTTGCCGAATCACTCACGCTTGGTGTTGGTGAAGCGCTTGCTTGTGGTGAACCAAAGTCAATTGCCAAGACCGGACGGAAATTCAATTGCGCTGTTGTCTTTAATTGATCAACAACAGTACGACTAGTTTCACCAGGAATGGTGACAATGATCTTTGCGCCATTGCCGGTGCCTTGGATCGTTACTTCGGATTCTGCAACACCAAAACCATCAACACGTTGACGAATGATTGCAACCGTCTGGTTTAGCTGGTCTGGAGTTAAAGTCTCGCCGACAGCAACAGATGGCGACAGGATGACTTGAGTACCGCCACGTAGGTCAAGGCCCAGTTTTGGCGTGTGACGTTCCCCAGGAAGGAAAGTCCAAATCATTAATCCAATTAAGCCAACGGTGAAGATCAGTAAGGACCGACCTGGACGGTAATGCTGAGCCACTTGTTAAGCCTTTTCGGATTGGAAACTAAATCAAATTAGTGAGGATAAAACTCGCTGTTGGACAAGTTTAGCGTGCAAAACAGCGGGCTCAGCGACCGCCTGCTCAGTCCTCGAGTGGAAGTTGATTGGGTAATTTAGGTAGTTTTCGACCTAAGGCTGTCCAAGCTGCAGGTGTGGCAACACGTCCCCGAGGAGTACGGGTTATGAAGCCCTCTCGAACTAGGAATGGCTCACAAACCGTGTCAACAGTTTCAGGCTCCTCGCCTACTGCCAGCGCCAACGTGGAAAGTCCAACGGGACCGCCACCGAATTTATCGATTAACGCGATAAGCACTGCGCGGTCTAACCGATCCAGTCCCAGATCATCCACTTCGTAAAGCTCAAGCGCAGCTTGAGTGCGTGCCAGGTTCAAGTCTCCGTCGTGATGAACTTGGGCGTAATCGCGAGATCTGCGCAGCAGACGATTAGCAATTCGCGGTGTGCCTCGAGATCTGCGACTTAGTTCTCTGGCTGAGTCTGCATCAATGGATATTCCGAGTTGTTTTGCAGACCTCATGACAATTGATTCAAGTTCTATTGGCTCGTAGTAATCCAGGTGTGCGGTAAACCCAAAGCGATCACGAAGTGGCGCTGGCAACATACCTGCACGCGTGGTCGCTCCAACCAAAGTAAATGGTGGTAACTCAAGTGGAATTGAAGTCGCGCCCGGACCTTTACCGACCATCACATCAACTCGAAAGTCCTCCATCGCCAAATACATCATTTCTTCGGCAGCTCGCGACATTCGATGAATCTCGTCTAGGAACAAAACTTCACCTGGAACCAAACTAGAGAGAATGCTTGCTAAGTCACCCGCATGCTGAATCGTTGGTCCACTTGTGATTCGAAGTGGCGCACCAACTTCGGCAGCAACAATCATTGCCAGAGTAGTTTTACCTAGTCCTGGTGGACCTGACAACAAGATGTGATCTGCGCTGGCATTACGTTGTTTTGCAGCGCTCAAAACTAATTGCAGTTGGTCTTTAACTCGAGTCTGACCAACAAACTCTGAAAGTGAAGTTGGACGCAACGCAGCATCAGCAACGCGTTCCTCTGTAGAAAGTTCGGGATTAACCATGCGATCACTCATGCGCCGGCCAAAATTTGTAATGCCCTGCGAAGTAACTCAGGTGTTGCTTGCGAATCAGTTACGCCTTCTTCGATTACCGCGGTGATTGCTCGTTGCGCGTCTCGCGGTGACCAACCAAGGCCAAGTAATCCTTGTTCAACTTGGATCTGCCATTGCGCTTCCTTACTTGAGCTGCGCTTAGCTCCAGAACTTGGAGTTCCGATTCGATCCTTAAGTTCCAGAACAAGACGTTGTGCACCCTTTGCGCCAACACCTGGTGTTTGTTTCAGGCGGGCCACGTCTTCGTTGCCAATTGCAGTTCTAAGTTCGTCAGCTGGCAGTGATGAGAGAATCGTAAACGCAAGCTTTGGGCCAAATCCAGATACGCCTTGCACTACTTCAAACATTTCGCGATTCTCTGAATTTGCAAAACCAAACAGGGTTAGCGAATCTTCTCTGACAATTAGCGAAGTGAAAAGTGTTATCTCTTGATCTACCCGAGCCTGCGAGATTGTGTCTGGTGAACACATAACTGTCATGCCAACTCCACCAACGCCAATTACAAGTGAATCTAATCTGATCTCTAGTACTGGGCCGCGTAATGAGGAAATCATCCGACACCTACTGTTGCTTGTTTTGCTAAGTGTTCGGCAATGCGACTCTTGCCATGACCTTTCCAGGCATGACACAGTGCTAATGCGAGAGCGTCTGCAGCGTCAGCTGGTTTAGGTGGCTCGGCAAGATTTAGCAATCTCGTGACCATGGATGTGATCTGGGCTTTATCTGCTCGGCCATATCCGGTAACAGCGGCTTTAACTTCAGTTGGTGTGTACATCGCAACATCAAGTTGATTTCGCGCTGCAATCAACATCGCCACAGCGCTGGCCTGAGCTGTGCCCATCGCAGTTCGAACATTGTGTTGACTAAAAACTCGTTCAATCGCGATGGCATCAGGCTGATATGTCGCAAACAAGTCAGTAAGCCCGGATTCAAGCTCGAAAAGTCGTGCTGGCAACTCGTTTGTGCTTGGAGTTCGCAGCACATGCACTGCCACGAAAGATGCCCGACGATTGGCATTGAGATCAACAATCCCAACACCACAACGCGTTAAACCTGGGTCAATCCCCAAAATTCGCATATTTCCTCCGAACATCTGTTCGAAAGCCTATGCCATAACTGACCAAAAGTGCAGGATTTGGGGCTCAATTGGTGTCAGCGAGGATGTTTTTCGAAAAATCCCCAGATAAATTGGCGAAATTTCAGTGGCAGTTAGTCCGAAAGCTCGGCTAGGACTTCATCGGAAATGTCGATGTTCGTAAACACGTTCTGGACGTCGTCGACGTCTTCCAAGGCCTCAATTAGAGCAAAAACCTTGCGAGCGGTATCTGCGTCAACTGGAACCGTCATGTTTGGCACGAAAGTAGATTCTGCTGATTCGTAATCAATCCCAGCTGTCTGAAGTGCTTGTCGAACTGCAACAACATCTTTGGAATCGCTGATGATTTCAATGCTGCCACCGTGATCATTTACTTCTTCGGCGCCAGCATCAAGGACTGCATCCATGATCTTTTCTTCCGTTGAAGCACCTTGTGGCACCATGACAACACCTTTACGTTCAAACATGTAAGAAACTGAACCAGGATCAGCCATGTTGCCGCCATTGCGAGTTACTGCAACGCGAGTATCAGATGCGGCTCGGTTTCGGTTATCGGACAAACATTCGATTAGCAGAGCTACACCGTTTGGTCCATAGCCTTCGTACATGATGGTTTGATAATCCGCACCGCCGGCTTCCGCACCTGACCCACGCTTTACTGCGCGATCAATGTTGTCATTGGGAACCGAATTCTTCTTTGCCTTGGTGATTGCATCGTAAAGAGTTGGGTTTGCCGAAGTGTCTCCCCCGCCAAGTCTGGCGGCTACTTCGATGTTCTTGATTAACTTCGCAAACAGTTTTCCGCGACGTGAGTCAATAACAGCTTTCTTGTGCTTAGTTGTTGCCCATTTGGAATGTCCACTCATGCTGACCTCACCATGTCTACAAAATACTTATGAATTCTTAAATCTGAAGTTATCTCAGGATGAAACGACGTTGCCATTAGGTTACCTTGGCGAACCGCAACTACTTGATCCGTGCCAGTAAGTGACTTGTCTGCCGGAATTGCAGCAAGAACTTCCACTGCTGAACTCGCTGCTTCAACTAGCGGCGCGCGAATAAACACTGCGTGGTAATCAGGTTCGCCTATCGCAGGAATATGTAAGTCAATTTCAAACGAATCAACTTGGCGCCCGAATGCATTGCGTTTAGCTGTGATGTTCAATCCGCCAATGGTTTCTTGATCCGCGCGGCCATCAGAAATTGAGTCGGCAAGCATGATTAATCCGGCGCACGATCCGTACATCGGGATCTGAGTTCGTAATTCGCGCAATGGGCCAAACAGGTTGTTTTTAACGGCCAAAATGCTCATGGTTGTGGATTCCCCACCAGGAATAACTAACCCAGCAATACCTTTTAGTTGTTCAGCCGTTTTTACTAGGCGAACATCAACATCGAGCTGTTCGAGACAACGTGCGTGTTCCCGCACGTCACCTTGGATTGCGAGAACCCCAATTACTGGGGACATAGCAACTACCAGCCGCGCTCAGCCAGACGATGTGGCACAGGAATGTCAGCAACGTTGATGCCAACCATTGCTTCACCCAAACCGCGTGATGCTTTCGCAATTTCGTCTGGGTTATCAAAGTGAAGGGTTGCCTGCACGATGGCATTAGCCCGCTTAACTGGATCTCCAGACTTGAAGATTCCAGAGCCAACGAACACGCCGTCAGCGCCAAGCTGCATCATCATGGCTGCATCAGCCGGAGTTGCAATTCCACCAGCTGTGAAAAGTACAACTGGAAGCGCACCCTTTTCAGCTACTTCGCAAACTAAATCGTAAGGTGCTTGAAGTTCTTTGGCTGCTACGTAAAGTTCGTCTTTGCTCATCGAAGATAGTCGGCGAATCTCACCCTTGATTGTGCGGATGTGACCAGTTGCATTTGATACGTCGCCAGTTCCTGCTTCACCCTTAGAGCGAATCATTGCGGCACCTTCGTTGATACGACGAAGTGCTTCACCAAGATTTGTTGCACCACATACGAAAGGAACAGTGAA
>ENA-OUVC01000853-OUVC01000853.1-marine-metagenome-genome-assembly--contig:-NODE-853-length-18875-cov-2.340621_pt1 | contig 18875 bp, 18 predicted proteins | sample MGYA00248622_ERZ508571 | MGnify/ENA primary metagenome ERZ508571 (study PRJEB26236, sample SAMN06267175) | marine metagenome | isolation source: Columbia River Estuary | place: USA:Columbia River Estuary... | reverse complement strand
CGCAACTGAAGGATCCACGTCGGCAGCACCCTCGAGATTGGCCGCGAACACTCCAGCAACATGCACTTCCTTGGCCGCCAACTTTGGATCTGGCCTAGACATATGTGCATTTCCCAAACCAAGAAGACAGCGTGCGACGTCTAGTAAATCTTGCGTGCGGTAATGCTTCTGTTCTCCGGTTGGCAAAGTGAGATACCCATGGACATGTGTTGTCCAGCGCACCGGAATGCCTTGGATGCCATACACAGCACCCGCCATTGCCCCAGTGATCGCTGCAACTGTGTCGGTATCGCCGCCAAGTTCAATGGCGGCCACAATCGCATCGTAAAAGTTTGTTGTGGTGCGAATAGCCCATACCGCTTGCGCTGTAGCTACCCACGCAGAACCGTTGCAGTGGCCTTCATACGTATACGGATTGAACTTCGGGGACAGCAACTCGCGATACGGCCCTACGAGTGCTTCACCTTCGGCTCCGAGTTCGTGTGCCACGGCTACGAAAGTTTCTTCGCCAAGTGCTGCGTCAAAATCCCCCGTGACAATGCATCGACGAATCACTTCAGCAACGATCGCTGCGCCTGTCGCAGCAGCTTGATCGAAGTGAGTGACATCGGACTGTTCAATAGCGAGACGGATGGTTCCCGCACGTCCGAGACGCACTCCGAACACACCTACCGGTGCAATGCGCATGATGCTGCCATTGCTGGCACTTTGCCCGTGAGCGCGATGGGCAGCCTCTGCTGCACCCTCGTGATTCGTCTGGCGCAACACGCGACCAGTGTTGATGCCAACGTCTACTGCATCTTTGTACCAAGCACGGAAAAACTCCCAAACAGAGTCAACATCGAAGCCGCCACTCGAGATGAGGGACTCTGCCAGGGCCATAGCCATCTGTGTGTCGTCCGTAAATTCGCCTGGCTCCCAATCAAAAGAGCCACCACCCACCATCTCACCCATGCCACCAAGAACTGGTTTTGGAAACCTACGAAGCCATTGTCCACCAGGACCAAACTCAAATGGAGCGCCTGTGGCGTCTCCGACTGCGGAACCAATGATTGAGCCAAGCGCTCGTCCGGACTGGTGATAATCGAGATCATCACCCTCTATTGCTTTGTGAGTTTGGTGTGGGGCCATGTTGTTCTGCTTTCTGTGCTCAATTTCTCGAAACACGGGATTAGGGTAGATGTGACATAATATAACACAGGGGTGTTTTTTCCTTGATAAATAAGGGTGGAGGTGACCAAAATGAGTAGAATTGCGATATGGCCACCTTTAAACGCACGAAACAAATGAACTTTTTTGTGTACGTAGACACCGTTGTCTTCACCATCAACCCCAACCGCGATGTGGAGCCCCGGGATCGCCTCGAAGTCCTCGTGATGAAGCGGCCAGAAGGCAAAGCTGGCAAATGGGCTCTCCCTGGTGGCCTGGTTGGTGAAAACGAAAAGTTGACCGATACCTCCATTCGAAAAGTGGGTGAAGAAACTGGGTTGCAGTTAAAGACGAGCGACCTCCACCATGTAGGCGCCTACGGCGACCCTGATAGAGATGACCGTTTCCGGGCTATTGCCATTGCCTACATGGCGCTTGTTCCCCACCCTGAGCAACTAAAGCCTGCGTTCAACTCCGATGAAGCCAGTTTTATTCCCTACCGACGCCTCCGGGACAAACGACTTCTGGAGTTCGATCACACGAACATCATCTATGACGCTCGCAAGGCAGCGCGCCAGATGCTTGAAGACACCAATGTGGCCCTCAGTTTCTGTAACCCGAAATTTACGATCAGTGAATTGCGCGGCGTGTATGAGGCATTCCTTCAATACAGAGTCGACCCAGCCAACTTCCGCCGCAAGGTAGACGCCGTCGACGGACTTGTTATTCCAATCGACGAGCTTTCAGATTTCGGATCCCTGCCAGGCAGACCCGCACAGATGTACAAAGCTGGTCGAACCACGACCCTCTCCTCACCTATTCGGTTTCGCCGATTACAAGACACAAAGACACGTAGATAGCCCGTCTCAGCCATTTAGGGTAATTATGACCCACCCCCTTGGTATCTTGTAGATATGTCCCTAATCGGAGGACATCCTTACAAGGAGAAACAATGGCCCCATCAATAGAAAACAGCACCCACATCGTGGTCCTCATTGACCGTTCAGGTTCAATGGCGACAATTGCGTCAGACGTCATCGGAGGGTTCAACACCTTTGTCGATGACCAACGGAGCAACGGAAACGATGCACGCATGTCCATCATCCAGTTCGACTCACAAGACCCCCAAGACGTCACAGTCTGGGGAGCTCCGTTGGCAGAGATCACACACCTCAATGGTCAGACCTTTCAACCGCGCGGCGGCACTCCCCTGCTCGATGCAACCGGACTTGCGATTGGTCGTGCGAAAGTCGACGGCGAGGCTCGCGTTGCTGCAGGACTTGCAGCACAAGACGTAATTTTCGTTGCGATCACCGACGGTGAAGAAAACCAGAGTCGAGAGTTCACGCTCGAGCAGATCCGTGAGCTCATTGCAGAGCGCACCGAAGCAGGCTGGAATTTCATTTACCTTTCAGCAGGTCTCGACGCGTACAACGATGCAGAGCGCATGGGTATCCACTCAGGAGACACTCAGCAATGGAAGCGCGACGGCGCAAATGCACGTCTTGCATTCAGCAGCACCTCTACAGCGATCAAGAACATGCGCGAAAAAAAGCGTCGTCACGAAGAATCCCAACGAGGTAGTGCATTCGAAACCGGCAAAGACGCGGAAGAACAGGAATAATCATCCCCCTCAGCACTGCTGAGGAACAACCTTTAGTTCACTTGTGGACGAGGCTTGTTCGGGTCGGGCTCCTTCGGGAGCCCGAGTACCCGTTCTCCCACAATGTTGCGCTGCACTTGGGCCGTACCACCCCAAATTGTTGATGATCGATGTTGAAACATCGAACCAATCCAGCGATCCACTTCGTATTTGCCGTCTTTATCGTTCTCGATGAGAAGCGAATCTGCTCCACGAGCGTTCACCATGAATGTGCTGAACTTTTGCGCATATTCTGACCAAAACATTTTGTTGATAGATGCAGCTGGTCCCGGCTCTTTACGAGCAATCACTTCGGACAACAACTTCAACCCTTGGAAGCGCATGATCTCCACGTGAGTAAATGCCCATGCAAGTTGCTGACGAACTACAGGGTCTGCTGTCTTGCCAGACTCTTTGAGGAGTTTCACGCCGTCCCAGAATTGACGTGTGAACTCCACATGCTGCGTAGTGGCATTTCCACCGCGCTCGTTACCAAGAGTTGTCATGGTGACACGCCAACCGTTGTTCATGCCGCCAATGATGTTTGCAACAGGTGCGCGAGATTCAGTGAGAAAGGTCTCTGTGAAGTGCGAAGCACCATGAGGTTGCTGAATGGGACGCAACTCAATGCCGTTAGATGACTTGTCATCATGGAACATAGGCAAGAGAACATACGAAATTCCCTGGTGCTTCGGCACGTCGAAATCTGTGCGACACAGGCAGAACATCATGTTTGCTTCAGTTGCACCTGAAGTCCACACTTTTTGTCCGGTGATCACCACTTCTTCACCGTCAATGACGCCTCGAGTTTTGAGTGCGGCCAAGTCAGAGCCGGCATCTGGTTCGGAGAATCCCTGACAGTAACGATCTGTGCCATCAATAATGCGCGGCAGGAATCGCTTCTTCTGTTCTTCTGTTCCCCACACAATGATGGATGGGCCAACGAGCCACTCACCCATGCCGCGAGTGATGCGAGGAACATTTGCCCGAGCAAACTCTTCGTTCATCACGGCCACTTCGAGTCCGCTCAAACCACGGCCGCCGTATTCCTTTGGCCAAGACACGCACATGTACTTGTTGTCGGAGAGTTTCTTCACCCACTCACGCGCAGCAGGAGTCATTTTTCCTCGGGCAAGTGCGTCTGCAGAAACACCAATTAGTTCTGCTGGCTTATTGGCTTCAAGCCATTCACGTAGCTCGGCGCGAAAAGCCTGAGCTGCTGGTCCGAAATCTAGTTCCAACGGCATAGTTCCCCCTGATGGTTGAGAACGACAGTCTTTCAGTTATGCGAGTGACCCTAAGAATTGGAGAATCGCTGCGTTCACTGGCTCTGCATGAGTCATGTTTGCCGCGTGTGGCCCACCCTCGATGGCGACCAAGGTTGTTGGCCCTGCGATGGAGTCACGCAGCACCTCTGCTTTTTCCATTCCGATGGCCACATCTGCAGTTCCGTGCACGATGAGGGATGGACATTTGATTTCTCCAAGACGACTAGTGATGTCATCACGATGCATGAGGCAGTTGAATGCCTTTGAGAATTGATCAGGCTGCATAGCGCCCCACTTGGCGAACCACTCGCTCCACTTGCCTGGGCCAAGAATGATGCCGGCAATGATGTCTTGCACAGCAACTGCGCCATGTTCCAACCATGCTGCGTGCAGTTGGTTATACGGCTCGATAGTTGCTGGGTCTTCTGTGCCTGCTTGCGTATCAATAAGGATGAGGGCCTTCACTCGTTCAGGAGCTGTAAGCGCTACACGAAGAGACAAGAAGCCCCCTTGCGACATTCCACCCACAACAGCAGAAGCAATATTCAAGTGGTCCATGAGAGCTAGAACGTCATTCGCTGAATCCCAATACGTGAAGTCCGCTTCTGCGCGAGTTCCGCCGAAGCCTCTTTCGTCCCAGGTGATAACGCGGTACGAATTCTTGAGTGCTGCAACTTGGGCATCAAACATGGAATGGTCCATGAGGAAGCCGTGACTCAAGATGACGACTGGACCAGAACCGCCCGAATCTTCAAACGCGAGTGTTATTCCATTGACATTTGCTGTTTTCATATTTACACCTTAGACGCAAAGCAGGCTTACATAAATCAGCAGGACGACAACCCCACACGACGCCACAACACCCTCTCGATGGAGATTTCGCGACCAACAATTTCCCACTCCCCATCAATCGGCTTGCGGTCTGCGTACCCATAGAGGCAGGAGAATGATTCTGGGATGCGAATTTCGGTTCGAGTATCTACCCACACAATGAGTGACGGATGGGATGCATATCGCAAGGTGTAATAGTTACGGTCTTGAGGCTTCAGGCCGTCGTAGGCAATGCGAGACGAATCTGCATGACTCACGCTCTGCAAAGCGACCCCGACGCCCCTGTCAGGCGACGACCTTTTGATCAGGGTGGATGAGGCAGTCCACGCGGATGAGCCGAGCAATAACGATGCAAGCACGATTAGCGCTACTTCCTTTTTCCGCATGTACATATAAACAATGGCAATGCTTACGGCGCAAAGAACTGGAGTCATAGTGAGCAGGCCAGGGCGACGCACCGCATGGCTCAATGCGTCGATGGCCAGAACATTGGCTGTACGCATAGGACCATCAATCGAAATTGCGCGACTTACGGCATCTGCACCGACTAACAAAACGTACATCGCTGTCAGGAAGGCAAAAAATGCAATTGACCAACGCCACACACGCTCTGCGAGCAACTTTGTTCGCTCGAGCGTTACACATGCAACTGCGAACAAAGCAGGCACACACATCTCTACGTATCGACCGTAAATGTAATGGTCGGCCCTTTTGCCCAATGCCAATTGGAGTGCACCAAGCACGATCAAGAAGGCAAAGGTCATCAGAATGAATACGAATGCAAATCGCTCGGGCGATAGCTCATCACTGCGTTTGTACGCGCGCGCCTTCTTCGCTACGGCTCGAACCATTGCAACCAGGCCAACGAGACCCAGACACGCAGTCGCGGCACTGACGTACCAAAACTGACCAGCTATTTCACGAATGACTTCTGGCCATAAATGCACTGTGAAGGCGCGATTCAGGATTCGGCTCTCACCTGAACGTCGCCCGAAATACAACACATCGCGAACAATTGAGTTCATGCTTCTTGTGATGACATAACCAACCACGAGGGATACTGCACCAAGAAGCGCTGTTGAACGACTCACGATCCCATTCCATGCAAGCGCAATGAGCACAACAACAGCACTGACTGTGATTGCCACGAGTCGACTAGAAAAAATCGGTGCAAGCCCAGCCACGGCACCAAAGAGAACAACCACCATCAGGCGAGGTCGAGAAACCATGGAAGCAATCAACACCACGAGCAACATGAAAACCACTTTGCACAATGTCTCTGGTAGCGCAAACAGCGAACCTGCCAAGGTGCCTGGTGATGCGATGACAAGGGCCGCAACGAGATACCCAATAGCGCGGCTGGCCTTCAATGTGTTCACCGTAAATGTAAACACCAAGTAACCAAGTACAGCCATCAATGCGATGTTCGTAAAAAGTGTCAGTCGGTATGCAATGTGCAATGAGCCACCCACCCAAGCCCAAGCACCAGTAATCAATCCAAAACCTGCTGGGTACATAGATGAAAAAGGAAGTCGCACTTCTTCATGCCCGATGAGTACCTGTCCGTTCAGTAGATAGCCCCATTCGTCTGGGCGAATGGATGGTCCGTGAATTCGCGCCGCAGTCACCAGAGCAATAATGAGAGATGCAGCCATACAAAGAATGGCGAGAATCGTTACACGTCGCGACGAGGTCATATACCGAGATCTGGCACGTCAGTCGAAACTCGCATCTGCCACTTCGGAGTTCTCTTTTCAAAGAACGCACGAACACCCTCACCGGAGTCTGGTGCTTTGATAAGACCAGGCAATAATCGTCCCTCGGCTGCGATCATTTCGTCGATACCAACAGTGAGGCCATTCCACATCAGTTGTTTTGCAAGAGCCGCTGACACAGGCGCCACATTTTCTGCGATATCGCGAGCAATTGTCATCGCAGCAGGCAACACCTCTTCGGTGGGAAGAGCTTGTGAAGCTAATCCCATCTCTGCAGCTTCTGTGCCCATGATTAGTCGACCAGTTAAAAGCAAATCTGCAGCACGGGAGAACCCAATGACGCGAGGCAGAAGAACATGCGAACCCAATTCAGGCAAAATGCCACGACGAACCATGGCGTATTGAATCTTGGCTGATTCAGAAACAATGCGGATATCGCACAGCATTGGGTAAGTGATGCCAACTCCGACCGCATGCCCGTTAATGGCCGCAATGACGGGCTTTCGTACTTTGTACGGCATGCAACGTGGGCCTTCGCGACGGCTTTGCTGGCCCGCCCTGAAACCCTCTTCTCCATCACTGAGGTCAGCGCCAACACAAAATGCTTTTCCTGCGCCAGTGAGCACCACTGCGCGCACATCGTCGTTTGCGTCAGCTGCACCCATGGCCAAAGACAACTCGTCACTCAATTGCGGAGTCCATGCGTTCATTGCTTGCGGGCGATTCAGAGTGATGGTGGCAACGCCGTCGGCTACCTCATACAAAACAGTTTCAAAATCCATGTGACCTCGGTTCTTACAGAACCGTACCCCATTCCTTTTTCATCATCGGAACTATGGCCTCGATGTACTCGGCCAAGATTTCTTGATTCCATGGTGGACGAATCGCGATATTGATGAGTTGAGCGCCTGCCTCAACGAACGGCGCAATCTGTTCCATCGCATCTTCGGGGCGGCCTAGTAACGAACCGGCAATAATGCGCTCTGACGCTGCACCCCACTGTTCGTGTAACTGCTGAGTGACGACGCCGATGTCTTCGTTGCTGAGGCCGAAAGAAAGATTGATGCTGCGTTCAACATCTGTGGGCTTACGTCCCGCTTTCTCACACCAATCGTCCAAGATGCCGTTTAACTCTTTGTACTGCGCGGGGCTCGCATACGCAGCATTCCATCCATTTGCATATGCACCTGCCATACGCAATGTCTGCTTCGGGCCGAGCCCACCAAGCCACAACGGCAATGCACCCATTGCAGTTGGCACCATCGATGCGTCACGCAGTTCGACGCCGGGTGAACTCTGTGTAACACGCTCACCATTTCGCCATTTATTAATGGCTTGTAATTGTCCTTCGAGAACTTTGAAACGATCGCCTTGCGATGGAAAATCAATTCCAAACGCCAGTGCTTCTTGGTCGTGCCAACCGCTTCCCATCCCCAATTCAAATCGACCCCCAGATAGATGGTCGACCGAGATAGCACCCTTCATGAGAACTCCTATGTTGCGGTACTGCGAACAAAACACCAAGCAACCAAGTCGTGCATGTGTTGTATCGGCAGCTAGTGCTCCCAACATGGAGAATGCCTCAAAGTGGGGTTGCGTGCCACCGGCAGGTGGCGCCTCGTACAGATGATCCCACAGGGAAATCCAGTCAACACCCGAGGTGTCTAACCACTTCCACAGTGCACGCAGGTCTGCGACAGAAGCATTTTGAGCCCCCAGATGGACACCGAATTGGACGGCCATGTTGTACCCCCTCAGATACGACAAAGGCCCCCAAAATGGCTGGGGGCCAAATGTCTATTGGAGCGGACGACGAGATTCGAACTCGCGACCCTCACCTTGGCAAGGTGATGCTCTACCAACTGAGCCACGTCCGCGTATGTAGCCCACATCCTAGCGAGGTGGGCAGATTGCGCAACCAGGAGCTAACCCTCGTGTTCTATCGCCACCCCTGGCGTACCCCTTTGTTCCTGCACCAAGAAGGCCAAGGAACCCAAGACAACGGCCGCCCCGACCAGCTGCCACACCGTGAGGGCTTGGCTAAAGATTGCCCAGGCCAGGCCAGTGGAGATAACGGGGCTCAATAGACCAAGCAATGAAGCCAACGTGACATCGATATGACTTTGAGACCACGTCATCATTCCGTGACCTACTACACCCGGGATGATTGTCATGCCTGCAACGCAGTACCAATCTTTAGATGTCATCGCAGTGAGGTCATTACTAGTGATCAAACCAAACGGAAGAATGACAACTGATGCCCAGGTAAAGACTGCAGCCAAGAATGACCACGAGTGCACGCCTGCCATTCGCGTCTGTTTCGCCAAGACAAAATATGCCGTCCACAAGACAACATTGGCCACGGCCATCAGGTCGCCAGAAAGATTCGCACCGCTAGTTGATGCGGCCGCAAGCACAACTGCAAGAACGCCTGCCATTGCACACACTGAATAAAACAATTGTTTCTGGCGAATCTTCTCGCCGAACATCTTTGGTGCCACAAACAAAATCAATACCGGCTGAATCGTGGTGATGAGCGTGGCGTTAGCGATAGAGGTCATCTTCATAGAAGCAAATCCGGCGATAAATGAGAATGCGAACAAAACTCCAGGGATAGCGGTCTTCTTCATCAACTCTTTCGTGAGGCCGCCTCCCATTCGGATTGCCATGAAGTTCATCAGGGGAACGCCCAACAACATGCGATAAAAAACTATTGACGGCGTACTGACCGTCATTGCCTTGTTGAAAATCGGACCAATACCCCATGCAGTGACAGCCAGCAGAGCAGCCAAGACGTGTACATCATCACGCCCGCGCACTGACGACGAGATTCGCTGGAGAGTGTTTGTCACTTGGTGGGTGGATTGAGATCTATACGCAAGGTCAAAACGCCATCTTCAATAGTTGCCGTTGCATCGCCAATGATTGCAAAGTCGCGGAAGTCGGTTTCCGCATTTGCAATGAAGAGTTGACGCTCTTCCCCTGCAATTGGTGGCAAGGGCCTCTTTCGTACTGCAATTGCACGATCCTTAAATCGAGCGATCATTTCGTTTGGATCAAATCCGGCCATTATCGTTTCTCCTTGTTTTGCTGATGTAGTAGCGGGTCAATAAATCCAGGCACCAAGTCCACTGCGTCGTCGTCATGTGGATACGGGTCGCGAAATGGCTGTTCCGGCTCAGACACAGGTTCACGCATCAATACCGGTGGCGCAATGTGATATTCGATAGGCGCAGCACCATCTGAACGGACGCTATTCAACATGTCGACTCGTCGTTCTTCGTTAGCGCGCGCAAACTTTCTATCTGCCATCACTTCCAACGGCGCCAGCACCGAAGGGTCTTCAACAGCGGCGCGCCAGAAAGCAATAGTTGTGACGAACAAAAGGATTCCAAGCAATACAAGAAGGACGCCAACCACATTTATTGTGGTGCTATTGGCGGCAAAGATGACAGAGGAAATCACCCGTTTATTCTTTCACGCCATTCGAGGCCGTGCCTGACTCTCGACCCTGATTTAGTCCGTCTCGGAGAGAAATTGACGAATTTCAGCGCCAACAGCAGTGACTTCGATGAGGAAACCGTCGTGCCCCTCATTGCTCACAATTTCCGCGTGACGATTTCGCGAATCTGCATTTTTGAGCCTCGACTGAATGATTTCCTGCTGGTAAGCCGGATACAAAATGTCGGAGTCGATACTTACTGTCAGCGTCGGAGCCTTGATGCGTGCAAGTGCGTCGTCTAGACCACCACGCCCACGACCCACGTCATGTAAATCCATAGCTTTTCCAATGTAGAGATAACTGTTGGCATCAAATCGGCGTACTAAACGATCACCGTGATGATCGAGATAGCCCTCCACCTCAAACCGAGAGAAAAGATCTGTGCCGCTTGCATTGAAATTCTGATCCCGCAACTCGCGACCAAACTTTTCACTGAATCTTGTGTCAGTACGAAATGTCACTTGCGCAATCATGCGTGCGATTGCAAAACCATTCCATGGTCCCCCATCAGGGCCAGCGTCGTAATAGTTTCCGTCGTTGTATGCGGCATCCATAATCAAGGCGCGGCGACCAATAGAGCCCCAGGCGATTTGTTGTGCGCTTGCTTCAGCACACGTTGCAATTGCCATCAGTGCTTGCACACGAGTAGGAAATGTGATGGCCCACTCAAGTGCCTGCATGCCACCCATCGATCCCCCAACTACGGCTCGCCATGTCTTGATACCTAATGCGTCGGCTAATAAAGCCTGAGCACGGACCATGTCTCTAATGGTGACAACAGGAAAACGAAGCGCGTACGGTTTGCCATCTTCTGGATGCGGCGACGATGGGCCAGTTGACCCTTGGCATCCACCGAGCACGTTCGAGCAAACCACGAAATACTTATTTGTGTCGATTGCTTTTCCTGGACCAACAACACCATCCCACCAACCGTTCGTGGGGTGACCTTTACCTGCAGAGCCCGCCACATGACTATCGCCAGTCCATGCGTGACACACCAAAATCGCATTCGATGCATCTGCATTCAACGTTCCCAATGTCTCGTAGGCGATAGTGACGTTGTGCAATGACTCGCCGCCTTCTAGAGAAAAAGGTCGAGTGGTTGCAAAGGTATGAAACAAACGATGACCAACTGGGTCGCCCTGCATCCAGCCGCCAGATGCGGGATAGGGAGTTTCGTCGTGGCGATACACAGTTGCCATGTTGTTTCCTTGTTGATTGCGAATATGTCGCTCAGGAGACAACGCCCTGTTGCCCCGCTGGCTGCGGGACCACATCCCTCATCTCTCGATGAGGAGGCACCGTGCGGTTGTCACCCCGGTTGCCGGACCAATTGGTCTCTCCTAATGCTGAATGAAACTCTATCGGCTAGCGATGTCGTCAGCGAGGTATTTAGGGAGCCCAACGATGTCTGTGAAGTCATTGAACGGGGTGAGAAGGTGCTGATGGTCTCGCATACTGCCCTGTTCTTGGAGAACCTCATAGGCATCCCCCAAAGCCTTAGAGACCGCCAAGAGCCCAGACAACGGAGAGACGATCATGTGGAATCCGAGTTCTGCCAACTCAGATGGTGTGAGCAACGGGGTCTTACCCTTCTCCACCATGTTCGCCACCAGAACAACATCTGGCAACGCGTCGGCTATCTGTTGCATTTCTTCTACCGATTGAGGAGCCTCCACGAACACTGCGTCGACTCCGATGTCTCGCGCCATCTTTGCGCGTTCAATTGCATCATGTAATCCATTGACAGCACGTGCATCAGTTCGTGCTGTGAGAAACAGATCATCTCGTTCACGCAAAACTATTTGTAGCTTGTGTAGCCACTCGGCAGGTTCAACTACTTCTTTGCCATCCATATGGCCACATCGTTTAGGCCACACCTGGTCTTCAAGAAACATGGCAGCAGCGTTTGCTTCTTCCCACAGTGCAGTTGTTTGGGCAACAACCTCATCATCGCCATACCCAGTATCAGCGTCAACAACTACAGACACAGCAGGCACTGCAGCACACACACGTCGAGCCGTATCGGCTACATCTTGTTGACCAAGAATTCCGATGTCGGGAACGCCCAACATGGTGCCAGCCACTGCAAAACCGGAGAGAAACACAGTAGAGAAACCTGCACGTTCTGCCAGCAGTGCGGAAAGTGGATCCCACACCCCTGGCATCAGCACGGACTCGCCATTGGCCAGCCGCGCACGCAGTGCGTCAGATGTGGTCACTTGATCCCGAGTTCATCCATTGCGTGCTGCTTGAGTCTCTTGTAATCCACTTTGCCATTTGGTGCTCGACCAATTGTGGAGATGACCACCACATTTCGTGGCGCCTTGTATGCGGCCAAACGGGTCTTTACATGCGCAGACAATTCATCAAGGGTGGGTTCAAAGCCAGGCTCTGCTTCCACAACAGCACAAATGGTTTCCATAAAGCGCTTGTCGGGAATACCGACCGCAACTGCATCTCGTACCGACTCATGTGTCTTCAACACTTCTTCGACTTCTTCAGGGAAGACTTTTTCTCCGCCGGTATTGATACAGACAGAGCCACGACCAAGAAGATGCAAAGTTCCGTCTTCGTTTACTTCTGCCCAGTCACCAGGAACCGTCCAACGTCGACCCTCAAACATGCGAAATGTTTGTGCAGACTTCACTTCGTCTTTGTAATAGCCAACAGGAATCGCCCCGCCCACCGCTACAAGCCCACGCTCACCTGAACCAGGCTGCACCCGCTCGCCTTCTTCAGTAAACACAACACAGTTTGGACCAAGTGCAAACTGTGCAGTCTTTGGCGCAGCACCTTTGGCAGCTACCGACATTCCCATACCTACAGCTTCGGATGAACCAAAACTGTCAGTGATGAACATTTGTGGAATGTGCTCAAGCAACGCGTTCTTGTTCTCTTGGCTCCACATGACACCAGATGAACCCATCTGTACGACACTGGACAAATTCCAGCGCCCAACATTCTCATCGAGCGACTCGAGCATCGGGCCAGCAAAAGCCTGACCCACAATCACAATGGAATTCACCTGATCTCTTTCAACCGTGTCCCATAACTTTGCAGGGTCAAAGTTTCTATTAGGCATGGTGATGATGCATCCGCCAAGCGCCAGTGTGATGAATGCAGAGAATTGACCGGTGCCATGCATTAGCGGGCACGCCACGAGTGCTCGGTTTGATACCCATCCAGGCTGAATGCGAGCGATGATTTCGTCAACCGATTCAGCAGGCGCAACACCAGAGATTGCGTTTCCGCCACGACCCAGAACTGCAAGCAAGTCTTCTTGTCTCCACATCACGCCTTTTGGCATTCCAGTGGTACCACCGGTGTAGAGAAACAACATGTCGTCTTCAGACAGTGGTTTACTTGGCACAACGTCAGCCACATCTTTCGACACCACGTCGTTGTAGTTCAATGCCCACTCTGGAAGAGCAGCACCAGATTCATCGGACACCATGTACCACCGTTTTACCTTCGGCAAACGGTCACGAACTTGTGCACACAGATCTGCGAATACTGCGTGGAACACCACTGCTTCTGCATCGGAGTTGTCAAACAAATACAGAATCTCTTCAGGTCCGTACCTGTAGTTGGTATTCACTGGCACGTACCCGCCCAAGAAAGATCCAAAGGTGGTCTCTAGGTATTCCGGGCAGTTGAACAAATAATGCGCAACCTTTGCTTGATGGCTGAGTCCAGCCTGCTTCATGTCATGTGCGAGCGCATTTGCTCGACGATGAAAATCACCCCACGAATAAACCGTGTCACCAAAAATCTGCGCTGGCCTCTGTGGATCTGCTGCCGCAATCCCCTTCCACATGAGTCCGTAGTTCCAAACAGTCATTTCAAGCCCCCTTGAGCACACAGGTGTGTACAAGAAATACCGTAGCAAGCCCCACAAGGCCCCAGCACAGTCATGTTGTAAGTGGGAGAAAGCAGCGGTACTTTGTGCATGTTCCAGCGGGCGGAGTTGGAGCCACCTACTGTTGCTCTATGCACAGATTGAGCAAAGCCGACGTTGAGTCTCTACTTCAGTCGTACGATGCCGATCCCACCGGAAGCTTGACGCAAGCGCTCTCAGTTGTACTGGGAAAAAACCTGTCCAACTGGCAAGAGGCCATAAAGCAACTGCCGAGCGACGAATTCAATATCTCTGCACTCGTAGAAGAAGAAACTGTTCAACTTGACGCTCTGGTCAAGCGCTTAGTTGAGAATCGAACTTTATAGAAGAGAGAACGAATCGTTCTCTAATCCCTGAAGTACATGCCGCGTGCCCATTGCCTCAAACATCTTGTCCCCGCGATCTGTGCGACCCACTATCTGTGAAGCGATGACTGCCATGATGACACCTGAAATTGCTTCGCGCCTGTAGTGGTTACGTATCCAATCATGATTAATTTCATGGCCATACGATTCGAGACCTGCAATGTATAGATCCACCAGTTCCCATTCATGCGCGCGTCGGTCCTCTGGCAATAAACCGGCACCGATGAAATAAGCAAGGTCGGCTACACCGTTACCATGACCAGGTGTTTGCCAATCCACAACAGCACAAGCAACTCCCCCGGCTGGGGTAGCGAACAATAAGTTGTCGAGGCGATAGTCGCCATGAGTGACTGTGAACGGCTCGTCCTTGGCATTTACATATCGAGTCATCATCGTTCCAAGTGTCTCAATGAATGCAATTCCTTCTTCACCGCATTCGCGTCGAATGGCTTCGCCGTGAACCGCCAAGAAGCCCGGCTTCAACATGGCATACAGTCCCTCAAGTCGGGCCGCATCGTCCGCATCGCGTCGTTGCAACCAGTCAATTTTCGCAAGCGATGCATCACCCCAGCGTGGTCCATGCAACTTGCTGAGTTCCGTCACCGAAATGCGAGCCTCATCAATTCCACATCCACGAATTTGGTCGCCTTGTTCACAAGGAGTCATGTCTTCGAGCACGATGGCAATGTCTCCTCCCTCTTCATGCCAGTCGGCAAAGTAACAGTGTGGTTTACGAACATCGAGAGTGTTTGCAATCTCGTTGTAGAACTTCACTTCGCGCTCGTAATTGCGAAGAGAGATTCCTGTTGCGCGGCTGATGGGATCAGGCGATGCAAGTTTGACCACAACTGAGGCTGGAACGTTTGCATCGTCCGACTGCAGTGAGTAACGAAGATTCATTCCCACTTGGCCTTCACCAATACGCTTCGGCTCGCTCGCAATCACGGGTACGCCAAACACCTCTTTCCAAAAGTCCGCATCAATGGTTTGTTCGTTGTATTCCTTGTGTCCCACGACACTTACGGTAGCCCCCAGCACACCTTCCGATAGCGTTCAAGACGATGATTCGTCGCCTTCTCACTCCGCGCTGGATTGTGGTTCACCTCGGCGTTCTTGCACTCATTGTTCTCATGGTGAATCTGGCTTTCTGGCAACTATCACGTCTAGATCAGAAAAAGTCCTTCAACGCCACACTCACGGCGCACTCGAATGAACCAGTAGAGAACATCGAGAACATTGTCTCGACTAGTTCGGACATCGAGTCCATCGAGTGGCGCCGAGTACAACTCAGCGGCTCCTACATGACAGACAAAATTGTCACGGTCATCAATCGGTCTCAAAATGGAACTGCCGGATACGACGTTCTCGTTCCATTTCGCACTACCAATAATGAAACTTTCCTCATCAACAGAGGCTTCATGCAGTTATCTATGCCGCTTCCCACTCTGCCAACAACATCACTAAAAGTGCTTGGCTACATACGAGATTCCCAATCGCGCGGCACCCTTGGCGCAATCGATTCAACTGATGCCACCGTGCGCGAGTTCCAAAGGTTTGATATTCCTCTTATTGCCGAACGGTTAGATGTAGAGACTCCACCATTATTCATTCAATTGCGAGGTGAAGTGCCGACACCTACTCAAGCGTGGCCTGCTCCGGTGGCGTTACCAGAACTCAATGAAGGCACGCATTTGTCCTATGCAGTGCAATGGTTTTTCTTTGCACTCACTGCTCTCGTTGCATGGGTAGTAGTTGTGCGCCGCAAGATGCGAGAAGTTACAGAGACTTCTGCTCCATCGCATACATCCGCCTGAACTGTTCCACTACGTCTGGACTCTTGTGCGCACCGCTCAAGGTTCTGTACACCGTGTCGACGTTTACTGCTAGTCGACCAAACTCGCCCCATTCAGCGAAACCATTCAGAGCAATATCTCTGGCGGCATCCCAGGCATCCATTCCCCCGTTGAAACGCTCGGTAGCTTCGTCTTGCACGTAGGCCAAGTAATCACGGATAGCTGTAACACCGGCTTTGTCTGTGAGTGGTCCATGGCCGGGAACAATGTGCTCAACATCGGATGAGCAGATGAGGTCACACGCCGCGATCCAGTTGTCGAGCGGGCCTGCCCACACAATGGGAGTACCACCGATGAACAAAATGTCACCGGTGTACACAGTGCGAGCATCGGGCACAAACACCAAAGTGTCACCCGCCGTGTGCGCGGGACCTACTTCCACCAATTCCACCACTCGGCCACCCACTGTTACAGAATGCTTGCCAGTAAAAGTCTTGGTGGGCAAAGTTGGTTCGATTCCTTCAAAATCAAATTCGCCGAAGAAATGCCTAAACAGATCGCCAACATCACCAGGTGCACTGTTGAGAGCGGCCAACATTGCTGGCGGCACTTCCGACATCTCGTGTGCAGTCGCGGCAGAAGCGATGATCTCTTTGCCTGCTAGCAACTGATTGCCGTAGCAGTGATCACCATTTGCATGCGTGTTCACGACGGTCGATATCGGGGCCTTCTCCGTTGCGTGCGCCATCGTGTCGAGCATTTTCTGAGTGATCTTCAGATCAAACAACGTGTCCACCAACAACGACGCACCGTCGCCCACAATCAAACCGGCATTGGACCAGCCCCATCCACCGTCGGGCTGCAAGTACGCATGACAACCGTTACTTAACTCATGTAATCCCAGTGTGTAACTCATGCCAATTTTCCCCCTAGTGAACGACCGATTCGCGTTGCTTCTATTGTGACAGATGCAGCGGGAGTCTCCGACGGAACCGTTGGTAACCCGGACGCATCCGCAATGGTGACATTGGCAAAGCCACGCAATCCACCATCGGCATCAATCGCAGAAGAGCACGACGACGAAGCATGCGAGACAAATGAGAGATGACTTCTTATCCATTGATCAAGTTCGAGATCTCCCAATCCCTCTAGGTCTTGAAGGTGCGCACCCCGATCATCCACCGAAATGCTTCTCGTTGTGCGCTGAACACTAGGTGAATTGCAAATTCGGACAAGTTCTCGCACCGATTCTCTCATCCCATCTATATCTGCTTGCGTGGACAACATGTTCATGCTCACGGAAACTTCACCATCAAGCATCGAGATAGTGCCACGAGAGGTCGGGCTCATGAGGGAAACCGTGATCAATGCATCAGAAGAGACCTCGCGCGATACCCGTTCATACGCCAGGACAATAAAGCGGCCTCCACTATTCGTAACACCTTTCAGATGCACCGAAGCATCAAAGACTCCGCGGTCGCTATCAAGTCTTGCCATGGTGAATGCAATAGTCGGATGGTCCTGCAGACCGACGCCGATTTGCGGATTCACTACGCCCATCCCGGATGACAACAACAACATTGGCGTTGCTATTGCTCCTGCGCACATCACCACATGGTCTGCCTCGATAACCGAGTCCTCTGTATGAACTTCATGAACGGCATCAGAATCACCTGTCAGAAGAACAGCATCTTGCTTCACTAAGGAGATTCGTCCTTCTTCGACCAAATGATGCACTGCACGCCCCGGATTCCAACGTCCGCCGTTCCACCACAAACGCGATGGTGCGCCACCGGCTGCGAGTAGCGCACGAGACACTGAACCCATCTCATCAGCATTTGCTAGCCGAGTAAGTCCCTCAACAGATGCGGGAGGTTCCCCCGACAAGATCATTCCGTTGATTGCACTTCCCCCACCCAACACATTGGCTTGTGCATAAGGAACTGCAATTCCGCCTTCCACCAAACTGACCATGGCAAAAGGCGGAGCGTTTTCTTCCGAGATCACGTCCATGAAACGAGGTTCATCGTCATGCGTCGACACATTGCCCGATTCAATCAGGACGATTTCACGTGTGGTTGTGGCAGCCAATAGAGCAGCCACTGTACAACCAGATGTTCCGCCACCAATCACTACAACAGGTCGACGCATGGGGTCACCCCTCTGAAGTTCGCAGATGGATATCGAACTGTTCGGCTAAATGAGCCGAGTCATTGAAACGAACTAGTCGCCACTTCGACCCCTGCACGTGTAGCAATTCAGTGAGCGATGTGTTGTTGCTGTACAACTCAAATTTTCCGGTTTGGTGCATCTGCAAAGTGTTGCGCAAAACACCGTCAATCACGCCCGCATGACACACCACTACCACGTTGCCACCAATGTTCTCCCGAACCGTCTTACGCAAAGTTTCCATCACACGTTCGTGAAACATTGACACCGTTTCTCCACCAGGAAAAACCACATCGTGTGGGTCCCCATCCCAACGTGGCACTCCATACAACGCAACAAAATCGTCGTACGGCATTCCATCTACATCTGGACCCGGGTCGTGTTCGCCCCATCCCGAATCAGTTTGTAACGACAAAGACCCAAGTGCTGGTGCAATAATTTGAGCTGTCTCTACAGCACGCGAGTGCTTGCTCGAGTACAAAGCAGTTGCTTGCACCTCGCGACCAGCCATGAGGCGATCGCGTAGTGCCTCTGCCTGAC
>ENA-OUVC01000852-OUVC01000852.1-marine-metagenome-genome-assembly--contig:-NODE-852-length-18885-cov-3.068960_pt1 | contig 18885 bp, 15 predicted proteins | sample MGYA00248622_ERZ508571 | MGnify/ENA primary metagenome ERZ508571 (study PRJEB26236, sample SAMN06267175) | marine metagenome | isolation source: Columbia River Estuary | place: USA:Columbia River Estuary... | reverse complement strand
GCCGCACGATTCAATTGCTCGAACGTTAATAACAAATATAAATACATGTCGTACATCCGATCCAAAGAAACATTTAGTTCTTTGTCTGTTTTAATAAAATCCTGTTCATTGCTCTGAAAATGTGCATAGAGCAACTGCAATACTTTTATCCGTAAATGCCTTCTGTTTAGCATAAATTATAAATTCAACCCCCCTTTACGTTCTATTCGTTCTTCAGCCATTCGATTTGCGATTTGGTAGGTAGGAACCCCTTCATTTTTGGACCGTTCTAAAATCTGATAAATCGTTTGATAAATTTCTTCTGCCTTCGTGTGCGCCCAGTCTAAACTCATTCCAGAAACTTCGGAAAAACAATTGATAACTCCTCCTGCATTGATCGCATAATCCGGAGCATACAAGATTCCTTTTTCCATAACTGCCATACCGTGTTTTTGCTCTTCCGCTAACTGATTATTAGCTGCACCTGAAATAATGCTGCAAGACAAGCGAGCCAGGGTATCATCGTTTATGGTAGCACCCATTGCGCATGGTGCATAAATGTCCATCGGCACATCATATATATCACTAGGAGCAACAACTGTCGCACCATAGGTATCCGCTACGTTTCTTAAGGTAGCTTCATGAATATCCGTTATAAAAACCTTAGCGCCTTCTGATGTCAAATGTTTTACCAAATATTGACCAACATGACCTACGCCTTGCACAGCAACAGCCTTTCCTTCCAAGCTATCGCTTCCAAATTGCATCTTTGCACATGCTTTCATGCCCATATAAACTCCATATGCGGTTACTGGAGATGGGTCGCCGCTTTTACCCGGTAAACCAACTACATAATTTGTTTCTTTACTCACATGAACCATATCTTCAGGAGAAATCCCCATGTCTTCGGCTGTAATATATTTTCCTGATAGGCTATTAACAAACTGTCCAAACCTTCTTAACAAGGCTTCAGACTTCATGGTACGGGAATCACCAATAATTACGGCTTTTCCGCCCCCTAGATCCAAACCTGAGATCGAGTTTTTATAGGTCATCCCTCGAGACAAGCGAAGTACGTCGTTTAATGCATCCGCTTCATTGTTATACATCCACATACGCGTTCCTCCAAGTGCTGGTCCAAGAACCGTATTGTGTACAGCGATTATTGCTTTAAGCCCTGTTTTAGCATCGTTACAAAAAAGCACTTGTTCGTGCCCCATTTTTGTTAACTGAACCAAAATACCATCAACGCTCGTTGATGCTGAAATTGAGTTGGTTGTATTCATGCCTTAAAAATTGAATTAGAAACGTTTATTTAAATAGTACCTTTGTACCAGTTTCGACGGCAAAAATAGAAAATAAATCCCATGAAGTCTCTACGGAGTTTGAACAAATATTTTATCACCTACAAATGGCGATTCCTATTAGGAATCATCTTTACGGTCATTAGTAATTACTTTGCAGTTAAAATGCCTAAGTACGTTCAAGTTTCAATCGATGGCTTGCAAAAAACCGGCGTAAGCACCCAATTAAACGACGCGCTGTGGTTGTCCTTTAAGATTGGAGGACTGTATTTATTACTTTCTGCTACCAAAGGATTTTTTCTATTCTTGATGCGTCAAACCATCATCGTCATGTCACGCTGGATTGAATTCGATTTAAAACAAGCCATTTACACGCATTATCAAACCTTAGATACCGATTTTTACAAACGAAATCGCATCGGCGATTTAATGAACCGAATATCTGAGGATGTAGGTCAAGTACGCATGTATCTTGGACCAGGCGTCATGTATACGATTAACCTCACGGTTCTAACTATTTTCAGCTTATATCAAATGGCACAAATCAGTGGTAAACTTACACTGTTCGCGCTGATTCCATTACCATTCATGTCCTTCATTATTTACAAAGTTTCTAATAAAATAAATAAGGCAAGTAAAAGTGTACAAGAAGAACAATCACACATATCAACCCTCGCACAAGAAACGTTTTCCGGCATTCGCTTAATCAAGGCCTACAGCCAGTTTGGTCCTACCAGTGACCGAATGGAGCGTGCAGCAAATTCTTATCGACAAAAAAGTATGAAACTGGTGTTAATTAATGCCTTATTTATGCCTACCATTATGTTGCTTATTGGATTAAGCACCTTGCTTGTAATTTATGTTGGCGGGTTATTAACGGAAACGCATCAGCTAAGCCTGGGAGGAATTGTAGCGTTTATCTTTTATGTAAATAACTTAACCTGGCCATTTGTTTCCATAGGATGGGTAACTTCCATTATTCAGCGCGCAGAGGCATCGCAACAACGCATCAACGAGTTTTTAAATACAAAACCAAGCATTACCAACCCAAGCAACGAACCATTCAATCTGCAGGGTGATATTAAATTTAGCAACGTGAGTTTCACCTATTCAAATACTGGAATACGCGCTTTACACCGCATGAATTTCACGATTAAATCGGGTCAACACCTTGGGATTTTAGGTAAAACAGGAAGCGGTAAATCAAGTGTACTCCAACTAATTGGGAGACAATTTGACCCGAATGAAGGAAGCATTTACATCAATGAGAAAGCGCTTAACACGATAAACTTACAAGATTACCGATCCCAGATGGCGGTGGTACCTCAAGAAGTATTTTTATTTTCTGATTCCATCAGAAATAATGTAACCTTCGGTGCACGCGAAAAGGCTACTGACGAGGCCATTATTGAGGTGCTCAAAAAAGCACACGTCTGGCATAACATTCAAGAATTCCCAGATCAACTTGATACCCAACTTGGTGAATTAGGTGTTAATTTGAGCGGTGGCCAAAAGCAACGTATCAGCATAGCACGGGCCTTGATTCGAAATCCAAAGTTGTTAATTTTAGACGACTGTTTATCGGCTGTAGATACCGAAACAGAGGAGATTATCTTAAACGAACTTCGCTCACTCCCTCAAGCTCCGACCATGGTATTGGTCAGTCATCGTATTTCTACGTTGAGAAATTGCGAGCAAATTCTTGTATTAGCAGATGGAGAAATCATAGAGATGGGAAGTCCAGAAGAACTTATGAAGCAAAAAGGTGTGTACTATGAAACGTACCTTCAACAGCTAAACGAAGATCAGTCATAATACTCATGAAACGGATTGGTTTAATTTCCGACACGCATGGATACTTAGGCGCGGATGTCTGCAGCTATCTTACGGATGTAGATGAAATTTGGCACGCAGGAGACATTGGAACGTTGGCTGTATTGGATAAAATTCGTGCCATGAAACCGTGCCGGGTGGTTTATGGAAATATTGATGGTGGAATACTCAGAAATGAAACCAAGGTTTTGGAGTGTTTTGAACTTGAAGGACTGAAGGTCTGTATGACGCATATCGCGGGAAGACCCGAAAAATTGGTGGACTCAATTATGCAACTCTTAGCGCTAGAGAAACCAGGCCTATTCATTTGCGGTCATTCCCACATCACCTTAGTAAAATATGTTAAGGAACGAAATGTACTATGGATGAATCCCGGTGCGTGTGGTATAAAAGGGTTTCATAAGGCCCGAACATTACTTAGATTTACCATTGAAATGGGTAAATGTAAAGACCTGGAATTGATTGAATTAAATCGCTACCCTGCCCATGAAGACAACCAGGCGCTAGCGGAATAGGCAAACTGCTCGCCTGACTCCATTTGCTTAAGAACTACGATACCTTTTTGACGCTCCTCTTCCCCATAAAACAATACCCATCGTGCTCCTTTGTCGTTTGCGTATTTTAGCTGTTTTTGCAACTTGGCTTGTGACGGATAAACCTCTGCAACCTTACCCAAATCTCTAAGAGAATTCGCCCAAATGGCACATTGATCTGCTTCGGTTTCTGAAAAATTAAGAAACAATACGTCTGGCCCACTGCTCAAGTCGTCTGGAAATAACCCCAGGGTTTCCATAATATCATAGATTCGATCTGCCCCAAATGAAATCCCCACGCCCGATAAGCCTTTAACACCAAAAAGACCGGTTAAATCATCATATCTTCCACCACCGCAAATACTCCCCATCTCTACCTCATGCGCTTTCACTTCAATAATTGCCCCGGTGTAATAATTCAAACCGCGCGCTAAGGTCACATCTAATTCTAATTGTCCTTTTTTCAGGGGATTATCATTGAACTTACTGCGAATATAGCTCAACTCCTCCAAGCCTTTCATGCCAATTTCACTCTTTGAAAGAAAGGTAGAGAGAAATGCAATTCGTTCTTCAAAAGAACCTTTTAATTGAAACAAAGGTTTTATCGAATCAACCAGGGAAGATTCAAATCCTTTGTCCATCAATTCTTTAACAACGCCGTCTTCACCGATTTTATCTAACTTATCTAATGCTACAGTAAGTTGAATCAATTGGTCGGATGCATTACATACTTCTGCGATACCGCTTAGGACTTTTCTATTATTCAACTTAATGGTGAACCCCGGCAAATTAAGCGCACTAAGCACTTGATCAATCACGTGAATAAGCTCCACTTCATTGCGCAAGGAATCGCTACCAACGACGTCCCCATCGCATTGATAAAACTCTTGATACCGACCATGCTGCGGACGATCGGCTCTCCAAACAGGTTGAATCTGATAGCGCTTGAAGGGAAAACTAAGTTCGTTTTGATGCTGAACTACGAAACGCGCAAAAGGTACCGTAAGGTCGTAGCGCAAGGCTTTTTCTGATAGTGAATTCGCAAACCGCGGCAGGTTATCTGCAGCAAGGGCTTCTAAATCTGCTTTGCGTACTTTCTCCCCTGAATTTAGGATGCGAAAAATCAAACGATCCCCTTCATCTCCGTATTTACCCATCAAGGTAGTTGACAATTCAAAACTGGGAGTTTCAATGGGTTGATAACCAAACCTATGAAAGGCATCGGATATTGTCGAGAAAATCAACTTACGTTTAAGCACATCATTCGGTAGGAAATCTCGTGTACCTTTTGGAATTGCTGGTTTTTGACTCATAGTGTTTTTTCTCGGTATAAATCTAACATCATTCCATCGGATAAGCCCATTTTCGGTACATAAATTTGATCCAACCCTAAAGATTGCATCATTTTGATATAGATTTCCATGGCTGGACCTATGACATCTGCACGGTCTGGTTTAATCTTGAATTGATAAATTCGTTCCTCAATACTGAGCGGTTCCAATTGCGCTTGAAGTGTTTTCATTTCTGACAAATCAACCGGTGTTTTATCTTGTTTTCCAAGTAATTTGTGTACGCTGTTAATTGTTCCGCCCGATCCAAAAACGCGCCCTGGCTTGAACGGCAATATTTCAGATGCCAACCATTCATGCACTTCATTCCATGATTTTTTAGATACTTTATTTTTTAGGAGCCGAACACTGCCGATTTGAAAGGACTTCGCTGTATGCACTTTGTTATCTTGAAACAAGGTGATTTCCGTGCTACCCCCACCAACATCAATCAGAACGTAGTTCATTTTCAAGTCTGGAATTAACTGAAAGGTCAGATAAACTAATTCCGCCTCTTCCTTTCCTGTAATCACTTCAAGTGTAATTCCGGTTTCTTTCTTTACGCGTTGGATAATTTTTTTTGCGTTGGAACTATCCCTCATGGCTGAAGTCGCCACAGCACGATAATCTGAAACTCCATAAAATTCTAGGTAATTCTTAAAAATGCGCATTCCTTCAATGAATTTCTCGATTTTCTCATCGGAAATTTTTCCTTTTTCAAACACCTCCTCACCCAAGCGAACAGGCAGTCGCAAATAAGCTACTTTTGAATAATGCCATATTCCAACGGGTTTAGTGACTTCTCCCACCAAAACACGCATCGCATTAGAACCCACATCGATTGCACCTAGTTTCATGAATACAAAAGTAGAAAACCTTATCTTTGTGGCGCTAAAAATCAGTGAAAAAGACAAGCTTAATATTTGAAAACAGCGAAGAGCCTCGGGCCGGAGGCTTTTTGTTATCCGATCCATTTCAAGGGGATCCATTTTTTGAGCGTTCCGTGGTCTATTTATGCCAGCACGATTCGGACGGAACCTTTGGATTTGTGCTAAACAACCCATTGGCACTTAATTTACATGACATCATGGAACAGCAGGGCCTTAAAGACCACGCATTATTTATCGGTGGTCCGGTAGCTAAAAACCAGCTGTTTTTCCTTCACAATTTAGGGGAACGTATAGCAAATTCTTTGGCTTGTGGTCATGATATTTATTTTAGCGGCGACTTCGATTCACTAATCGAATACCTAGATTCGAACGGGTACGATGCCATAAAACTGAAATTTTTCGTTGGATACAGCGGTTGGGATGAAAATCAACTGGAAGAAGAAATTAAAGAACATAGCTGGATTGCAGCGAATAATATCCCTTCAAGCTACGTATTTGAAGAAAATCAGACGGCACTTTGGAAATCTTGTATGGAATTACAAGGGACAAAATTTAAAATGATTGCCAATTTCCCGAAAAATCCTAATGAAAATTAGGGCTGTACGCTTTATTCTTAGAATTAAACTGTACCTTTGCACCCTTGAAACATGGTCGACGTTCGGAATCCGGCCTATTATTTAATCCTTTCAATGGCCGAACACATTGAAATACAAACATTTAAGCCACATGGCAAAATCTAACAAAAAAGAAGTCGTAATGCACGGAAGTGCAGATTTCGATTGGGAAGCGTTATCCTTAGACGGATATACCCAAATTCAACGTTCTGAGTTATCAGACAAGTACGAGAAAACCTTAACCTCAATTAATGAGAAAGAGGTAATTCAAGGTACTGTTGAAATGATTACTAAAAAAGAAGTAATCGTGAACATCGGATACAAATCAGAAGGTGTTATTGCAGCGAATGAATTCCGTTACAATCCGGAATTAAAAGTTGGAGACACGGTTGATGTGTACGTGGAAGTACAAGAAGACAAAACTGGTCAATTGATCGTTTCTCACCGCACGGCGCGTATGCACAGTGCATGGATTCGTGTAAATGACGTATTACGTAGTGGTGAAATCATTACAGGATATGTTAAATGCCGTACCAAAGGTGGTTTAATCGTTGACGTATTTGGAATTGAGGCATTCTTACCAGGTTCTCAAATCGACGTGAAGCCTATCCGTGATTACGACGTATACGTTGGTAAGAACATGGAATTCAAGGTGGTGAAAATCAACGAAGAATTTAGAAATGTTGTTGTATCTCACAAAGCGCTTATTGAAGCGGAGATTGAAGAACAGAAAAAACAAATCATCTCTGGCCTTGAAAAAGGACAAGTATTGGAAGGTGTTGTTAAGAACATCACTTCATACGGAGTATTTATCGACCTTGGTGGTGTAGACGGATTAATCCATATTACAGACCTTTCTTGGGGTCGTGTAAACCATCCAGAAGAATTACTAGAGCTTGATCAAAAAATCAACGTGGTAATTCTTGATTTTGATGACGACAAAAAACGAATCGCATTAGGATTGAAACAACTTCAACCACATCCATGGGATTCACTTGACGTGAACTTAAACGTGGGTGATAAAGTTTCTGGTAAAGTGGTAGTTATGGCTGACTATGGTGCGTTTATTGAAATCGCAGCAGGCGTAGAAGGCTTAATTCACGTTTCAGAAATGTCATGGTCACAACACTTACGCAGTGCCCAAGATTTCATGAAAATTGGAGATACTGTTGAAGCAGTTATTTTAACACTTGACAGAGATGAGCGCAAAATGAGTCTTGGAATCAAACAATTGATGACAGATCCATGGAGTGAAATCGAAAGCAAATATGGTGTTGATTCTAAGCACACTGCTAAAGTTCGAAACTTCACCAACTTCGGTGTATTTGTTGAACTTGAAGAAGGTGTTGATGGATTAATTCACATTTCTGATTTGTCATGGCAAAAGAAAATCAAGCATCCATCAGAATTCTGTAAGGTTGGTGATATGTTAGATGTAATTGTAATGGAAATCGATCGTGAAAACCGTAGAATTTCATTAGGCCACAAACAATTGGAAGAAAATCCATGGGATGTGTTCGAAGGAACGTTTGCTGAAGGCTCAACACACTCAGGAACGATTACTGAAATGAAAGACAAATCTGGTATTGTTTCACTTCCTTATGGTGTTGAAGGAATTTGTCCAAGTAAGCATTTACGCAAGGCAGATGGTTCTAACGCGAAAGTGGAAGAAACCCTTGATTTCGTTGTGATTGAATTCAATAAGGACGCTAAGAAAATTGTTTTATCTCATACACGTACGTTTGATGATACGCAAGAAGCTCCTGCACCAGCTGCTAAACCAGCGAAAGGCGCGAAGAAATCAAGTACAGGTTCTAACACGGACGAGGCAGTTAAAGCAATCAACAAAGGAAACGAGAAATCTACCCTTGGTGATTTAGATGCTTTAGCTGGATTGAAAGAAAAAATGGAGAAAGGCGAGTAAGCCCAATTCAATACATCAGTTTAAAGAGGTCTTCGGACCTCTTTTTTTTGGGACTCACCTCAAAAAATCACTAACAAAAATTGCTATTAATTCCCCTACCTTTGCACCATGGATTTTGAATTAGTTTCGGCATACCAACCTACCGGGGATCAACCTGAGGCGATTCGTCAATTGGTTGAGGGAGTAAACGCAGGAATAACTTTTCAAACCTTATTGGGAGTAACGGGCAGCGGTAAAACATTTACCATGGCTAATGTGATTGAACAAGTAAAAAAACCAACCTTGATTCTTTCACATAACAAGACCTTAGCCGCCCAGTTATATGCTGAATTCAAACAGTTTTTCCCTCATAATGCGGTAGAGTACTTTGTTTCTTATTACGACTACTATCAACCGGAAGCTTATATTCCAGTTACCAACACCTACATTGAAAAAGACCTTTCAATTAACGATGAAATTGAAAAACTCAGGCTTTCCGCTTCATCCGCCCTACTCTCTGGACGTAGAGACATCATCGTTGTTGCGTCGGTATCTTGTATTTATGGGATCGGAAACCCCAATGAATTCAAGAAGAGTATTCTCCCCATCCATGTTGGAATGGAAGTTCAAAGAAATAAATTTCTTCATCGCCTAGTCGAGAATTTATATACCCGCAGTGAAGAAGTATTTGAGCGGGGGATGTTTCGAGTTACCGGAGATACGGTCGACATTTATTTAGCGTATGCAGACCATGTAGTCAGAATTTTATTCTTCGGAGATGAAATCGAAGGCATCCAGTCCATTGACCCAATCACCAATCATGTGTTTGAAACACATACTGAGTTGAATTTATATCCCGCCAATCTCTTTGTTTCTAGTCCTGAAAACACCTTGCAAGCGATCCACCAAATACAAGACGACTTGGTATTTCAAGTGGAGCAATTCAAAAAACACGGACGCTTAGAAGAAGCCAATCGCTTGTATGAACGGGTTTCCTACGACCTTGAAATGATTAGAGAACTTGGCTATTGCTCTGGTATTGAAAATTATTCAAGGTATTTCGACAACCGTCAACCTGGAGATCGCCCCTTTTGTTTACTCGATTATTTTCCAGAAGATTACCTCATGATGGTGGATGAAAGCCATGTGACCTTACCTCAGGTAAAAGGGATGTATGGAGGAGACCGCGCACGAAAAATAAACTTGGTGGAATATGGGTTTCGCTTACAGGCAGCCATTGATAACCGCCCCTTGAAATACGAAGAGTTTGAAGGGCTACTCAACCAGTGCGTATTTGTTTCAGCTACTCCGGCGGCCTTAGAAATCGAACTATCTGAAGGAGTCATGGTTGAACAAGTTATCCGTCCAACGGGCCTACTCGACCCCATTATTGAAGTCCGTCCAAGCCGCTTTCAAATAGATGACTTAATTGAAGAAATTCAAGCACGAGTTAAGTTAAATGAACGCGCCTTAGTTACTACGCTCACCAAACGAATGGCTGAAGAATTGCAAAAATACCTCACCAAAGTTGGTGTTAATTGCCAGTATATACACAGTGACATTGACACCTTGGACCGTGTAGAAATCCTACGTGAGCTTCGCATAGGAACCTTCGATGTATTGGTTGGGGTAAACCTACTGCGCGAGGGGCTCGACTTACCTGAAGTGTCATTGGTTGCTATTTTGGATGCTGACAAAGAAGGATTCCTAAGGAATGTAAAATCATTGGTTCAAACGGTTGGAAGAGCCGCCCGTAACGTGAATGGACGCGTCATCATGTATGCGGATAAAATGACCGAATCAATGCGCTTAACCATTGAAGAAACGGAGCGAAGACGAAGTATACAAATGGCTTATAACGAAGCCCATGGACTCTCTCCTCAACCCTTGAACAAACCAATTGAAAATGGTCTTCGAAATAGTTTAGGTAGGGACAACAATTACAAGCAAGCAACTGATTTGGCGAAAACACGTGAACCAATAAGCAGCTACAAGAACGTAAAAGAGGTGGAACATGCCATTAAACCATTAAAAAAGGAAATGCAGCGCGCAGCAAAGGAATTAGATTTTATCTTAGCAGCCTCTATCAGAGATCAAATTATTGAATTAGAAAAAATTAAAGATTCACTAACATGAAACAGTTAACCATACTTAAAATTTTGGCAATTTTAGAAGGGATATCCTATATCTCTTTCGCTATTACAATGCCAATAAAGTACATGATGCATTGGCCTCTGCCAAACAAAATTGTTGGGATGGCGCATGGAATTCTTTTTATCGCCTATTGCCTTTGGGTCTTAATTGTAGCTATCAAATTCAAAAAACCATTTATGTTTTACATAATCGGGTGGTTCATGTCTTTAATCCCTTTTGGCACCTTCTGGTTCGAACGGAAATTCTTAAACAAAAAAGCATTTACCGACCCCGAACTCTTGGATTAATTAAACGTTCCCACCAATCGCACATACCCACCGAAAATTGTCACCATGATAAACCCCGCATACCAGGAATTACTTAACAAAAGCGACGATTCTCGAAAAGAAATCAAGTCATTTCTCAAAAAAGTTAGAAAACACAAGCAATTGGATACCATTTTTCGGGAGGCACACGAACGTACCTTTGAAAAAATTGATTGCCTTCAATGTGCCAATTGTTGTAAAACAACCTCCCCTATTTTTCGAGATACTGATATTCGAAGAATTGCAAAGCACCTTCGGATTAAAGAATCAAAATTTATAAGTGACTATTTACGTATGGATGAAGATTCTGATTATGTGCTTCAAAAAAGTCCCTGTGCATTTCTTGGGTCCGATAATGAATGTAGTATTTATGAGCATCGCCCCCTAGCGTGCAGGGAATACCCGCACACCAATCGAAGATATATGCATCAAGTATTGGATATTACTGAAAAAAACGCGCATATATGTCCTGCTGTGGCAGATATTGTCTTTCAACTCATGGGTTAATTGCTTAATTTTGAGCTAATGCCTATTACGCTAATAATTACTGTTTACAAAGACTATGAAGCGCTTGAGCGCGTATTAGATTCTGTGTGCAAGCAATCAATGATTCCAAAACAAATTATTCTTGCCCACGATGCAATCGACCGCACGATACATCAGACAATTAGTCAATTCTCTTCCCTTTTAAATATTACTCATATTGATCAGGAAGACACCGGATTTAATAAAAATCGCATCTTAAATAAAGCCATTCTTCTTTCACAGGCTGACAAATTGATTTTTATTGACGGGGATTGCATTTTACATCCCAAATTTATTGCTTCGCACCAGTCCTATATCAACGTCGGTACTTATACCGCTGGACGAAGACTAGACCTTGATCCAATTTCTTCGGCACGCATTCGAAAAGATGGTATCAGAACGATAAATCTATTTGGGCTATTTCGGAATAAAACCAAACGTGTTGAAGAAGGAATCTATTTCCCAGGTGGACCTTTACAACTAACTAAACGCGCCAGATTATTGGGATGTAATATGGGTTGGCACAAGCAAGACCTCATGGCTTTGAATGGCTTTGACATGGACTATATTCTCCCGGGATATGGGGAAGATACGGACATTGAATTCCGTGCCTCTTTAATGGGAATGAAAAGTGCAAACCTTCGATGGAAAGCTATACAATATCATCTATTTCATGAACGCCCTGAACGTGAAGAAGACATCACGCAAAGTCGCATCATGTTTGAAAAAAAGAAGGAAATTGGTTATTATTTTTGTGAGCATGGACTAACAAACCTTGATTTAAAATTTCCCCATGAATAAATACAACCGAATGATTAATTAAATCGTCTTTTGCTGGATTATATCTATGAAAAATTTACTTCTATACTTCGTTCTTATTTGCACCATAACGCAGGGATTAGCTCAACGCGCTAAAGATGGTTCGTACACAGTGACTTCGTTAAATGCCTTAGTTAATAGCTACACGGTTCTTAATGCCAATGCGAGCGCCGGACAATCTGTAATTACTGTTGCTTCCAATACCATGGTTGGTGGTTTTTTTCAAGGGGTATTAACTCCGGGTGATTTAATCATGGTTATTCAAATGCAAGGCGCAAGTTTAAATGTAGACACATACCCTGCCAGCGAATTTGTAAATTCAAACGGACAATTTTGGGGCCCCTACACCACGCCCCAAGGACACATCAATGATTGGAACCAATTCATTCAACTGTGGGGAGAAATTACAAACTATAATAACGCGGGAAAATTTGAATTAGCCGAAGTGAAATCAGTTTCAGGAGCAAATACAATTAGTCTTATGTGTCCGCTAACCAACAGCTATACCAGCGCCGGGCATGTACAAGTAGTAAGGGTTCCACGATTCGCTAATTTAACGATCAATGCGAACACCTCCATAGTTCCTAGCCTTTGGAATGGCTCAACAGGTGGTGTGGTAGCCGTAGAAGTAAATGGAAATTTACTGATCAATTCAAATGCAAAAATCTCGGCTAGCGGTTATGGGTTTCGAGGTGGTGTAACGGAAGACCAAACACTTGGTAGTCCTCCTGGCAATGTGAACGACATTGGATTTTGTGCCTCTCATGTGGCCACGCAAGGTGCAGAAAAAGGCGAAAGTATCGCCGGGTTTTATACCGAATATGACGCCATTTATTCTAGGTATTGTAAAAGTGCTCCTGCGAATGGAGGTGGTGGCGGTAATAACCACAATTCGGGTGGTGGTGGCGGATGTAATGTTGGAAACACAGCGCTAACATACACAGGAAAAGGAGTTCCAAACCCTTTATATAATGTAAATTGGAATGTCGAATCTGCTGGCTTGGGAGGTTCCACAAGTCCGGGTGGAGGACGAGGCGGATATTCTGGCGCCACAGTGAATCAAAATGAAAATACCGTTGGACCTAATAACACTTCGTGGGGAGGTGACTATAGAAGAAAAGAAGGCGGTTTAGGAGGCCATCCCCTAACGCAAGATAACACCCGTATTTTTGCTGGTGGAGGCGGTGGTGCCGGAGATCAAAACAATGCTCAAGGAGGAAGCGGTGGTCGAGGTGGAGGAATCGCCTACATCAAAGTTTACGGAACAATTTCTGGAGGCGGGTCTATTGAAGCCAATGGAGCAAATGGCGTGAACGCCAACCCGAACGGTCAAACTGCACTTCAAGCTTCAACGCAGAAATTCGGTAACGATGGCGCAGGTGGCGCAGGAGGAGGCGGGTCAATTTATATATCAAACGCTTCTGCCATTCCAAACACCCTAACACTGCAAGCGAACGGTGGAACTGGTGGGAATCAAGTCATTTCATTTGGAACGTTTGCTTCATCCCCAACCATGGAAGCGGATGGTCCCGGAGGCGGAGGCGGAGGCGGATACATTTCTATTTCATCGGGCACACCAGTACAGCAAGTAAATGGGGGTATTTCAGGAGTTACGAATTCTACATTTGTCCCAAATTTTCCGCCCAATGGAGCTACCGGTGGTGCTGCTGGACTTACAAACACCAATACGTCTTTCTACGATATATTAGCGGCCAATGATACTATATGTGGGAATGGAAGTACCACCTTAACAGCATCTACCATTGGAAATCCTCCAGCAGGGAATCTAACCTGGTATACCACGCCATTCGGTAATACTACCGTTGCAACCGGAAATTCGTTCACCACTCCTGTGTTAAACACGACCACGACGTATTATGTTGGTATATGTCCTGGTTCTTTCAGGAGACCGGTCACTGTTGTCATTGGATCCTCGCCTGTAATTGCAGGCGTACCGAACATTACGAATGCAACCTGCCTAATCCCAGGAGGAATATCTGGTTTAACCGTATCTGGAGGGGCGCTACCCTACTCTTATGTTTGGTCAAATAATGGCGGAAACACACTGAATCTAACGAATGCTCCTGCCGGAACCTACACACTGACGGTTTCAGATGCTGCAGGTTGTTCTACCACTTCTGCACCGTATACAATTACTGGAACTAGCGGGCCAACTGTAAATACTACCGCTGCGCTAATTACACCGCAATCATGCAATGGTACCTTGGGTTCCATTACAGGAATTACAACTACGGGAACCAATTTAACCTATTCTTGGAGTAATAATGGTGGAAGTGTTATTAGTCCATCTGGATTAACAAGCGGAAGCTATACATTAACCGTTACCGATGGAAATGGGTGTACAGCAGTTAGTAGTCCGTTAACCATACCCTTTACCTCAGGTCCGTCAATCGATAGCAGTCAAGCTGTATTTTCGGTAGAACATTGTGGACAAAGCGATGGCGGTATTAGCGGAATTACAGCAACAGGTACAGGGCTCCAATACCAATGGACTCCTGGCAACAGTAACTCGATCAACCTTAATAATGTTAGTGCAGGACAATACACCCTTGTGGTAACTGATCAAAACAACTGCACCGATACCGTAGGTCCTCTTACCATTCTGGCAACTACCCCACCCCTTATTGACACATCATCCATTCAAGTTTTGAATGAACTTTGTGGCCAGAATAACGGAGGAATTTCAGGCATTACTGTTAGTGGAGGCACTGCCCCATTAACCTACCTGTGGTCAAACCAGCAAAACACCCTTAATATTCCGAATGGATTAGCGCCGGGTTCTTATTCGTTGGTGGTAACTGATAATGCAGGATGTATGGATAGTATTACTGGAATAACGATCGGATCTACCGGTGGGCCTTCAATTGATTCGACCCAATTGCTAATTACTCCAGTGGGTTGTTCAGGGGAACCTGGTTCTATAACAGGCATTACTAGTAATGGCAATGGAATTCAATATAGCTGGAATAATTCCGTAAATACCGCAGACAACAACAACCTAACGGCTGGAACCTATGTGCTAACCGTTACAGATGCAAACAATTGTGCTTCAACATTGACCGTTGTTGTTCCTCAATTGAATCCTGTAGTACTGGATGAAAGTCAAGTTACCCTATTGAACCCAACGTGTTTGGTGGATGGAAGTATAACTGGACTAAGCGTTTCAGGGGGCACGAATAACTACAATTATTCATGGCAACCTGGAAATATGAATACATTGAATTTACAGAATTTAACTGCGGGGAATTACATCCTAGTTGCTACTGATGCCAATGGATGTTCTGATACATCGACCATTTATACCTTAGTCAATCCAAGCTATCCGAATGCCGATTTCACGTTTTCTCCAAGTGATCCAGATGTGGGAGAACTTATAACATTTACCAATAGCTCATCGAATTATACAATTGAACAATGGATTATTGACGGCATAACATACAGTCAATCACCGTGGGATTCAAGTTTCAATGCAGGAGTTTATCCTGTTCAACTCACCGTAACCAATGCAGCAGGTTGTCAAGATACCATTACATATAATGTAGTAGTTTACGATGAATTAACTTTTCCGAATGTAATTACACCAAATGGCGATTTATCCAATGATTACCTTGAAATTGAGGCCTTAAAGCCGAATTCGGAGATCAGCATTGTGAATCGTTGGGGCAATGTAGTGTATAAGAGTACCAATTATCAAAATGATTGGGACGGAAAGGATCAACAAGGGGTGGATTTGAAAGAAGGAGTATATACCGTAATATTTATTACTTCCGAGAACAAACGCGCTCACTTTTATGTTCACCTCATAAGATAAACAATAATAGATGAAAGCAGGATTAATCACAGGAGCATCAAGTGGAATAGGAAAAGAATTAGCGCGTATCCATGCATCAAATGGTAATAACGTAATTCTCGTCGCACGCCGAACGGAACAATTACAGGAACTTGCCACAGAAATTGAATCCAAGTACAAGGTAAAGACATTGGTTATTTCGGCCGATTTAGGTAAAATCGAAGAAGTTCAATCCTTAATAACGACCATAAAATCAAAAGACATTTTTGTGAATTATTTATTCAACAATGCCGGATTTGGAGGCTGGGGAAAATTTGCGGATCGTACCGCAGCGGATGACCATCAAATGATTGCAGTAAATGTTCAAGCCTTAACCGCATTAACCCATGGCTTTCTTCCAGAAATGATTGCAAAAAATGAAGGAAAAATACTTCATACGGCAAGTACCGCCGGTTTTATTCCTGGTCCCTTACAAGCAACCTATTTTGCAACAAAAGCATTTGTTGTATCGCTTACGAAAGCTACCAATTACGAATTACGTAATACAAACATCAGTGTAACCGCACTTTGTCCCGGTCCGGTAAAAACGGAATTTGAATTTGCTGCTGGGATGGGTAATGCAAAAATGTTCGAAAAAGGAGCAGATGCCTACTCGACGGCACAAAAAGGCTACCAGGCAATGATGAAAGGCAAAACTATTATAATTAGTGATTTCGGATTTCGGATTCTCATCAAGTACTTATCTCCATTTATCCCCGAATCGTTTATTCTAAAAGTGGTAGAAAAAATACAAACGAAGTAAAATGTCGTAACTTTGCATTCAATGCATACCTTGCCGTTACTTTTTAATGATGTTGATGGGTACGAAGTACTTGTAATCATCTTAGTGGTCCTGATTTTTTTCGGTCCGAAAAGTATACCTGGAATTGCCAAAACCTTAGGAAAAGCATTGTATTCAATACGGAATGCCACGAACGATTTAAAGGATGAAATTCGCAAATCTGGGGTTGATGTAAAGAAGGATTTGAACATTGAACAGCTATTAAAGCAACAAGAAGAGCAACTCATTCAACCCATGGACCAAGTATTTACAGACATCGGCAACACGATGCACTACGAAGGAAATAAGGTGAATTCGATTATAGCGCAGAACCAAGAAGTTTCCGATGTTGTAGTTGAAAATGAAACAATAGAACCCGATGAACCGGTGGAATTAAGCCACAAAACCCCCACATCAGATGAAGTATAAGGTAGCAATAATCATGGGTAGCGCTTCCGATTATCCCGTAATGAAAGAAGCGGAAGATGTCTTGAAAGGATTTGAAATTCCTACACACGTTGAAGTAGTTTCTGCCCACAGAACCCCAGAGAAAATGGTAGCTTTTGCAAAAGGAGCTAAAACCAATGGATTTAATGTAATCATTGCAGGCGCAGGCGGAGCAGCACATTTACCAGGAATGGTAGCCTCACTTACTTCACTTCCAGTAATCGGTGTACCAATAAAATCTAGCAACTCCATTGATGGATGGGATAGTATTTTAAGTATCCTTCAAATGCCTAATGGTATCCCTGTGGCAACAGTTGCATTGAATGCTGCAAAAAATGCTGGAATTTTAGCGGCACGCATACTCAGTTCAACGGATCATGAACTTGGCGCTAAAATCGACACGTACGCACAAACGATGGCACAAGCTGTTGAAGATAGCCAAGCAAGCTTAACTCAGCGATAAAGCAAATATTTCTTTCGTATCTTCAGGAATTTTTCGATTCCAGGTTGCCAAGTGGCTCTTATTTCTTTTGGACCCCACCCTTTGTATAGTTGCTCTTTTAAACTGCTGTTACCTGCTAATCGATTAAAAAATGCGTTTTGATCAATAAACACAGCAGAATCCCCTAATAAATCACGAGCATTCGTAAGGTAAAATAAGTTTAATTCATAAGACCTGGTAAGTGCTGTTTTAGCTAAGTCATACCCATTACATATGCGATCAACATGCAAGGGGAATTTTGCTCCAGGTTGTGGTTTAGGAACAAAAGAAAATCCTGTTGAGGGAAAGCGTGGATGACCATATAACTCAAAAGGACGTGCAGTACCCCTGCCAATACTAATGGTAGTAGCCTCAAATAAACACAAACTTGGATACAAAGAAATTGCTAAATCAGATTTCAAATTCGGCGAAGGAGGAATCGGAAGCCTATACGTTGACTTATGGGTATAATTCTTACATGGAATCACTTGGATTTGACATTGCAGCGAATCTCTCAACCAAAATTCACCATTGATCATTTTTGCATACTCCCCAATGGTCATCCCATAAACAATTGGCACCGGATGCATACCAACAAACGACTTATATTCTGGCTCTAGGATCGGACCGTCAACATAGTGAGCGTTTGGATTGGGACGATCAAGAATTATCAATTGTTTATTATGTTCAGCGCAGGCCTCCATCACATAATGTAGCGTAGATAAATAGGTATAGAATCGAACGCCAACATCCTGAATATCAAAAACGACTACATCTACATCCATTAAATCAAATGCCGTAGGTTTCTTATGGTTCCCATATAAAGAAACAACTGGAATTCCGGTACGCACATCGTTTGAGCTATTTATGTGTTCACCGGCATCTCCTTCTCCCCGAAACCCATGCTCTGGGGCAAAAATCTTAACTAAATTAATCTCTTCACAAAGTAAGGTATCAACTATATGTACCCCCTTAATCACCGAGGTTTGATTAGCCACTACAGCAACGCGTTTTCCTTTTAAACTATCCAAATAGAGCGACATACGCTCTGCACCGGGGTAAACCGTTTTAGCATCCGACGGATCAGCGAATCCAGAAGCATTCAATACCCAAACAAGCAAAAAAACGCCAGTCATTCG
>ENA-OUVC01000851-OUVC01000851.1-marine-metagenome-genome-assembly--contig:-NODE-851-length-18901-cov-2.932002_pt1 | contig 18901 bp, 15 predicted proteins | sample MGYA00248622_ERZ508571 | MGnify/ENA primary metagenome ERZ508571 (study PRJEB26236, sample SAMN06267175) | marine metagenome | isolation source: Columbia River Estuary | place: USA:Columbia River Estuary... | reverse complement strand
ATATTGTTGAGCGCCGTGACAATTGCTTCGACCGAACCCTGGACGTCGCCCTTGATAACGACAGGATATTCCTTCGCGCGCGTGGCGGACAAATTATCAAACAGGTTTTCAAGATTTGGCGTGACTTGCGCGGTGCGCACCTTCGTTGACTGTTCCTTACGGTACAGGGCAACTTCGCGGGCACGCGCTTCGTTTTCCACGACGGTCAAGACGTCACCAGCAGATGGCACACCCGTCAGGCCGAGCACTTCGACCGGCGTTGCCGGGCCTGCTTCGGGCACCTGCTGACCCTTGTCGTTAATCAACGCGCGGACCTTGCCGCTTTCTGCGCCAACGACAAAGATATCGCCACGCTTCAACGTGCCGCGCTTTACCAGCACGGTCGCAACCGCGCCGCGGCCCTTATCAAGCTGTGCCTCGACCACAACGGCTTCCGCCGCGCGATCAGGATTGGACTTGAGTTCCATAACTTCAGCCTGAAGCGCCAACTTGTCGAGCAAATCGTCCAAGCCAGTCTTCTTCAATGCGGAAACTTCCACATCCTGAACATCGCCGCCCATCGCTTCGACAACGACTTCATGTTCAAGCAAACGCTCACGCACCTTCTGTGGGTTGGCGCCTTCCTTGTCGATCTTGTTGATCGCAACAATCATCGGCACATTGGCTGCCTTGGCATGCTTAATGGCTTCAATCGTCTGCGGCATAAGGCCGTCGTCTGCTGCAACCACCAGAATGACGATATCGGTCACCGACGCACCGCGCTGGCGCATTTGCGTGAACGCTTCATGGCCCGGTGTATCAAGGAAAGTGATGAGCGAGCCATCCTTTGTCTTCACCTGATACGCACCGATGTGCTGCGTAATACCGCCAGCTTCACCCGAAACGACATTTGCGCCGCGCAAGGCATCGAGCAGCGATGTCTTACCGTGGTCGACATGGCCCATGACCGTCACGACAGGCGGACGCGCCTTCAACGTTTCTGGGGCATCAACATCTTCGTCATGAACGATGTCAACGTCAGCGTCGGAAACGCGGGTGATGTTGTGGCCAAACTCTTCAACCAACAATTCCGCCGTATCTTGGTCGATGGTCTCATTGATGGTGACGGGCATGCCCATTTTGAACAGTGCCTTGACCAGGTCGCTGCCCTTTTCCGCCATACGGTTGGCCAGTTCCTGAACGGTAATTGTTTCAGGGACAACAACGTCACGGGTCTGCTTGACCTGTGCCTGACGGTTACCGCCGCCATGCAAACGCTTTTCCTTTTCACGCGCACGCTTCAGCGCAGCGAGTGAACGCGCACGCGCACCATCATCACCCTCAAGCGCGCGGGTAACGGTAAGCTTGCCCGACTGGCGGCGATCATCCGCTGCACCGCGCGTTGGGCGGTGCGGCGCTTTTTTGATCTCTTCACGCTCGCGCTCAGGGCGCTTGGGCGCTTCAACGGGTGTAAAGCGACGCGGCGCAGGTGCTGCGCCATCGTTGTTGATTTCTTCAGCAACAGGTTCAAATATTTCAGGCTCAAGCGCTGCGGGTGGAGGAGGCGGTGGTGGAGCTGCGGCTTCCTCACGATTGGCTTGCGCGCGCTGGCGCTCCTCTTCGGTGCGCTGTGCACGCTGCTCGGCTTCACGGCGGCTGCTTTCTTCCAGCATGGCCAAACGCGCTTCTTCAGCTTCGCGAAGCAGCTTTGCCTGACGCTCCTGACGGCTCAGCATGTCATTGCCCGTCGGACGCGGTACTGGCGCAACGGGAACCGGCGCAGGCGCGGCCGCGACAGGCGCGACGGGGGGTGGCGGAGGTGGGGGCGGCGCGGCGACTTCAGCCTCAGGCGCGTAACCGGGCTTACCGACAAGCTTCTTGCGCTTAACCTCGACAACAACTTTATTTGTGCGGCCATGGCTAAAGGTCTGTTTGACTTCACCGGACTCGAGCGAGCGGCTCAAAGTGAGCGGCTTGCGCGTTAATGTCGGTTTATTGTTGGTATCATCACTCATCGAAACAGAACCCGTCCTTACTCAATCAATTGCGGAGACGTCAGAAATATGGCCCCGCACGTCCGCAACCGAAGCTGCGGAATCGAGGGGCGCATTACTGCATCCTTTGAAATTTAGCCAGCGTCCAAGATGATGCATCACCCTATCTGCCGCTTTTTGGTCAATCAATGCGACATGAACGGCATTTGACCGTCCAAGCGCTCCAGACAATGCGTCACGGTCGACGGGCAGCTTCAGGCCACCCTTTCCGGTCCCTTCGGCATCTTCACCAACACGCCACGCTTGGTCGCGCTTGCCACTGCCGTCGGCGCTGGCATCGGAAGCATGCAGAAGTAAACGAACTTGCCCGCTGCGCGATGCAGAATCGATCTTCTCGGCACCCAAGATAAGGTGCCCTGCCCGCGCTTCCAAACCAAGCCGGTCGAGAAAAGCCTTTTCAAGGCCTCGGTCAATGCGCCCGCTCAGGTCATCAATGATGTCAATCTTGTCGGTTTTGAAGGCACGGCGCAGCAAGCCGGCAAGCTTGCCCTTTTCCTGCGCCTTCGTCAGTTCTTCGCCGGATACACCAATCCACGCGCCACGGCCCGGGGCCTTGGCGAACAAATCAGGCGCGATGCTTCCATCGGGGCCGAGGGCAAGCCGGATGAGCTGGGCACGAGTCCCATGCTCACCTGACAATATGCACTTCCTTATTGGGGAGTGTCGGTTCTCATTGGGAGTCGTCCGCTGCAACCGCGTCCTCCTCTATGATATCCGAAGCTGGCGCGCTGTCTTCGTCGTCGAACCAGTGTGCGCGTGCGGCCATGATGATTTCATTGCCCTGTTCTTCAGACAATCCGAACACCGCCAAGACGCCAGCCTTATCTTCCGTACGATTGCGGCGCATTTCGCGGTCGCTCCGTTCGTTGCGGCGTGGCTCACGTGCCTTTTGGATCAGTTCGTCGGTCGCCAAGTCAGCAAGATCATCCAGTGTCTTGATGCCGGCCTTACCCAATACAACAAGCATCGCTTCGGTCAGAATGGGAAGTTCCGCCAGTGCGTCTTCAACACCCAATTCACGACGCTCAGTCCGGTTGGCTTCCTCACGGCGATCCAGCGCTTCTTGTGCGCGGCTCTGAAGCTCTTCCGCCAGACCTTCGTCAAAGCCTTCGATAGCAGCGATTTCGGACGGATCGACATAAGCAACTTCTTCAAGTTCGCTAAAGCCTTCAGCAACCAGAAGCTGCGCCAAGGTTTCGTCCACATCCAGCTCTTGCTGGAACATTTCCGAACGCTCAACGAATTCTTTCTGACGCTTTTCGTTCGATTCCGCTTCGGTCATGATGTCGATGCCACGGCCGGTCAGCTGCGAAGCCAAACGGACATTCTGGCCACGACGGCCAATGGCAAGGCTCAACTGATCGTCAGGAACGACGACTTCGATGCGGCCTTCTTCTTCGTCGATGACAACGCGGCTCACGGTCGCGGGCTGCAGCGCGTTTACGATGAACGTCGCGGTATCTTCCGACCATGGAATGATGTCGATTTTCTCGCCCTGCATTTCCTGAACGACGGCCTGAACGCGGCTGCCCTTCATACCAACGCATGCGCCGACCGGATCGATGCTGCTGTCGTGGCTGATAACACCGATTTTGGCGCGGCTGCCGGGGTCACGTGCGGCAGCCTTGATTTCGATAACGCCGTCGTAAATTTCAGGGACTTCCTGCGCGAACAGCTTCTTCATGAAGTCAGGATGCGCACGGCTCAACAGGATCTGCGGGCCACGATTTTCGCGCTGCACTTTCATGATCAGCGCCCGAACGCGGTCGCCACCACGGACAACTTCGCGCGGGATTTGCTGGTCACGGCGGATAACGCCTTCAGCGCGGCCAAGGTCAACAACGACATGGCCGAACTCAACCGACTTTACCACGCCGGTGATGATTTCACCGGTGCGGTCCTTAAACTCTTCAAACTGGCGCTCGCGCTCTGCATCGCGCACCTTTTGGAAGATAACCTGCTTTGCGGACTGCGCATCGATACGGCCCAGATCAACGGCTGGCAGCGGATCGACGATAAAGTCGCCAACAACGGCGCCCTTTTGCAACTTGTCTGCTTGCTTCAGGTCAACTTGCTTGAAGTAATCTTCGACATTTTCAACAACTTCAACGACGCGCCACAGGCGAAGATCGCCGGTCTGCGTATCCAATTTCGCGCGAATGTCATTTTCCGCGCCATAACGTGCACGGGCAGCGCGCTGGATGGCTTCTTCCAACGCCTCAATGACAATAGCCTTGTCGATCATCTTTTCGGCAGCAACCGCATTGGCAATTGCAAGCAATTCAGCCTTGTTCGCGGCAATCGTGTTAGCCATGTTCTTAGTCTTCCTGTGCTTCGTCGTGAATGGGGTCTGCCTCAACTTCGTCGGCCCCATCGCTGTTGATGGGGGCAGTCGACGCAATCAGGCGGTCTGTCAAGAGCAGCTTGGCGCTGCCCATATTGGAAAAGGCGAATGTCAGTCGGCCGGATTTGCGGTCATCGACATGAATATTGTCACCGTCGACGCCAACAATATCGCCACGGATATTCTTGCGGCCATCCATTGGCTCGGCCAGCTCAACCTTAACCTCATGGCCTGCCCAGTCGGTAAAATCGGCAAGACGGGTCAATGGGCGGTCAATGCCGGGCGAGCTAACCTCAAGCCTGTACGCTTCGACAATTGGGTCAAGCTCGTCAAATTTGTCGGATATACGATGCGACAACGCCGCGCAGTCGTCGATACCAAGCTGCCGTGTATCGGGGCGCTCAGCCATCACCTGCAAGGTTGGCTCGTCGCTGCCCTGCCCGCCGGTTTCAAACCACGCGACACGCACCAGCGCAAAGCCGAGCGCTTCTGCTTCGGGTGCAATCAACGCAGTCAGTGTATTGAGGTCAGGCAAATTCAGTCTTTCTTATACGGCATGCAAAGCTTCTGGCTGCCAGCACCGAGTGGCGCTAGCCCTTCCAAGTTCTCACAATGTAAGGATGACAGCCGTATAGCGCCGAACTCTCTTATATGCAAGCCTCTTGCATATCCACCGGTCAGTACCCAACTGCGTTAAGCGGATATTTGAGGAGCACGTATACATGTCGAAATTATCATTCCTAATTGGCGCGTCTTTTTTGGCAGCGGCCTGCCAGCCATCCGTAAGTGATGCAGCGCCCACCGATAATGCATCGCAACCGTTCGATGTCACGGTGATGGCGGACTTTGAAGAGCCTTGGGCGATGACGTTCGTTCCCGGCACGCCATATGCGCTAGTGACGGAGAAGAAGGGTAAGCTGAAGCTTTGGAAAAAGGACAGCGCAGCTGTCGACGTCACGGGCGTGCCCGCAGTCGCCTATGGCGGGCAAGGCGGACTTGGTGATGTCATTCTCCATCCCGACTTTGCGAATAACAAGTTCGTTTATATCAGCTTTGCCGAAGCAGGCGAAGGCGGGTTTGGCGCGGCTGTCGCGCGCGGCAAGCTCGATCTTTCAGGTAACGCGCCGACATTATCCGACGTTCAGGTGATCTGGCGTCAGGAACCAAAGGTTTCGGGCCAAGGCCACTTTGGACACCGTTTGGCATTTGGGCCTGATGGCATGCTGTACATCAGCAGCGGTGACCGCCAGAAATTCGATCCCGCCCAAGATCTCAACCAAAATCTCGGCAAAATCGTCCGTCTGACCGATGGCGGTATGGTGCCATCGGACAATCCCTTTTACGACCAAGGCCGCGTGAAATCGCAAATTTGGTCCTATGGACACCGCAATCCGCTGGGCATCGCCTTTGATGCGCAGGGACATTTGTGGAACCAGGAAATGGGACCTGCAGGTGGCGACGAGCTAAACCTTGTCAGGAAAGCCGCCAATTATGGCTATCCCACCGTGTCCAACGGCAATCATTATGACGGCCGCGACATACCCGACCATTCTGCGGGCGATGGTTTTGAAGCGCCGAAGCTATCCTGGAACCCTGCGATTTCGCCCGGCGGCCTGATGATTTATTCGGGCAATATGTTCAAGGAATGGAAGGGCAGCGCATTTATCGGCGGCCTTGGCGCAAAAGCGTTGGTCCGCGTAAAATTGGATGGCGAGAACGCGACCAAGGCTGACCAATGGAATATGGACGCCCGCATTCGTGAAGTCGAACAGGGTCCAGACGGCGCCATCTGGCTGCTTGAAGACGAGCGTGCCGGATCGCAGGGCCGCCTGCTGAAGCTTACGCCAAAGAAGTAAACCGTGCGGCGGCGCTTAAGGCGCCGCCGTTACTGTTCCTGTTAGGTCCGCAAGAAACGACCGAACGCGCTTTGCATTCATACCCAGATCGCTTATCCCGACCCTGCTGACCGATCGCATATCGACAATGCTGCCCTTGCCGGTTTCAGATGGACGAACGCGCAGCACCACATCGTCCTTAAACCGAAAGAACGCGCTGGTCTCGGTTGCCTCAAGGTGCCCTTCTTCAAGTAACGATATAGCAATGTCCCAACCGCGCGCTTTGGCAAGACGTTCCGCCTTGGCGATAACCACGGGGACCGGGTCATTGCTGCGTACCGAGCGAATATCGCCATAAGCTTTTTGGTGCACCAGTGCCCAACGTTGCTGCGGTGTGAGGCCCCTCATATCTTTATCATCAGCGCCGGGAATATTGTCGAGGTTGTCGGCGCGCAAGGTCAAGGTCTGAAATGCCGGCGGGTCTGCCAAATCCGTTGAGACATCGTGGATCGCAGGCACGGTTAACGCCGATATCAAAAATGTTCCAACCCACCCAACATATGCAAGCGCAACAACCATACCGCCCCATCGACGCGCACGCGGCGGCGGGTTGATGGCTTTACGCGTGCGCCAGCCTTGCACTGCGCCGATCAATATCGCGACAAGGCCCAGCAAAAACGCCCCAGCCACGCCCTTTAATCCCGACGTATATTCCCAATAGCCCCGACCGGTTCCAACGGCCGACACAAGCCCCCACAAGAGCGCGCCAACGCCGGCGGCTAGGACAATATAGCCCCAATAATCGACCGACTTACGAACTGTGTCACCCTGTTGCGCGGATGCCGGGGGCGTTTGCGCATTCATGGTCTCATGAGGAATGTCTTGCTCGTTCACCATATTCTCTCCTGCGCTGCATTTTTATAACCGGAGCAGGCTAAACCATGTTCCGGCTAAACGCAATTTGCCAAGATGATATGTTAACATCATCGATAATCGATTGGACAAATGCTGGCTGCAATGACAGGGGGCCCGCATATGTTTCGTCCAACATCCCTCTTGTGTGATTAATCATGCACGCAACGGCCCTCTCAAACCTTGCCGCTGGCGTTGTAGACTCGCTGCTGGATGATGCCTTTGGCCTCGACCGCCATCAACGCACCGCCTATCTGCTGCGTAAGGGCATGCACGCCATTGACCATTTGTCGCTCGGCATCTTGGACGGCGATGAACTGGTGGGAAGCATTCAATGTTGGCCGATACGTGTCGGCGACGCTGCGTTAGTTTTGGTCGGCCCGGTCGCGGTCGCCAGTCACCGTCAGAATGCCGGCATTGGGACACGGCTCATGCAGCTGATGCTCGACGCAATGCAGCCGGACGATGCACCGATGGTGATGATTGGCGACCCTGAATATTATGGGCGATTTGGATTTACCGCTGAACGCACATCGGGTTGGACTTTGCCCGGCCCTTGGGAACCGCGCCGACTTTTGCTGCGCAACCCGGCAATGCTGGCCTTGCCTGAACATGGCGCACTTGGTCCAGCCGACTAAGCTTTGACGACCGTCCGCTTTCGCCGTATCGCCAGTCCATGCCTTACGAAGCCCCTGATCTTGCGAAACTAAGCCTTTCGGATATTGCCGAACTTGTGGCGGCGCGAAAACTGCCGCCGGTCGAAAGCTGGACGCCCGGCGCGACGGGCGACAGCGAAATGCGCATCGCTGCCGATGGCACATGGTATCATCAGGGCGGTGAGATCAAGCGTCCCGCAATGGTCCGGGCTTTTTCGAGTTTGTTATTATGTGACGCCGATGGAAAGCACTGGCTTGTCACCCCACAACAAAAGCTGTCCATCGCGGTCGATGATGCCCCGTTCCTTGCGGTTGAGCTGCAAAGCGAAGGCGAAGGCAAAGATCGGACCCTCGCGTTCCGATTGAACAGCGACGATCTGGTCTTTGCAGCTGCCGACCACGCAATCGAAATGCGCAATGGCCTGCCCTATTTGCATGTGCGCGGCGGACTTTGGGCAAAGCTCGCACGGCCCGTTTATTACGAACTTGCCAACCTTGCGCTTGCCGAGGACCCCGAAGGCGTCACCATCTGCAGCAAAGGTGCGCAATTCAGCTTGATGGCGCCTGCATGAGTTGGCGACACCGCATTCATAAGGCGCTCGACCCCGCGCTGGATATCGAGATTGAGGATGAGCGCTATTTGGGTGACACGGTTCAACACCGTGCCGCTGCCGTGCTTATCCCGATAACCGACCGCGCAGAACCGGGCGTTATTCTCACCCAGCGCCCGACATGGCTGCGCAGCCATGCAGGGCAAGTCGCATTTCCCGGCGGCAAGGTTGATGACAGCGACGAAAATTCGATCTTTGCTGCATTGCGCGAGGCGGAAGAAGAGCTGAACATACCGCCTGCTCGTGTCGAGGTGATCGGCGTGGCCGACACTTATTATTCAGGCAGCGGGTACAGCATTGCACCCGTTGTGGGCATCATTCCGCCCGACCTTGAGCTCCAGCCCAATCCGCAAGAGGTTGAAGACTGGTTTGAAGTCCCGCTTGCGTTTCTGCTTGATCCTGCCAATTCCATCAAGAAAGAGGCCAACTGGAATGGGCAGCAGCGTAGCTATTATGACATGCAATGGGGCGAACGGCGGATATGGGGCGTAACGGCGGGGATAATCGCCAATCTGGTACGGCGGCTGGCATGATTGCGGCACAACTTCCTGACGCGGAATGGCAACAGGCCGCGGGCTTGAAAAAGGTGCTGGCGCTGCTGGCCGATGCCTATGGCGGCCCCCGATATGTTGGTGGCGCCGTGCGTGACACCTTGTTGGGACTGCCAGTTTCAGACGTTGATATTGCTACGGCATTGTTGCCCGAAACGGTTATGGACCGATTGGAAGCTGGCGGCGTCAAAGCCGTTCCCACGGGGCTGGACCATGGCACGATTACTGCGGTGGTTGACGGCAAGAATTACGAAATCACCACATTACGCCGCGATGTCTCCACCGATGGTCGGCGCGCGACGGTGGCTTTCGCAACCGATTGGCGGGAAGATGCCGCACGGCGGGATTTCACGATCAACGCGCTATATGCTGATCCCCAAACAAGAGAGGTTTTCGATTATTTCGGCGGTTTACGCGATCTCGAAAACGGCTGCGTTCGCTTCATTGGGGACGCGACGCAGCGGATCGCCGAGGATTTTCTGCGGATATTGCGGTATTTCCGGTTTCTTGCCCGATTTGGCAGCGGTCCGGTGGATGCAGACGCAATCCATGCCTGCGCGCAAGGTGCGCATGGTCTGACGGCGCTGTCACGCGAACGCATTGCGCAGGAACTTGCCCGGTTGTTGTCGCTCAAAAACCCAGCCGCGTCTGTCGGTCTCATGATCGAAAATGCTATTTTCGCACCGTTTCTTCCCGAACTTTGCAGCGATGCCCATGATCGATTGCAGCGGCTGGTGGAACGAGAGCAGTTGCTCAATCAATCGCTGCCGCTCCCTTCCCGGCTTCTCAGCATATTGGTGACGGATGCCGTCGCGGTTGACAAAGTGGCTGCACGCCTGAAGCTGTCGAACAAATTGCGTGAAAATCTCGCCAACCGTTTGAACGCTGGCATGCCGACGGAAGGCAATATCCGCGCCATCGCTTATCGTTTTGATAATGACACCGCGCGCGATGTCGCCATGTTGTTTGCCGACGACAATGCGCTGCCGCAATGTCTGGCGCGCTTGGACAATTGGGATAGCCCCATCATGCACATCAAAGGCGGCGATCTTATCAAAATGGGATTGCCCGCTGGTCCACTCGTGGCGAAAACCTTGCAAGAACTCGAAGCCAACTGGGTTGCCGAGGATTTCCCGGTTTCGGACCGCCAGTCCGAATTGGCGCTTCAGCTTGTTGAGGCTGCCATGTCCGCTGCCAAAAAGGCATAAGCAGCATCTTCAGGCAAAGGCCGCGCATAATAATAGCCCTACCCAACGGAACAGCCAAGGCGGCGTCCACCTGCTCTTCAAAACCGATGCTGATGCAAAATCCGGTCAGGCTATCGCTCAGCATTACGCGGCGTTAAGCACAGCGATTGTAAATGATGTTCACCCCGTGCGTGGTTAGTTTTCATCAAACCTAATCGAAGCGGTTATTCCTTGGGAAGCCTTGCGGCGGAAGGCGACCCGCTGCGCCCCGCGCCACGCGCCACAACGACATATCGTTCTCCGTGCGCATCCGGCCGCTATCGCCGCCCATCGCCCAGCTGAGCCCTTCGCTCATCTTAAAGCAGACCGCATCTGCAAGGCCGCCATCCTTATAACGCTGCAAGGTAACGCCCTGCCCCTTGGCCATTTCGGGAATTTCACTGAGCGGGAAGACCACCAATTTGCGGTTGTCACCCACTACGGCAACATATTGGTCCTTCAACGTCGCTTCGTCTGTGGACTCTGCCGGAGCAAGGCGAACCACCGACAGCTTCGTTCCCGGTTTCAATGTGACGACGCCGCGTCCCTTGCGGGTTTCGGCGATAATGTCGCTCATCCGCGCGATAAAGCCCTTGCCCGTTGAAGCAGCCAGCAACATGCGCCCATCTGCCACGGCAGGGAACGCTGCAACGATGTCGTTTCCGGTTTCGATGTCGATCATTGTGCCGACAGGTTCACCAAAACCGCGGGCACCGGGCAGCTTGTCGGCACCCAAGGTGTAAAAACGGCCATTCGCTGTTGCGATCAGGATCTTGTCTGTCGTCTGCGCATGGAAAGCAAAGGCAGGGCCATCGCCTTCCTTAAACTTGAAATCGGCGCGCGCAGACAGGTCAGCGTGTCCCTTCATGGCTTTAATCCAGCCACGTTTTGACATGATAACCGTGACGGGTTCGCGTTCGACAAATGCCTCGAGCGAAATCTCGCGCGCTTGCCCTGCTTCTTCCAAGCTTGTGCGGCGCCGGCCAAGTTCGGTATCTTCACCGTAATTTTTGCGCAGCGCAGTCAGGTCTTTTTTCAAACGCGTCTTCTGACGCGCTGGGCTTTCGATCAGCTTCACCAGCTCTTCGCGTTCAGCTTCCAAGCCCTCAAGCTCGCGCCGAAGCTCCATTTCTTCCAATCGGCGGAGCGAACGCAAACGCATGTTGAGAATGGCTTCGGCCTGCCGGTCATTCAACTGGAACTCAGCCATCATAACGGGCTTTGGTTCATCTTCGTTACGGATGATTTCAATGATGCGATCAAGGTTCAGGAACGCAATGATATAACCTTGAAGCAATTCAAGGCGGCTATCGATCTTTTCCAGCCGGTGTTGCGATTTGCGCACCAGCACTTCGATCTGGTGCGTCAACCAACGCAGCAGAACTTCGCCCAAGCCCATGACCTTTGGCGTGCGGTCGGCATCGAGCACGTTCATGTTCAACGAAAAGCGTGTTTCAAGGTCCGTGAGGCGGAACAAAGCGTTTTTCAGATCTTCGGGATCGACATTGCGGCTTTTGGGCACAAGCACGATACGAACGCGTTCGTCACTTTCGTCGCGGATATCATCCAATATGGGCAGCTTCTTATCGGCAATCAGTTGCGCGATTTGCTCAATCAACTTGCCCTTTTGCACCTGATACGGAATTTCCGACACAACCAGCTGCCACGTACCGCCGGGCAGTTTTTCGACGCCTGTGGGCTCCCAGATTTTCTCGCTGTCCTGCCATCCGTTGGAAAAGCGCGCACGCACGCGCATGGCACCGCGACCGCTCGCATAGGCTGCGCTTATGACCGCGGGGCTGTCTACCAGCACGCCACCGGTTGCGAAATCGGGTCCCTTGACGATTTCCATCAACTGTTCGTGACGTGCCTGTGGCTCATCGATGAGGAGCATGGCAGCATCGATAATCTCGGCCGCGTTATGCGACGGAATGCTGGTCGCCATGCCGACGGCGATGCCGCTTGCACCATTTGCCAACAAATTGGGGAACAGACCGGGCATAACCTCGGGCTCTTCGTCTTCACCATTGTAGGTTGGGCGAAAGTCCGTTGCGTTCTCATCAAGCCCGTTCATGAGCTCAATGGCCGTGCGCGTCAGACGTGCTTCGGTATATCGATACGCCGCCGCATTATCGCCGTCGATGTTGCCAAAGTTGCCCTGCCCGTCCACCAGCGGATACCGCAGCGAAAAAGTCTGCGCGAGCCGGACCATTGCGTCATAAACGGATTGGTCGCCATGCGGGTGATATTTACCGATGACGTCGCCGACAACACGGGCACATTTCTTATATCCGCTCGCCGGGTCAAGCTTGAGCAAGCGCATCGCCCATAACAAACGCCGGTGCACGGGCTTCAATCCATCGCGCAAATCCGGAAGCGACCGCGCGGTGATCGTTGACATCGCGTAGATCAGATAGCGTTCCGACAAAGCCGCATCAAACGGCGCGTCGACAATCGCGTCAAATGGATCTTCTGCTGGAGCATCAACTATGTCAGACATATCTGCCCCGATAGCGAGCGAACCCGCCGTCGCAAAGCAACGATTTCAGCAATCCACAGCTTAATGCGCTCGGCACATATGTTGCGTTGCAATAAAGACACATTTTAGGAACAAAATTGTAATAAATCACAAGTTTGCTAGAATTTGGCGTAACAAAGTGCCAGATTCATCTGCGTTAGTAGAAATATACCTACAAAACTGGGGATGATCATGAAAACATATAAGTTAATTTCTGCACTTGCAGTGACGGTCTCGTCCACCGCACTCTTCGTGGCAGCAGCCAATCCAGCATTTGCACAGCAAGATACTTCCACGCAGGCAGCCGAGGCCGAAGAGGCAACTGGTATAAATGCCATTATCGTGACCGGCACACGCCGGACCGACCGCACCGTTGCCGACAGCACGGTGCCCGTCGATGTCATCTCCGGCGAAGCGCTGCTGAACAGCGGCACAACCGAAACCAACAAGTTGCTGAACCAGCTCGTTCCATCATTCAACTTTCCGCAGCCATCTTTGACCGATGGCACCGACTCGCTTCGTCCGGCGACCTTGCGCGGACTTGCGCCAGACCAAGTGCTCGTGCTCGTCAACGGCAAGCGCCGTCACCAGTCTGCACTGGTCAACCTCAACGGTTCAGTCGGTCGCGGATCAACCGCGGTTGATTTGAACACAATTCCGCCGCTCGCAATTGAACGCCTCGAAGTCCTTCGTGACGGCGCGGCATCACAATATGGTTCCGATGCCATTGCAGGCGTTATCAACATTCAGTTGAAAAAGGGCATTGGCGGACGTGCGCAGGCAACGTTCGGCAAATATATTACCGAGATGGAAGATGTCGGTCAGGTTGATACCGTTTCGTTGACCACGGGTCTGACGGACAACCCGTTGATCACATACACCGGCGAAGACCGCAAACGCCGCGATGGTGACACATACACCTTAGCGTCAAACTTTGGCCTACCCTTGGGCGACAACGGCTATGTGAACCTCACGGCTGAATATAAGGACCGTTCACCCACCAACCGTTCGGGCCCGGACATCCGCCGCAATTATTTCAACGCAGGTGATCCGCGCGAAGCGACCTTCAACCGTTATGCGCACCGTTACGGTGACGGCGTGTCGCAGGATCTGAACTTCTTCGTCAATGGCGGCATTGAATTCTCTGACTCAGCAGAATTCTATACCTTCGGCAGCTATGGCATCCGTAAAGGTAATGGCGCTGGTTTCTATCGCCGTTCCGCGGACGTGCGCAACCGCGATTGGGCCGCGTCCACGACGACCTTTGTGCCCATTTACGCAGATGGCTTCCTCCCGCTTATCGCCAGCGAGATCGTTGATATCTCTGCGGCGGCAGGTCTTCGTGGCGCCATGAGCGGATGGGATTACGACCTGTCCGTGGTCTATGGGTCCAACCGTCTGGATTATAACATCGAAAATACGGTCAACACGTCCTTGGGCGGCACCGTAAGTGCGCGGCAATTTGACGCCGGCGGCCTGCGTTCAGGCCAGACGTCGATCAACCTTGATATGCGCCGCGATTTGGACATCGGCATTGGCCAAAGCGTCTCGCTTGCCGTCGGTGGCGAATATCGCAACGAAAACTACAAAATCGTCCCAGGCGAGCTCCAGAGCTACGTCAACGGGCCTTTCTCGGCTGCGCCGTTTAATGCCGCCGGTGGTGCGCAGGTGTTCCCGGGCTTCCGTCCTGCAAACGCGACGGACGTTTCGCGCAATAGCTTTGCTGGTTACATCGAACTCGATGCCGATCTCTCCGACAGCTTGACGATGCAATTGGCGGGACGCTACGAACATTTCAGTGACTTTGGCGATACCATCAATGGTAAAGCCGCCGCACGATATGAAATCGTTGATGGCGTGGCTTTGCGCGGATCAATTTCAACCGGCTTCCGCGCGCCAAGCCTTGCCCAGCAATCATTTGCAACCACATCGACCAACAACGTAGGCGGCGTGCTCATCGAAATCGGGACATTCCCGGTTTCATCGCCTGTGGCCGTTGCGCTGGGTGCACAGGCACTCACGCCAGAAAAATCGGTTAACATTGGCGGCGGCGTTACGTTCACGCCGATTAGCGGGCTCAGCATCACTGCGGATTACTACAATATAAAAATCAACGACCGCATCACCTTGACCGAAAACCTTCAAGGTACAGACGTTCTCGCGTTGCTGACTTCAGCCGGTGTGACGGGCGTAAGCTCGGCACGCTTTTTCATCAACGGTATCGATGCCCGCACAACAGGTCTTGATATCGTTGCCAGCTACCGCGTGCCAGAATTTGGCCTCGGCAAATTCCGCGTCAGCGTCGGGTATAATTTGAACAATACCAAAATTACCGACCGCCGCGTATTTTCCGGCTTCACTGCACAGCGTTTGTTCGCACGGCAGGAAAGCTATCGCCTGACCGACGGACAGCCCAAGAACAAGCTGAACGCCACGCTCGATTGGGATTACAACAATCTTGGCATGACGCTGCGCACGAACCGTTACGGCGAAGTATTCTTGCCAAGCGGCTTCTCGACAGCGGCAAACAATAGCAACATCGCAATAGGCCCTGGTATCGTCCCAGGCGATATATTCCTGTCGCCAAAATGGATTACGGACCTTGAGTTCCGCTTCAAACCCGTTGAGTCCGTCTCAATTGCATTTGGCGCGAACAACGTGTTGGATGTATATCCAGATCGCCTTCCGTTCGGAACGGTGGACGGTGTGAGCTATGGCTTTAACAACTCATTCCTGCCTTACAGCTCGCAGTCGCCATTCGGTTTCAGCGGACGGTTTGTGTATGGTCGTGTCTCTATCGACTTCTAAATTGACGACTTTTTGAGAAGCAAGGGCGCGGCGTAAAACCCGCGCCCTTCTTTTTTGTGCGCTTCAGGCGCGTCATTTTTGACGCCTTGCGGTGCGCCTGCTAACGGGGCGACGACTCCCGATAGCAGCAGAAAGCGAACAATATGATCCCACGTTATTCCCGCCCCGACATGGTGAAGATCTGGGAGCCTGAAAACCGCTTTCGCATTTGGTTCGAAATTGAAGCACATGCCACCGATGCGCTTGCCGAACGCGGCGTTGTTCCCGCCTCTGCTGCGCAAGCGCTTTGGAAATGGTGGGACACCAATCCAACTATCGATGTTGCCGCCATTGACGCGATTGAGGCGGTCACAAAGCATGATGTTATCGCGTTCCTGACATGGGTCGCAGAGCAAGTGGGCGACGAAGCCCGCTTCATGCATCAGGGGATGACATCCTCCGATGTGCTCGACACCTGCCTTGCAGTACAGCTCACGCAAGCGACCGATCTTTTGCTCGCGGACATGGATGCTTTGCTCGCTGCGATTAAGACGCGCGCGATGGAGCACAAATTTACGCCAACGATCGGCCGCAGCCACGGCATTCATGCGGAACCCGTCACCTTCGGCATGAAGCTTGCGCAAGCTTATGCTGAATTCGCACGCGGTCGTGAACGCCTTGTGGCTGCCCGCGCCGAAATCGCGACTTGCGCCATTTCAGGCGCTGTTGGCACCTTTGCCAATATCGATCCGGGCGTTGAAGCCCATGTCGCGGCAAAGCTTGGTCTTGCGATTGAACCTGTATCAACGCAGGTCATCCCGCGTGACCGCCACGCCATGTATTTCGCAACGCTGGGCGTCATCGCCTCGTCCATCGAGCGACTCGCAACCGAAGTGCGCCATTTGCAGCGCACCGAGGTGCTTGAGGCGGAGGAATATTTCTCGCCGGGTCAAAAGGGCAGCTCCGCCATGCCGCACAAGCGCAACCCTGTGCTGACGGAAAACCTGACTGGCCTTGCCCGTATGGTGCGCGGCTATGTGACGCCTGCTCTGGAAAATGTCGCTTTGTGGCATGAACGCGACATCAGCCACTCAAGCGTCGAACGCTATATCGGGCCGGACGCGACAATCACACTCGATTTCGCACTTGGCCGGTTGACGGGCGTTATTGATAAGCTGCTGATCTATCCTGAACGCATGCAGAAGAATCTCGACCGCATGGGCGGCCTTGTCCATTCACAGCGCGTGCTCTTGGCGCTGACTCAGGCTGGCATCAGCCGCGAGGACAGCTACCGCATCGTTCAACGCAACGCGATGAAGGTTTGGGAATCCGACGGCGCGGAATCGCTGATGGAGCTTTTGAAGGCCGATGCAGATGTGGCGGCGAAAATGTCCGCCGAAGAAATCGAAGACCGGTTCAATCTTGATTACCACTTCAAACATATCGACACCATTTTCGAACGCGTATTTGGCTAAGTCTTGGCCGCCACCAAAATGCGCGGCGGCAAAGCTAGTGGATAGCGCTACCCAAAGGCTTAAACTTGCCATAAGGTAGTGAGATAAGAAGGAGCGGCGGACCGATGCGATTTTTGAAGATGCTCATTTGGGTAACGATCATTATCGGGCTTATCGTGTTTGCGACCAATAACTGGGTGCCAGTGTCGGTCAGCCTGTGGGGTGGCCTTCGCCTAGACACCAAATTGCCCGCGTTGGTCATTGCGTCGTTTCTCATTGGATTGTTGCCGCTGTATTTCGTGCACCTTACGCAGATGTGGCGCCTGAAAAAGCGCATAATGACGCTTGAGGCGAACCAACGCGGCTCGGCCCTGCCGCCCCCGCCGCCAGCCTCTCCTCCCCCTGCCTATGCCGCTGTGGATACGATATGACCAACCCGATTTTCGTCGCAATCGACACCCCTTATTTGGATGACGCGCTAGAACTGACGCGGCGCATTAAAGATCAAGTCGGCGGGATCAAACTTGGCCTCGAATTTTTCTGCGCCAACGGACATCACGGCGTGCACGAGGTGCAAAAGCTCGGCCTTCCGATATTCCTTGATCTGAAATTGCACGATATTCCCAATACCGTCGCAAAGGCGATGCAGGCGATTAACACGTTGGAGCCAGCCATTGTCACCATCCACGCCGCCGGTGGCCGCGCGATGATGGAAGATGCCAAGGCAGCGGCCGGCGCCCATACTAAAGTCGTCGCCGTCACCGTCCTGACCAGCCTCGACGACCATGACCTTAACCGCGTCGGTGTATCCGACAGCGCAGACCTTCAGGTCGCCCGACTGGCGGCATTGGCGCAGGAAGCCGGACTGGATGGCATCGTATGCTCGGGCCATGAAGTGAAAGCGGTTAAAAAGAATTGGAAGGACGGGTTTTTCGTTGTTCCCGGTCTTCGTCCTGCCGGTGGCACCAGCGCAGATCAAAAACGCACAGTCACCCCGCGTCAGGCACGCGACGACGGCGCAAGCATATTGGTTATCGGACGGCCCATTACCAAGGCCGAAAGCCCGGAAGATGCTGCACGGGCCATTATGGGTTCGCTGTAAAGCAAGGCGCTGGCATAAAATCACCAGCGGTCGGCGAAGTTCAGCATGACGGAAGCCTTCGGCTTCGCTAGTTAGCCAGCATGCACACGCAAATCAAAATCTGTGGCTTGAAAGACGAGGCAAGCATTGATGCTGCGGCAAAAGCTGGCGCCACGCATGTCGGCCTTGTCCATTTCGAAAAAAGCCCGCGACATGTGGCGCTTGACCAAGCCGCCGCGTTGCGGATGCGCGCGCCCGCAAATGTAAAGGTCGTCCTGCTGCTCGTAAATGCCGAGCCGGGCTTTACTGCCAAGGCAATCGAAGTGGTTAAGCCCGACATTGTGCAATTTCACGGATCGGAAACGCATCAATATTTGCGCGTTTTAAAAAGCACGGTCGACATCGAAATCTGGAAAGCCTTTGGCGTGAAAGACGCAGCAACGCTTAAAAATGCTGACCAATATGAAGGCGCGGCTGACCTCATCCTGTTTGATGCGCCAGCACAAGCATTGCCCGGCGGGACGGGCACGCGGTTCGACTGGTCGTTGCTCAACCAGCATAAGCACAAGCTGCCTTGGGGCCTTGCCGGTGGCCTGAACCCCGACAATGTCGGTGAAGCCCTGCGGCAAACACGCGCAATATTGGTCGATACCTCGTCTGGCGTTGAATCCGCGCCGGGCATCAAGGATATGGACAAGATTGCGGCCTTCTGCCAAGCGGTGCGCAACCATGACCACAGCTGAACCCACACCAAACTCATTCCGCAACCAACCCGACGATCGCGGCCATTTCGGCCAGTTCGGCGGGCGCTATGTCGCCGAAACGCTTATGCCGCTCGTGCTCGACCTGGAACGCGAATATCGCGCGGCGAAGCAGGACCCTGCATTTGCAGC